>Ga0169931_10005756_pt1 | contig 18835 bp, 4 predicted proteins | sample Kivu_15m_20L_FD_129675 | JGI IMG/M metagenome (GOLD analysis project Ga0169931, IMG submission 129675) | Freshwater microbial communities from Lake Kivu, Western Province, Rwanda to study Microbial Dark Matter (Phase II) - Kivu_15m_20L... | ecosystem: Environmental > Aquatic > Freshwater > Lake ... | reverse complement strand
TGTATAAAGATGATATTCATTGATCGATCAAATACATATAAGCTTTCTTATTTCTGCGTGTAATTACAGATTATTTAACTGGGCTTTACTGACTATTATAAAATGTTTATGTTTCTTTATTAATTTTTTGGAATTACTATAAAATCCTTTTTCTTCGTGCCTAGATGTCTTCATATACTGGCTTAGATAGTTAATTAACATCTTTTATAGCGACTCTTTCTTTAAGATTTTATTAATTTTTTGTATATTTTGATAGAAAACAATTTTATTTAGTTTGCTTACTTGAGAATGCGTAAGACTATTTTTTAATTTAGGTTTTTATTGCAAATTTTGATTAGAACTAACTTTTTTACTAGATTTTTTCTAATTTTTAACAAGAATTAAAATAAGGTTCGTTTCCATTTATTTTTAAAATTGGTTATGGTTAACTAAAGATAACTTTTTGCTATTTATAAATACAATTAGTTTTAGAAGTAGGACCTTTTTTTATTTAACATTATGTCGTTACTTCATTTTTATATTTGCTATTTTTCGGCGTTTTTTTACAACTTTTAGGTGTTTAAATAGATGTATTATCAAAATAGTTTTGTTAAACAAGATTTGTTTAAATTGTTAATACAGGAATATGAGTATTTTTTTATATATTTTTACTTTGAAAAGGCGAAGTATTATTGTTATTTATTTTTTTGAATGACTGTTTTTCCTAATTTTTAATGTTTTGATCGCTCGATTATAAAACTTTTTTCTTATTTTCAAAAAATTTCAAAGGTGAAGAATCTTTTTTATTCCATGAACGATGCGATATTATTTAAGGTTCCTATTTTTTAGGTGTTTTTGGCAATTTTGAAAAGAATTTTTACGAAACATTATTGCTAGGACTACAAGGAATCTATATTTTATTAGATAAGTTTAAATTATTACTTGTCATTTTTTAATTTTTATTAGGGCTATATAGCTACTATCTTTTATTATTAATTTTCAAGCTTTCTTCTTCCGTATATTCTTTGTAATCTAAACTATCCACTAGATCGAATGGTTTTATATTGACAGTAGCTCTACAAAAAGATTAAATCTCTGTCAGCTTGCTTCTGAGCAGATATTAAACTTATGTAAATACTTTTACTTTTGGATCGAAATATTAATTTACAAAATTTATACTGGTTTTATGTAATTTTTGAAATATCGCATATATTCTCGAAGTTGGCCTTTGACCACTATAGGTAACTTTTTCGCCATGAGCTTCAAAATTTCCTTCTTCAATTAACTTAAATCCTTTAAAGCGACCTCCGAACTAGCAAATCTGTTGATTTATATGATAACCTACAGAAACAAGACTATTATCGATTGTAAAGATCATCGCAAGTCCATTAGAGAAACCTGCATAACAATCATTTTTATTGCAAGGAAAAGTTTTAATGTAATGGCTAGAATTTGCAAAAGAACAGATAAATTTAGTAAGTGAAAAATAGTGATCTGGCACAAGTATATCGATCGATTCGATGTATTTCAAAAGAGTTTTGTAACTTAAAAGAGTACCTTTTTAAACGATTGACCATTATGTATTGTGTTTTTCCATTATACAAGCCATATTAAGTTTTTCAAAAATAATTAAACATCGTCCCTCAGGTTAACCTTTATTAAATTTTCCAATTAGAACAGTTTACCCACATCTAAAAACATTGAGTCCGTTTGGTTAATTTTTCCGCCACTCGCCATAAATATACTTTCCATGACTGATATAGAGTAAGGTAGGGCCATTCAGTTGGTTATGTTTCCAGTTCGAAATATAAAATGTCAGATCATCATCTATGAGTATCCCAATCCCGTGTCTTTCTTTTTAGTTATTTAAAAAACCTTGGTATTTGGCGTTACGATAATCTAACAACTATATATTCATTTTTTATAAAAATAAAAGTCTTTTGTAATTAATAAAAGCAAACATTTTTATACAGTTGATCAAATACTAAAGAAATTTATATATATAACGAACTATATAACAACTCATGAATTTAGCAGTCTTCCTTCATCAGCATAAAGAATTTAAAGACTCGACATTGCCACTACCTTTGGCCCCACTATACACTTTACCTCGTCAAAATTGGTACTTCAGTTCGTCTACTCTGATTCCTCTTAAGAAACGGCAATAAAATTTATCATTTTTTAATTATGTCAAAGAAAGCGATGCTCTTAGCTAAACTGCAGTTGAAGCTCAGAATAAGGTAAAATAGCAATTCAAAAATAAATAGTTTTTATGTGTCTATGAAAAAAACAATTATTTAGAAGACACTATGAAGCGTATTTTTTAGACTATTCATAATGAAATAAAGAACGGAAGATCTTCAAAGCAAAAAATTAAACGTTTCAGCTAAGACTAGGCCTTATCATAGGCCCCAAAATCTTTTATAGCAGATCGTTAGTCAATAAAAGAGTGTCTGTAAAAGGCCAAAAAACAGTTTAAGAACTAAAAACCTTAGAAAAAGTAACAATAATATAACTGGCATGAATTTTCAAAGCTATTGATTAGTTAGCATCTTGGAATTAATCTTCAAAACATTTCGTAGCAACAATTAAATATTTACAAATTACCTTAGAAAAAAGATAAAACAAGTGAACATTAGATTTTCAGTATTTTGTGGAGCAACAACTATGTAGTTTTTAAAAACGAAGCTCAGATTAGCGTGAATCAGCATATGAAATCTAAAGTTCTATAGCTTTGTGAACTTATTGCTTCTAAACTTTCAGGATATTTTTAGACTCAAATGCATAAATTTATTGGGGAAGTTTGTAGTGATATTGAAAATCATAATCAATATGTAAATAACTTTAGAAATGCTATTTAAATCGGAAGTTTCAAAGTGTGGTTTTACAAAAAATAAGCTAATAATGAGATTTATGCTCTCTATCTAAGTCATGTCACTTTGAAAGGGATCTAGTATTGTATTTTTCCTCATTTTTAACTTTAGAAATCGCTCAGTCAAAATCAAAATTTACAAAATAGATAAAAAATTTAGTAAATGCAAAAGGTCTATCATTAAATACAGCACAAGCATACATTAATATAAAATCGACTTAAATCACAATCATAACAAGCTTCACAAAAAACTCTAAAAACTTTGCATATATCTAATCCAAAATTAAGACTAAAAAGAATTGCTTCTAACTTTTTAACTGTAAATAAAACTTGTATAGCTTAATAAAATAAAATCTTAAAGGCGTAATGTTAGCTTTCTGAGACTCAGTGTGCCTGCTGTAGTAACTTACTGGCTACAAAAGATATTGTAAATCAAATAACATCTAAAAATATCGATCCTATCCGATATCTGCGTCAAATAAAAATAAGAAAAATAGATTTGTCTCCTTACTAGTTTGTTAATATTTGCCCTTAATGCTACAAAGTTTATTTGAAAAGTTATAAATAAAAATAAAGTAGATAATCTAGCAATAAAAAAAATTATAGACTAAATGAAAATAAGTCGAAAAAAAGGCTTGAAAAAGACAAAAGTATAAGCGATAGAAACGCACAATAGTAATATGTATTTATCAATAAAATGACGAAAAGAAGAGCTGATTCTACAAGATCAATTAAAAAATTAAAAAAAGATTTTGAAACTTGTATTTAATCTAAAGGCATTAACGAAAGCCATACTTGTGAAAATGATCGAATTTCAAACGCCATGAAACTTAGAGCTGCATCTGCTAAATATAGAAAACACAATACAACTTACACAACTAATACTTAAGTTACGATCAATAGATAAGATTCTTTGTACAAAAACTCAAATAATCATTAAATGCATATCGAATAAAGAGACGAAGGATTGGAAAGCAGCCCAAGTAATAATTATAATATTTAGACATTAAATAAAAAAATATAAATCAAGGACACAGACCGTGCTATTAAAGAACCAAAAATATTCTTAATCGTTTGGTGCAAAAAAGAGTAGAAACACAATAGATGTCAGATTCTGTTAGTCAAGATTATTTCAAAACATAATATGAACCAAATCTGTTTGTTGAAGCTATAAGATAATACGAAAGAATAGATAGAAGAAGTTTTAAGAGAATAGTGCATAAAAATTACAAAAATTATCTTTTTAAAGGTTATAATAATCAAACTTAAAAAATAGATGAATAGTAAATCGGAAAAAAGAAGTCTGTGTGGTCTTACTTAGAAAATAATTGATTATAAAACTTATTTTACTGCATATTTACGATATTATTTATAAATTTTATCTAAATTTATATGATTTTTATTTAAAGAATATAACGAAATCAATATCTGTAGCGCATCGTGGGTGGAGCTATAGGTTTTGCTTTCTACGTTTACTATTCTATAGCGATAAACTCGCGATAAGGCTTAAGTGTATCTTCTAAGAAAACTTACAAAGTCAGATAACTTATAGCTTTTTCTTAACAGTTTAAACAAAGTTCAGATAATATTTTAACCTGTTTTTCGTCTACTTAAAATTTATTTGTCATTATGTACAAAAAAGCTAAGGGAGATACAAGACCCTTTTTTAAGGGATCATTTGCTTGAAATTATGCTAGATAAGCTCCAGATTTTCCTTTATTTATATCAAAATTTAGGAGTTTGTACTTAACTTGTTTGAGTTAATTGAGTAAATTGAAAAATAATTTTTTGTGTAAATTTCTTGTTATGTAATGAGTTTTCATGTCAGGAATAGGCCTCTAAGACATCTAAGCAGAAACCCAATAATGCATCTTTTGTCCTCGAATATTCTCAGGTACATTGATATGTTTGTATGTTGGTTAAGATTTAAAACCTTTATTGTGACTACAGCTTTCATTAGCAGCTTCTATTGAAAATGCAATTAAACAGTATGCACATACATACGCTGAATCTAGCTTAACAAAATCCATATTTGTATTGTTGTACAAAGATAGTATTCTTTTTTGATCGGTTTAAATCTAATGAACTGCTTTTGCCAACTCAGTTTTGTAAAAAGTCAAGGCTTTGATGACAAGTTGATTCATAAATACATTTTTGTTTGAATATTCTGGTATTTGTTGAGCCTGAGATAAAGATAAAGCAAACTATCTTGGTAACTAAACTTTTCCTAATGGAGCTATTTTGAGAGGTTCTTAATAGAATTCAGAATCTATTTGAGCTTTATTCCAACTTTCATTTTATAAATTCTAATTTTTAGTGATCAAATGCATATTCTAAAGCTGCTTGAGTTGCTGATGAAACTGTTTATAGCTCATCAGAAACCTTTGAGGGAATTTTGCAACTCCATCAAAGCTGTACTACAAATCGTCAAGTTTGTTAATCACCTATTGATAATTTTTGATCTCATTCTGTCTCTTTAAAACCTCCTGTATAGTTATCATATTGATTCTTCTCTAAATCCCTTAGAATTAGATATTGATATCTTTTTCTATCACCTTACGATCATTATCAAATTCTTATTGTTTTGAGGAAAGTTCTTCTAATCTCCTGCATACTCGTTCTCTTAAAGGGTTTATCTAATTTTTAATGTATGCGAAGTAAAATTTTATTCTTACTTATGCTGCTTGGGTGATAGGAATGATTTTGTGACGACTGTCATTATGAGGACCCACTGAGATGCAGGTTTAACAAACGGCATCGTGACAAAATTAGCAGTAGTATAGCAATTATTTTGTTGGATGCAGCGAACAGAACTGACTCATGACTGTTGTAATTTTATAATATAGAAATCACTTAACTATTTATAGACTGTTTAATCTAATAGCTAAAGGTTACTTAGAATATGAAAAATTAAGAATTGAATTTTAATTAATCATTTATCATCTATTAACTAGATGAACTTCCGTTTTGACAGTAAACAAGTATTTTTTTAAATGAAACATAAAAAATATGAGAGTTGCCACAGTGAGAAGAAAAGAAACTAGTACGATCGCTTTTTCATAAACTTTTATTTTTTCATAGCCGTTTTGAATTTGCTGTGTCAACAAAATACAAGTATATATCACAACTGCAGCTGAAATAATAAATCCAATAGAACTAATAATGAAATTCGCTGGTCTTTTTTTAACCTTTTTCTATAATTAAGCCAAAGGAGTGCATTGATAATGATTTTTTGTTTCTACTTATATCGGAGATCTGCATACTTAACACTAAAGTCGTTAGTTTAAAATTTGATCATTTTCTCTCCTCAATTTAGTTGCAATCCATTGTTAAAGACAATTTTAATGTACATATTTAAGAGTTCCTTGACAAGCACATGGAGAAACAAAATGATTGTCGTTTTCTTCATGAGTATTCAGACATATACGACATTATTTTTTATGATTTTGTTGTTCAAGTATTTATAAAGTTTAGTTTGGATTGTATATTTGTTGCTCTGAAGGTACTTAAGGTTATTTCATATAAATTGTTTATAAAAATAAATTTGAATCTATTGATGGAAGAGTAAGAGGACCAGTCGGAATATCTGTAGAGAATAAATCAAATGAAAGTCTTTTATTTTCGATAGTAAAAGTAGCAAATTCTTAAAAAACAAGTATTTGCAGCTCTATACTCATACCTTGTATGCTAGCCTAAAAATCATTACAATCTTTCTTTATATTGCAAAACTTTTCAAGGTCTAATGAAGTACATCATAGAAACTAGGCAGTTTCAGAATAGATTATAAAATTTTTACGCTAGATTTTTACTAAAGACACATTTTTAAGCTATAAAAGAATATAGATTAATGAGTTCAGTGTAAATTAACAAAAAAGTTTAAATGATGAATAAAATACGACAGAAAAATGCATTTTTTGCTTTTACAAATTTTATTAAAATAAAAAATGTTCACAAAAATCTTAAAGACATAGCGAAAGCGGTTCCAAACAAATAGGAAAATACATAGAGGAAAAATTTAACACATTTAACTTAATAAAAGCAAATTCGTGTCGCAAGCAAGACTTAAGTTTTATTTTATCAGTAAAAACCAACATAAATGTAAATAAATCACAATAAAACTTTTTATCAAAAATCAAAACAGCTTACTGAATCTCGAAGAAGTGTACAGTCAAACTTTTCAATAAAAAATTAGTTGCATGCTAATAGAAAATTTGCAGCAGTAAGATAACTTCCTTAGATGCCGTCTTTTCCTTCAAAAATACCAACAATATAGGCTAAAAATACAATTTAATAAAGAAAATTCTAAGATTAATCTACAAAAAAATATTAGACAGCTACTTTAAAAACAGAAAAAATTGACGAAGCCGCAAAAAAAATATAAAAACCTGTAATTTAGTAATAACAAAAAATTATATAAGTTGATTAAAAAAATCAAAATAAGTAGAAATAAAAGCAATCAAAAATATCTTTGATAAGCAAAATCAAAATGGTGGAATATAAAACTCTAAAATAAATAATATTCTCTCTTAAATCAGTATCCTCAAAGACTTCGCTACACGCATATGAAAAATATCTTTAGCAAAGTGCAAATTTTATAGAAGCTATTAAAGAAACGTCATGATTCCTAATCATAATTTATCAAATCATCATAAATAATAGAATTATCTTTGACAAGGGTTCACTAACGAGCCTATGATTGATTGCTAGGGCTCATAATTGTAGTTGCTTATCAATCTGTATCGGTTTTTCATAAGGTTAAAAAAGTCTTTAACGATCGGATTACTTATATTTGTTTTCTAGTTAATCCAAAACGAAAAAGGCGTTGGTGGCGGTCCTTCTTGCAACAGCTCATATTTATTTTTGCCGAGATAACTTATTTTTCTTTACTGAAAAATTCCAACTCCATAGTACTACGTAAATTTTAGAATATTTTAAGTAAGTGTACGATGCTTATGTTTTCTTTTTTCATTTCTTTCATAGTAAAAGACAGAAAGAAGAGCAAATAATAAGTAAGATCTTAGAGTTAAATGCATAGCTCTTTGTCTAAGCATACAGCTTAGAATACTATATAAATATTTCAGTTCGACTATCTGACTGATACTTTCTTCGATTAGTGTCATAAAATCTTTCCAATTCGCTTCTTATAGTATTCTCACTATGAAAATATTTTATTAATACTATAGCTACATCTATAAGAGTTCGTAATTTTATTGAGCTTACTTTATTTAATTGACTCTTGCATCAGTTGATTGCTACAGATGCTCTTTTATTGTTTAGAGCAGACCTATAGTTACAATAGGAGAAAGAATATATAGCTAGATTTACGTTCCTTTTAGATAGAGCTGATTTGTCAAAAACGGCGAAAAAACTTTCATATCCGAAAACTTATCATTTATGATTTTTTTTAATCTTCATAAGCATTTTTTTACCTTTAATATGCTAAACATTTTTTTGCATGTTCTTACTTGGAAGGCATAATAAAAAGATGAAAATCTATAGTTTCATTATGCATTCTAATAATAGGATCTGATATCCTCAGAGTCCTCTATGAATACCAAGGAAACGCTTTAGATATATCTTCTTTTTAATATTTGTTCGCCTGAAAAACTATCAACTCTTCTTATACTTACATTATCTCTGAGTTTGTGTCAAACATATACGCCAAAATATAATTTATATGATAAATCTTTAACTTACTCACATTTTTATCTACTCATTGATAATTTAAAGTCACTTTTTGATAAATATTTTATCTTATGAATTTTATTAATATTTTAATAACTATATCGACATTATGGGAAATCAGGTCTCGCTAGGATACGATCCAACACAATACGCTTAGATTATTGAACAAAATCAGACATATACTGTATATGAAAACGGATCAGGAGCGCAGTATTAAAAATATTTAGTAACTCACAATGGAAACAGCGATTTTTAAAACAGCTATATTGATCGCATCAATAACAACGATTAAATATTTGTAAAGGCATTCTACGCAGGTAAAAAGATATCTATATAGGACCAACAAGTAATAAGCTAGGATGCACTACAAAGGATACCTATCATGTCATTACCTAAAGAATAACATAACGTCTTTCATAGATTCAGACACTAAGACCAGCAAATGCAGTCAAAATACTTGGAGTAGTTTTGAGAGGATTTCAAATAATATTTGACAAACATGGATTAGTTGCAGTCAAGGATAGTATGATTGGTATAAATCAGAAAAGAAGAGTTAAAGTTTGGCTCAATTCTAACTTTTCAATCAACTAGCCAGAAAAATACTAACCTAATGGTCTGGCTGTATAGTATCAATAAAGATAAATGGTCAACAACATTTTTGATCTGATGAATTCAAAAACTTCGCCGAATTCGCTATGGACTTAGCTTTCTATTCGCAGATAAAACAAGTTTCCCAATACTTTTCAAGATGCCTTAAGCTTATTCGATCATTATGTTTTTATTAAAAAGATAAAAAATACTTCTGTGCTACAGTAACCCTATTGCAAATTGTATTCTTCGATAACTGAATCGTTTGTTGGATCAAATATTAATGAAAGATTTTTCGGATAATCTAACAAAAATTCATTTTTGAAGACAAAAAATCAAAATCTGAACAATTTCAATAGGTAAAATCGTAACATTTATCATGATTTAAGGCAGATTGATTAAATTAAAGAAGACGATTAGATAGTGAAAACGCATTATAACAATTCTCCTGGTTTAACAAGAACAATAAAAATACCGAATAGAGGAATTTAAGTTCCGATGAATCATCATCATTTGCACAATCAAGCGGTTTCACATCATTATAATTATGCTCCTGTAAACCCTGTTCAAACAAATTCTATGCATCCAGGAATCAACCGTTTTTCTGTACAAACCCCTTACGCATTACCAATACATCAGCATCCGCCACAAATTTTTTTGCCTCAGCAACCACCACAACATTTTTTGCCTCAGCATCCGCCACAGCCTCATATTATAGTACCTCCAGTGAATCATATGAATCATATGTCAACATACAATCCCACAGTAGCATCAGTTGGAGCTATCAGATTTCAACAAAGACCAGTTTCTGCTAATCCTTCATTACAGACAAGAATTAATTAAGGACTTCTTCGACAACAGTCTACAATCGCAATTCCTTATACCTTAAGACCAACTTCATCCTCAAGTCAGGAAAAATTCAGCTCTTTTTCAACAAAAATAAAGTAAGGATCTATTTCAAGCAGAGCCATGTCTTTTTCTAAATTCAACCCTCCAAATTTACAAAGTATTCATTAACAAATGTTAGTTCATTCGACTAATGCGCGTTACGAACACGCTTAACCCAAAGAACAATCACATTTACAATTTTAAAAAGTAGTCAGATCTCGAAAACTTTCATCGCCAAATCAAACCTAGCAAACCTTATTGCATAATGCAGCTTCTGATAGCACAAATAACTTAACAGGATACAAAATTTAATAATCTAGCTCGAGACAAGATTTACACAAAATTGGTTCAAACAGATCACTAATATCCGTAGTGAGATCTAACTAAGAAAGCTAAGTTTCAAACTAACACAACAAAAAATATGTCTCAATCAAGTAATCGATCAATTAATAAACGATTTCTCAGATATAAAAAGTAGCTTCAGCTGAATAGTAAAAAGCTTTTTCTGGATTGATCTAGCATGAATTTTTAATTAAACAGTCAGGTATGGGATCGCCAGTTAATTCTTCAGGACAAGAAGTAAGAAATTCTTTCTCGATCAGTCACTTCAATTAGCTGAGTAATGAAGTAAATTAGATTCTGTTGAAAAGTAACGAAATTAAAAGAAAATACGATACAAGCAGTAGCCCTCATAATCAATCTGTGCCTGCTGTTATCAAACATGAAAAATAAACCAAAAAGTGGATTTCGTACAGAGATATGAGAAGGCAACTAAGTGATAATCTGGTGTGATTAGATTTACGATTATTATTATCTATCTATTATCATAAAATATCTTAATTAATGATCAAAACATACGCGAAAATTCTTTTAACGATCTTTATTTTAATGGTGCTCGTAGAGACGCAAAGATGCGATACTTCACATTACTAATTTAGAGGCAAATACAATCTTGGCAAACAAGATGAGCTCAACAAAACATTTATCAAGGTTCAATAAACTATCGGTCTGCTAGGAAACGTAACTAAAAATATTTCCGAATACATAACATACACTATCTTCAATGCAAATACTACTTTCTATTATCGAGATTCAGGACAAAAAGCTCAAGTTTTAGGCAAAAGCGTAATAGCTATCACAGGTGGTAAAGTCTAAGCTTAAATAACATTTGATTGGGCAAAACAAACTCCGATGGGCACAAAAACTGGTAGTGGCAAAGCTATCGGAATCAGTGATGTTATCACTTTTAGCAAACTCGTTGTAATAGGAAACGATACTTTCTATAGTTTTTAGCTTTTTGATTGTGGAGATGTGACATGGGCTTCACGAAACCCTTTCAAAATAACTCGTATTGATCCACCTGGAACCTAAGATTTCGATAAAGAAGTTTTACTAGATATGTTCAACTATCCCGCAGGATCTAAAACTGTTGGACTCTAGTTGTAATCTAAAGTAATGAAAAATTATTGTTCTTATTTAAATCAAAGCTTGCATGACGAGCATCAGCCTATTGATAATGAGTTCGATTATACATGGGTACCATCTTGGTCTGGCAAACGAAACGAAACTATTCATTTTTACCGTCGACCTACTTAGCTAGATGTTTAGTAAAATGGTATATCTTTGAGTTTCGAGGTTTATATTGATAAATTTTCACAATGGAAGTGTGGAGATAGACGAGTGCCTCATCTACCCTACAATCCAAAGTAAATTTTGTATTTAAATGTAGATAATTTGGAGATAATCAGCAGATGATTTCTTACGATTTTTACTAAAACGTTCTTCGTTATGCGATTTACAACAAAATGCTTGATACAGATCTGACTTCAGATGCTTGGCGGTCTAGAATGTTTCAGTTTTTTGTAGGAGACCTTTATTAGATTTTTCCAAAATTAAGAAATAAATATTATGCTTCAGAGCAAGTTACAGGTAATTGCAGAGCATCTTCTTAAGAATTAAAAATTAAAAAAATAGGTTTGGATACATTTAACCTAAATATTAAGTACAGTTGTGAACTTAATGTAAAAAGATAAAAAATAATAGGTTTTAACATTATTCTTATGGCATAAATCTAAGCTTTTGCTCGTTAATCAACTCTTGATTTTAAGTTTAAAAATCACAAATAATAAATTAAATACATTTAATATGGCGAATATGTAATGGAAAGTGCCTAACTTGCAAATCTCATGATAAGTCACTCTTTAAATAGGCTTTATGAAGGTTACTTATTTGGATCTGGCTGGCCTCTAAGTCCTCCCAAGGATTACCCTCACATCATGACTGAATACAACTATACCGTTATTTACGACTCGACTCATATTGGACCTGCTAATAGCAATAAAAAATAAAAGATGACTACAAACTCAATCGAAAATTAGATTTTGCTAGAGTGATTGATTAAAATAAATAATGTTATCAATAAAGTTATATTTTTATTTTTTAATTTTGCTATAAATCTGCTATTTTTTACATATGTCTTTACTTTTTTTGTTAGCATAAAAACTTATTTTTGATTCCTTGATTCTTGACAATCATCATAAGCAAACAGTACAACTTGATAGAATCTTATTTGGTAACATTTAAACTTTATTTTATTCGAAAAGAGTACAATATGAACTAATAAAATGTATCTAAAAGAATTTTTTTCATCCATCTTTTACACTGAACCATCGGAGATCTAATGATTCTTTCCTCTTCATAAGTTATCGGTCTCATTCGAACTCCATTACTACTTAGATAGTTTTCTAGCTTTCGAAAAGCATGTCTGACTATTGAAGTCATATAATTTCCATATGCGCTAGCACTACTATAATAAATACATTTTTACATAGATATGCCTACTTTTTGTATTATAAACGGTCTAATAGCAACATAGTCATAACCATGCTAGATGAATAGTTCTGCAAGGCATTTTAATAGTTAAACTCGCTTTTCTTAGGTAATTTTATCGCTTTTTGTATTGGAATTTGAAAACTGCATTTTTAAATTTTTCTTAATTCAAAGATTTGAAAAATTAAGCTTACTTTTAAATGTAGCTGCTTATATATGATAAGTTTTCTTTTAAATGATAATTTCATATAAATTATCTTGAATACTTTATTATTTAGCCTCTTTAATAAAAATAATGATAATTTAGAAAAACAAAAATAAAAAAAGCTAAACCTAAAGAAAAATAAAAGAAAATTAGTACAAATTAGTTCGAACTCACTTGATTGACGGGATTTATCAAGGCATGGTCAATAGTTCTTATCAACATGAAGGATTCGGTATTCTTCAAACAGATGAATTCCATACATATCTTGGACATTTTAAATGCAATAAAGCTCATAACATAGGTCTAGTCATTTATTCTTCCGGAAATATTATTTATGCTAATTTTCACAAAGGTTAAATCTAGGGACCTTGTATAACAGATGATGGTGTTCAGATCAAATTGGGATTGGTAAAAAAAAGTATGTTTATTGGGATAGGATTTTAGTACAAATATCAAGAATAATAGTGGAAAATGAATCGTTATCATAAAGGCTGTTCGATCGAAATTATAAAAATATAATCAATAAAATTAGATGCAGGTACACCTTAGATGCTTACAGTTTAATCAGAACTTCTTTCTCATTATCTAAATTACAGAAATAAAAATTATTTTTAAAAAGCTAATTTCATTCAAAGCGAAGATTCTTTTTTATCAAATTTAAACAACTTTTATTGTCATTAACTTTCCGAAACTCATTACTATTTTGGAGCCTTCATAGACGATAGTTTATAAGGATTAGGAGTTGTATATAATCCTATCTTAAAAAAGACTATCTAAGCTGGGTTTTATAAATCAGGGAAACTTGAAGGATATGGATTCAACTCAAATCCTAAAGAAAAATTTACAGAGTATGGATTATTTTCACATGGTAAAAAAGATGGTCCTTTTTTATTTTAACAGAATAATATTAAAAAATTTATTAAATATGATAAAAACAAAATGATTAGTACAGATTTCAAATAGTTAAGTTTGTAGAGCTTTAGTAAATATTTAGTTATGTAGAAAAAAATATAAAAATATACAACTATCAAAGCAAAGATTTTGTCTCTTTGAAAAACTCTTTAGATCTTGACAAATATAAATAATTGTTTGGAAACGGTGAAAAGAAAGCGCTTAAAATTTACATTAATACTTAATCAAAAATCGTAAAACCTCAAGAAAGCCCAAATAATGCCAATAAAAATGCTAATATTTATCAAAAGACTGAAAAAACTTGCGTGGATATATTGAAAGATAAACTAAATAAAATAAAAACAAAAAAGAAAAAACATGGTGATATGGATACTATGTAATCCATAATTGCTGCTGTTTAATATACTAATAATAAAAAAGAAGAAAACATCCGTTCTTTTGATGATGACTAAGTAGCCTTAGAAGATAATCCTATACAGCAACAGACTATTCAAACTTTACAGACAGTATTTTTTTCGAAAATAGCTGATTAGTCGTATTTAAAAATATTGCAGCCATCGAATCGTAAAAAACTGTTTGATAGATGACTGATTAATGTTAAATCTATAAGCAATAATATTTTATATATGATAATAAAATCAAAAGAATTAGTGATTTCTTCCAAGTTTATTAGCTGATTGATGTCGAATTAACGGTACTTTTTGTTGAGAAGTAGTTGGTCGAGATTTAGATTTACTTTTGATTTCTTCTTTATTAGCCTTTCGCTTTCTGTTAAAATATACTGTTTTGTGATCCTAGTTGAACTAGTTGAAGTTAGTGACATCATATTTTATAGATAAACCTCTCAGTCCGATCTGAGATTTTGTATAGTATGTAAAATTGTCACCTCTCGTTACCGGTCTTGTAGACTAAGAAGGCGTATGCTTGCCTGGAAATACTTTCTATATTGTTTATTTGTTTTTGTTGCTCTATAAAAGTGTTCTTGTAAGTTCTTATTTTTTCAAAACTGATTTCTTTATTAATTTATTTGGTTTTATTAATATGTTAGATGCCACTTTTATCTAAGGATGATTTTTGAATGTTTAAGTATTTTGACACATTATTATAGGTTTAATTTATTAGCTAGACTGATTTTTTCTGAGTTTTTTTTGAACACTTTTACGTTGCCTAATCATTTATTTTGAAACAGTATGGTATATCTCCAACAATTTCTTTTTTTAACTAAAAAGATATTTTTGTTTGTCAAGCCATATTTATTCTTAGCTTTTCAACCAATCTTAATAAGAATGCAAATTATGTTGTATTCCTTCATTCCATTTTTGTAGATTTTTTTGAAACTATTGTTTCACTCTTTCTTCAAGTTCTTATTTCTTAACATTAAGACGATAGACTTTTACTGCATGAATTATTTTTATGTATGGAAGAGGGTCTTAACCTATCATATTGGAGTAAACATCGAGTTTGAGACCTCTGATATAGTCCATGTATTGATGATAAATTTTGGCTTTTTGCATTTAGTAGTTCAAAATACGGTCTTTGAATGATTAGAAAACTTTGTGTCTGACGTCAAGATTTATATAAAGTTTTTATATGTTGTAAATTAGATTTTTACGGATGAGCTTACATTTAGCGATTTGTATCTTTTACAAAAAATGAGATTTCAATAGTGTAATTAAACTTTTCTAATTATTTTTGACAATAGCAAGCTACATCTATGAAATAGGCTGCAAACGCGAAGATTTTCCTTATTTACATAACAATCTTCTTTGGAATTTACTTCCTTTATATTACTTATGATTAAGTTAGTAGCTTTTGAGAATGTGAAGGTAAAGTTAAACGGAATGATATGTTATGAATTTTTAAGGTGTAAATATAGATATTTGCTAAAAAATTTATTTTTGATCTTATGTTTTTTTATTTTACTGTAAAGGTTTCTAGTTTTCATTTTTATTTATTCCGAACATTTTTGCAAAAATTGATCCTATAGAATCTCGAGTTTATTCTTTTTATTTTTTTGGTTGCTTTTACTTATTAATAGAATTCAAATCAGTTTTAGGTTTCATATATTTAGAAGAACAGTAGTGATGATAGATATTAGAATTGTGTTAATTTTTTTGATATCCTCGATGTTTGTTTATCATTTTGTATTCTATTGATGTTGTGTAGGTAGTCATTAGCTGATTGAACAAGCAACAAATAAGTTTATTTAGATTTGCCTCTAGAGAAGGTAATTTTGGTTCTTCTTAGTATTTGAATTAAAAATTTTGGATATGAATAGATCTTTTTTTTAACTCTAGTTCTTTTATTTATGTATATTCTTCATAATCTAATTACTTAATTTAAGTAAAAAACTTGATTATTCTTTGCTAATAAATGGTATAATTTCTTTTCGAATTATTAGATTTGCTTTCTAGAAAATCATGATCATAGTTCAACGAAAAATATATTTCACGCATCAAAAGATAATTCAATTTTTTCCGTAAATAATCTACCTGATGGAACTAATCATCATAAATAGCTAAACTTTTTATCTCAGCTTCGTATTCTTTTTTCAATTATTGTCGCAATTTATTATTTTTTTATTTTTAGATTTAAGACTCGAGCATACTGAGAAAAATATCCTAATTTATAAGTTATTTTCTTTAAGATAATTCCAATACTTAATCTATAAAGTTACAAATAGTAAATTTTAGTTTTTACTGATCTTCTGTTTCTGAAACTTTTTAGTATGTTTATCTTTGTTTGATTTTTTTAATATTTTCAGTTATTTTGCAAAGTATGAATCTACTTAAAAGATTCGAGTATTTTGTCAAAATATCTTTGTAGCTTGATGAGTCTTATTCTGAATTGTTACTAAATTAATTAGATTATGTGAAACTGTGATCTTTTGCTGTTCGATAGCGTTTGCTATTCTATTCGATGTTATAATTCAAACTCATAATACTGATCATCATAACTAGTAACTTTTTTGCATAAATATTTTTAGTTTTTATCAAAACATGTTCTGAAATGATCAATTAATCATCTCCTTTTTAAATTTTTGTAAATTTTTAAACTTTGTCGTAGTATTATGAGCCTATTATCGCTAATTGTGAACGTCTTTCGTTAGATAAAGTAGTATTATTTTTTACACTTTGAAATATGTTGTTATCTATATCTAGAGAGCAAATTAGACAGTTGATCCTTAGAATTTTAGACTGAATTTTATAGTACTCTGGAGCGAATTCGAAAGAGCTAACTAAAGTTGCAGCCCTGAAATATTTTTTAGAATTAAAATCTTAACTTTAAGTTGATGTATTTTTTTATTTCTTAGAACTTGATTTTTTCAAAACAAGCTAAAATTGCAACCCATGATTAAATTTTGAAAGCATATCTACTTGAATTTAATCTCTAATCGCGTTCTTATATTCGTTCATAAACTACATTAAAAGTTTTCTAAATTTGCTATAATTATGTCTGCCTATTAGATTACTATCAATTAATTTATAGTAATGTTATGCTTCTACAATAGTTTCTTTTATCATATGCAGCTATTTATTATGAATTTTTATTCTTTTGCACATTTCTGATAACTGCTCTAATCGAACCAATTTTCTTTGTTTTTAGTTTTATTCTATCTACTCTTATAAAGGGATTTTTTCAGATTCTTACAAATTTTAATTTTTAAGAAGGTATATTTTTTTGATCTACTCAAAAACTTAATCCAAAAAGTCAAGATCTTTTTTATACTAAAAGCTATTGAGTATTTAATCTTTACTTTTTTTTGAAGCTACAAATTATTATTTATTTTAATTTGAACTTTCTGATTCAATCCAAGACCACAACTCGCGAAGATAGTTTAATTAATTAATATAAAATAAATGATTTCTAAGCTAATTTAGATATTAGATATCTTTTTATACATATTTTTGTTTCCATCCCTATGTGAGTTCAAACAAAATATTCATAGGTTTTGAAAGTTTGCTAACGATATGTTTTACATCCTATAATTACTTATTGCTTGCATGATGTTCAATAAACTTTAGTGTTTTTATATTTTATGCCTTCAAATCATTTATAGTTGATTTTTTAAAATTAGATGTACGCATTTTTATGTTTCTTCTTGGAGAATCTACATCGATATAAAAATCCATATCAACATTTTATTAAAATCTGATTTTTCTAGTATTTTATTCTTAGCTTTCAAAAAGCAATAAACTTTTAATTATCTTGTTTTTCATAATTAATGGCTGTTCTATCAATTTTTTATTTGCATCAGACTGAGTTTAGAAAAAATCAGTTAAGTTTTTTTGATTATTTATCTTGTTTATCAAAATGAAATGCGAGTAAAGTTCTAACTCAGCTTTAATCATGTAATTGAAAACTAAAATATTTTTTTCAAACATCGTAAGCTACTTTTATGTTTTTATAGAAGAAAGTCTAGCTCTAGGTTTGTCTGAACGAGTCAAAGCTCTATTTTTTTTCTTAGCTTTTTTTTAAATAGTCAAAGACTACCAAATAAAAGGTAGCTATCTATTAAACTTCCTAAAAATTAATTAAATTTTAGCTAAATCTAATTTTTGTAGTAGAATCGTAGCCTATCTGTGAAACTATATAAACCACGATGCAACATGTAAACAATTCAAGCCAAAAAGATCAGAAACAAGCTCAAGATTCGATTTATAATTAGAATAAACTGTTGTATTTATTTTGATAATTTAAGTCCATTTTTGTAGCTATTCAGTAAATTACTAACGATTGGCAAAAGTAGATTCAGTGTAAACTTCTCCATTTTTACGCTATTTCTTATGTTTGTTTTTATCTGACTATCTACTAGTATTGCCAATATTAAAGCCTATAATTTCTTTTATTATCGCTAAAATTTATGCCTTTATTTT
>Ga0169931_10005754_pt1 | contig 18836 bp, 16 predicted proteins | sample Kivu_15m_20L_FD_129675 | JGI IMG/M metagenome (GOLD analysis project Ga0169931, IMG submission 129675) | Freshwater microbial communities from Lake Kivu, Western Province, Rwanda to study Microbial Dark Matter (Phase II) - Kivu_15m_20L... | ecosystem: Environmental > Aquatic > Freshwater > Lake... | reverse complement strand
TCACGAACTTGCCATGGCTTGTCCAAGCCCAGCACCTGTTGATAGAGGTCGGTGTCTTTCACCCGGCTGTCTTACACTGCTGCTTCGCCCTTTTCATTCCCAGCTTTTTGCCCGAAGAACCAAAAAATGCATGTAGTCGGATGTGGCGTTGGTTTGCCGTGAGAATGGCCAGCGCAGGCCCAGCGTGCGCGGGAAGTCAGTTTGCAGCAAAAAGGCGCTCTGCAGCGCCGCGAGCACGAGCGCGATGGTGCGCAGGCTCACACGGTCCTCGATTGCCAGTCCGCCGAGCACTGCGCCCCGATGCGCGAGCAGCATGGCCGCAAACACCATCCATGCCGCACCGCCCATGTCCGGCCAGCGATGAATCGGGCCGAAAAAGAAGTCGAGTGCGGCCACCGGCAGCAGCATGGCCAGGGGCAGGCTGCGTTGCGATATCAGCGTGGCACGATCAAAGGCCATGCGCGTTGCCAGCACGAACAACACGAGCAGTAGCGGCGAGGCGAGTACGCTCCAGCGCAGCAAGTTCGGAATGAGCCGCCACTCCGGCCAGTCGAGCTGAGGCCCGTTCCAGAGCCAGACCAGCACCCCCAGGCTCCAGAAGCCCGTGATAACGAGAAAACCTTCGGAGCGCAGATGGTGTCGCAACCGGTCTGGCAGCGCGAAGACCATCGTCACCGCTGTCATCCACCCCACCGCAGGCGGCCGGGCCATGACCATGGCGAACACACAGGCTCCCGCGGCCCACCATGCCCAATGCAGCGGACGCGCATGGGCCAGCGCGATGCGCAAACACAAGGCGCAGAGCGGAACGAGCGCGAATTCGAGCGTGGAGGCGGTCAGTGTGATGGCGGCGATGTTGAATGACGGCAGCACATTCACGATCACGACCGCCCAACCGGCGATCTGTGAGTCAAACATGCCGCGCATCAGCCGCCACACGGCCAGTGAGGCCGCCAGTGCGAGCAACGGTGCGAAGAACCGCACGCCGAACTCATTCCCGCCGCCGATCCCCATGCCCAGTTTCGCGAAAAGCGGCAGCAGCGGTCCCATTCCGTGAAAAAAGGCCGCCCCACCGTGTTTCACACGAAAAACCGCCAGCGCCTCATCTACCGAGAGTTCCAGCGTCGGCAGCAACGCCCAGCGCCAGAGCGTGAGTAGGCCCAGGGCGGCGAAGAGAAAGCGCTGGCGCTGCATGATCGTTGCGGGCATTGAATAGACACCGCCACCCGCCTGTCAAAGCGCTGTCTCCTGCCATCGACCATGAAACGTCTCCTGCTCATCCCGCTGCTGCTCACTGCCACCTGCCGTGCCCAGGACGCCCAGCCGAAAACCGCCGAGGAAATCCTCCGCATCGTGCGGCTCAGCTACGCCCTGCAAAACCACAAGATGAACGGCCAGCTCCGCGACGACGCCACCGGACGCACCGAGCCGCTGACGCTCACGATGGAGAACCGCGTGATGCGCTTCCTTTTCACCAAAGAACCGAAGGAAATCGTCCACCTCGATCTGAACACCGAACCTGCCACGCTTTACCAAGTCCGCGCCGGCGGTTCCTCCCAGGTGCAGGGCAGCCAGTATGGCAGCAGCCTGCGCGGCATGGCCTTCAATTACGAGGATCTCTCTCTGCGGTTCCTTTACTGGCCACGGCCGCAGCTCATGGGTGAAGCACGTGTCAGCGCACAGAAGTGCTGGATCGTCCGAGTCACCAATCCCGGCAGGGACGGTCCGTACTATGTCGTGGACATCTACGTGCATCAGGGCAGCGGAGGAGCCGCAAAGATGGAGGCCTACGATCGTAACAGCAAGGTCGTCAAACGCTACCAGGTCACCAAAGTGCAGAAGGTGGACAATGCCACCACCCTCAAGGAGTTGAAGATCGAGACGCTCAATCCCTTCAATGGAGAGATCAAGGCGCGCACCTACATGACGTTGGACAATCCTGAGAAAAAATGACGGGACGCATGGAGCCGCCAAAGAAATTCGTCCCGCATCCCTTCGCGTATCATCAGCAGCTCGAGGTGAGGATCGACAACCTCACGAATGAAGGCATGGGCGTGGCTCGTGCCGGCGGTTGGGTCGTTTTCGTGCCTTTCGTGCTACCTGGCGAGCTCGTGCGCTGCCGCATCTATCGCAATCACAAGAACTTCAGCGAGGCCGACCTCGTCGAGGTGCTCGAACCTTCGCCACAGCGGGTACTGCCGGTCTGTCCTGTTTTTGGCACCTGCGGCGGCTGCCAGTATCAGCACATGGCCTATGCGGAGCAGCTTCACTGGAAGCGCCGCCAGGTCGCCGAATTGCTGAAACACATGGCGCGCATCGAGCATCCGGTGAACGAGGTCATCCCGTCGCCTGTGGAGTTTGGCTATCGTTCAAAAATCACACCGCACTTCCAGAAACCGCGTGCGAACGGCGTCGAGGACATCGGTTTCCTGCGCATGGGCGCACGTGCGGCGTTGGTCGATGTGCCCTTCTGCCACATCGCCATAGGCGCTATCAACGAGGCCCTGCCCGCAGTGCGCGAAAACGTCCGCGCCAATGCCGCGAATTTCAAACGTGGGGGCACTTTGCTGCTGCGTGCCGCGAAGAACGGCGTCCTGACGAACACGCACGACATAGCGCACGAGGAGGTCGATGGCATCCGCTTCGAATTTCAGGCCGGCGACTTCTTCCAGAACAATCCCTTCATTCTGCCCCGCTTTGTCCGCCACGCGCTCGATGAGGCGAGAGCCACCGGCGCGAGATACCTCGTCGATGCCTACTGCGGCAGCGGTTTGTTTGCCGTCTGCGGCGCACAGGACTTTGAGCAAGTCATCGGCGTCGAGATTTCCGAGAGCGCGGTCAAAAAAGCCACGCACAACGCCGAATTGAACGGTCTCAACAACTGCCGCTTCATCGCCGCTGACGCCCGCGAGGTCTTCAAAGACGTGCCGCATCCCGGTGGCGACACGGTGGTGCTCATCGACCCGCCGCGTGCCGGCTGCAGCGCCGAGTTTTTACAGCAGCTCTTCGCCTTCGGGCCGAAAGGTGTTGTTTATGTCTCCTGCAATCCCTCCACGCAAATGCGCGACCTGCAGCTCTTCACCGAGGCCGGCTTCAAACTCGGCACCGTGCAGCCCTTTGACCTCTTCCCGCAGACGAAGCACCTCGAGTGCGTCATGACGCTCAGCCGATGAACCGTTTCGAATTCGCCACCGCTCAGCGCATCATCTTTGGACGCGGCACGGTGCGCGAACTTCCGGATCTTTGCCGAAGCTTTGGGCAAAGAACCCTGCTGGTCACCGGCAGCCGCCCGCAGCAATGGGAAACCCGGCTGTCTTACGTTGGAATCAAATCGATTCGTGGCGAACCGACGACCCAGGACATCGAAAACGGCGTCGAACTGGCGAAACAGCGTCAAGCCGATGTCATCGTCGCCATCGGCGGTGGCAGCGTGGTTGATGCGGGCAAAGCCATCGCTGCGATGAGTGCGCAACCGGGTGACTTGATGCGCTACATCGAGGTGATCGGTGAAGGCACGCCGCTCGACGCCGCGCCTCTACCCTTCATCGCTGTGCCCACCACCGCTGGCACTGGAGCCGAGGCCACACGCAATGCCGTCATCGCGAGTGAGGAGCACCGCGTCAAAGCCAGCCTGCGCCATCTTTCGATGCTGCCACGCGTTGCCTTGATCGATCCTGAGCTCGCCATCGATGTTCCACCGCATGTCACCGCAGCCAGCGGCATGGACGCGCTTACGCAATGCCTCGAAGCCTTCGTTTGCTCGCGTGCGCAGCCGATGACCGACGCGCTTTGCCTCGATGGCATCCAGCGTGCCGTCCGCTCGCTTGAATGTGCGTTTCAAAACGGCCACGACCTCGACGCACGCGAAGACATGGCCCTCTGTGCGCTCAACAGCGGCATCGCGCTGGCCAATGCGGGTCTAGGAGCCGTTCATGGCTTCGCTGCGCCGATTGGCGGCATGTTTCACGCGCCGCATGGAGCTGTCTGCGCTGCGCTGCTCGCCCCTGTTTGGGAGGCGAACGCGAAACGCGTGCAAAATCGCGACAAGTTCGATCAGATCGACGCCATGCTCGGTGGCGATGCCATTTCCTGGCTCCACGGCCTCACAGCACGGCTGCAAATCCCCAAACTCAGCACCTGGGGCCTTCAAACCGCAGATCTCGACGAAATCGCCCGCAAAGCCGCTGCCGCGAGCAGCATGAAGGCGAATCCCGTTTCGCTCACGCATGACGAACTGGTCGAGATTCTTCGTGAGGCGCTGTGAAAGTTGACCTCGCATCGTATCGCTTTAAGAAGCCCCGCCATGAAATCCTTCCGCCTCAAACGCCTCTTCAACGCCAAGTCCAACCGCTGCTTCGACGTGGCCGTCGATCACGGCTTTATCAATCAAGCCGGCTTCTTGCAGGGCATCGAGGACATGCGGAAAGTCATCCAGGTGCTCGTGGATGCCGCGCCGGACGCGATTCAGCTCACGCTCGGCATGGCGCGGCACTTGCAGGAGATTCCGGGCCGTGAGAAACCGAGCCTCGTGCTGCGCACGGACGTGGCGAACATTTACGGCAAGACGCTGCCGGAGAACCGCCGCTTCAGCCTCATGATCGAGGACTGCATGCTGCAGGCAGTGCGTTACGACGCTGCCTGCGTGTGCGTGAACCTCTTCCAAATCCCCGGCGCGCCCGAAGTGCATGCCGAGTGCGTGGAAAACATCCTCAAACTCAAGCCACAGGCCGATTACTACGGCATGCCGATGATGGTGGAGCCTCTGGTGTTCCAGCCGAACGAAAAAGCCGGCGGCTACATGGTGAATGGTGACGAAACTGCCATCACCTACCTTGTGCGTCAGGCCGTCGAACTCGGCGCGGACATCATCAAGGCCGATCCGACCGACGATGTGAGCCGCTATCACAAGGTGATTGAAGCCGCCTCCGGCATCCCGGTGCTCGTGCGCGGCGGCGGACGCGTGAGCGACCGCGAGATCCTCGAGCGCACGCAAGGCCTGCTGGCCCAAGGTGCCGCCGGCATCGTTTACGGCCGCAATGTCATCCAGCATCCAAATCCGAAAGGCATCACGCGGGCGCTGATGGCCATGGTACACGAAGGGGTGAGCGTGGATGACGCGCTGGCGATGGTGAAGTAGCCATTCCTGAAGAATTGGCCGCAAAGAGACACAAAAGTTTTCAAAACTAGCTCCAGGTCAGGCATCTGAATCCTTTTGATATTTTTTGCGCCTCTTTGCGGCTGGTCATCTCCAAAAAGAAAGCCGGGGCTGCTTTCGCATGACCCCGGCCCCGCTCGTTGTTGGTTGCGGTAAGTTATTTGATATCGCCTGCGAGACCTTCCGCATTCAGCGCGGCGGCCAGTTCGGCCTTGGTGAACTCGCCTTCGACGGTGAAGGACTCAGCCTTTGAAACGATGTCATGCTTCGTGATGCCCGGAACGTTTTTCACGGCGGCGATCGCGGCATTCGCGCACTTCTGGCAGCACAGATGCACACCCGAAACGGTAGCCTTGGCGACTTTTGCCTCAGTTTTCGCAGCAGCGGTGGATTTGGATTCGGCCTCTTCCCCCTCTACCTTGCCGAAGTACCCGGCGGCGATGATCGCCTCGACGGCCTTCTTTGCATCGGTCTTTTTCTTGGCGGTGATCTTCACCGTGGTGGTTTTTGCAGGCGCATCCACGACGATGTCCTTGCTGACGCTCAAGGCGGCGTTGGTGATGCCTTTCGAACAACTGCCGCAGCAGTTGTGAACGCCAGTCATGGTGACGGTGACCTCGGCGCGCGCAAACGCGGCCAGAGCAAAAAGGGCGAGCAGAGTGAGTTGCTTCATAAGCGACTTCTGAGACGATACGACACGTTGGTTTCTTTGCACTATTTTATTTTTAGCGGCGAATCGCGGTCATGAATCCACGCGCGACTGCGGTGTCATGATAGTCGCCGGGAGTGAATCCCGCTTCATCCAGTAATGCCGCATACTCGCCGATGCTGTAGCATTTTCCCTGCGTGGAATGCATCAGCAGGCAGGAATACTCCGCGACGTGCAGCGGCCCGCTCTTCTCCGCATTGATGAACGCGTCATGAATGATGAGCAGGTCGCCGGGCTTCATCGCGGCGTGAGAAACGGCGAGCAGCTTCCTCACTTCAGCCACGCCCCAGTCGTGAAGAACGTTCGAGTAAAGATGCACGTCGCAGCCCACGGGCAGGCCGTCGAACATGTTTCCTGTCGCCACGCTGACGCGATCCGCACAGCCGCGTTCTTCGATCAATTTGGCGGCGATGCGGTCCACGGGTGCTTGGTCGAAAGCGATGGCTTTCAGGTGCGTGTGCTGCGCCGCGATGGAGCAGGCGTAGATGCCGGAACCCGCGCCGATGTCGAGCAGGCAGGAGCGGCCGGTGAGGTCGAGCTTCTTCGCGAATGCCTGCGAGAGGTAGAGCCCGCGACAATCCATCGCCGCGGTGAATTTGCGGGCAAAGTCCTCCTGCTCCATCGCCTTGTGCCAGTCAAACGAGACCTTGTCACCGCTCCAGCCGGCTGGTTTGTCGGTTTTCAGAACTTCGAGGTAGTCGCGAGCGATGGGGCGATCATGCAATGAGGCATAGTAAGGCCGCAGATCCCACACGGAACCGGCGCGGAGATGCTCTTTCGCAGTGTCCGTGGCATGAAACACACCCGCGTCGTTCTTCACCCAGCCATTCGCGGTGAAGAGCGTGAGCATCACATCCACTGGCCGTTCTTTGAAGCCAAAGTGCTCGCAGATGCCGCTGAGCGAGGATGGATTCGCCGCCAGCCAGGTGAAGAAATCAATGCTCAGCGCCGCGGTGATCAAATCGACCGCGTACAAGCTGTCGCGGTAGCGGTAGATGTTGAGCGGATCAGTCTGCGGAGCGGAGGTGAGGTCGTGCGGCATGAGGGCGCATGATGAAGGCTCCCATTCACAGCGGCAAAACCTGATTTCACTTTTTGTCCTTCTCTTCAATGAGGGAACCCGTGATGAAAAGCAGCCGTGACACACCTTCGGAAGGCTGGGCACCGAAAACGACCGTTTGGCCATCCCAGATGGTGACGGAGGTGGAGATGCTGCTGGCGGAGTTTTCCTCGTGCAGGGAAGTTTGCATGGTCATCTCGATGGTGTTGCCGTCCGGACCGATGATGGGCTCGATCTTCAATTCGCGTCCTTTAATGAAAGCAGGCAGTTCGAATGTGATGGGCTCCTTTGTCATCGTTTTGCTCCCCAGATGCTCCAATTCGACTCCAGGAGTGACTGAAATGTTTTTCATGAGCACTTGGAGTTGAGCGTCTGTCACGATGCTGCTCACGGTGAATTGCCGCATGAGCGCCGGAGGTGGTGGTGAGGTCGGCGGCAGGGCATCGCTCGTTCCGGCGGGCGTGGGTAGCGGCGGGAGCCACTCATTCATCCGCTTCAAAAAGTCTCCTTTGAATTCGATGGCCTTTGCGGTGACCACCACGCTTTTTTTAACCTCTGCACGGATCATCGCATCGAGCCAGGCTTCGATGAGTTCGAGACTGGCCTTCGTGTTCCGGATCGTAATCTTGCCATCTTTGAGCATGGCGTTCGCGCCTTTGGGAAACGGTATGCCGGCGGCCTTCAGCACCTCGACGGGCGGTTTGTCCTGCGGAAAGTTCTTGGGCAGCTTGTAAGCACGCACGGCCCATTCGCTGACGGCTTTGTCAGGCATATCGACACCAGTGCTGGAGGGCTGCATGGTGGCGGTGGATTCAAAGCTGATGGCTTTCTGGCCGGATGGATTCAGCGCCTCGGCCGTGATAAGCACGGTGACGGGCTTTTTGGCGCCAAACAGATGCAGGACGAGCGTTTCGCCACTCGCGAGCACGGCTTTGGATGCGGTGGTGAAGGTTTGAACGCGGCTCCACTCGGTCTTGGCCGTGTCTTTGGGCAACCATGGCTGGTCGGAATCTGGATCGACGCCGAGTTCGACCTTGGCCTCGATGCTCGCCTTGCCGTCCGGTGCCGGAGTGGCGGTGAGGTGGACGCGCGGGCCGACGTATTTGATTTCGATGGCGTCCAGCTTGTCTGGCTTTGCGGGAAGAATTTCGCGCACGACCTCGACTGTGGCCCTCTGGTCCATCTTGGTGGTGACGTTCGGCCCACGCATGAGATCGATGCCTTTTTCCTGTGAAAGCTTCTCCATGAGTTCCGCAGCCTCCGCATGCTTCAAGATGGCTTCGTGCTGACTGAGATGCTTTTCGGCCTGAATGAGCTTGGACTGGAAATACACCTGAGGCAGCCGCTTGTGGAGGCGGTCGATGATCGCCTCAATTTGATCCAGCGTAGCCCGCGTGTGGCGTACGATGAGCTGCGAGGTGGACGCTTGAAACAAGGCGCGAGCGCCTTCTGGAAAGGTGATGCCTTGCTTGCCGAGCACCTGCTGGGCCGTCAGCTTCTCCGGCGGAGGTGCGGCGGCAAAAGGATCGCCAGCAAAAGGATCACGCGGCTCCTGGCCGAGGGTGAGAAAATCCGGCCCCACCCGGTAAATCCGCGTGATCATCGTCTTGTCCTTGGGATCTGCTTTCGCTGCCTGCTGCGCGGATGCCGTCGCGATGCCAAACGAGGCTGCCACAAAGGGCGCGATGACCGCGAAGGCCGCGCAGCCGAGCATAAACAATGCGCCGACCTTCTTCCGCACGCCACGGGCTTCCATGAGTGCCACAAGGCGGTCCTGCAGACGACGTGCCGGACGCGAGCGAGCAATCGACATGGCGAAACGGGATGGCGATGGTTTCGCGGCCCACGCGAGCAAGAAGTCCGCGTAAGGCGTGTGATCCGGCTCCTCGCCCACTGCGGCGGCATCGCAGGCCTCTTCGCGGGCGCGGGCATACTCTTCGATGAGGGCATGGGCGAAGGGATTCCACCACAGGAAGGCGAGAGCGATGTTTTGCAGCAGCACGGCCACGGTATCGTTGGTGCGCAGATGCTCGCTCTCATGCCGGATGAGCCAACGCCATTGCTGCGGCGTGAGTTCTTCAAAAGCCTTCGCCGGCACCGCGATGACGGGAAAGAACCAACCAGCGACGCAAGGCGTGCAACTGGCGTCGGACACCGAAAGACGTTCAAAAGGCAGATCTCGAGGCAGCGTGTTGATTTCCTCCTGCGTCAGGTCGCGGAGGCTCCATGCCCAACGCTGAAGGCGAATGCTCTGAACGAGCAAACGCATGAGCAGAAAGGCGGTGACGAACCAAGACAGGCGATGGAGCCATTTCGCGAGCTCGTTCCAATCCCATGAGGAAGAGGCCGCTGGTGCAGCCGTCGGAGTCGCGATGGGTTTTTGCGGCTCCACCTTTACCCGCCAGTCGTGCTCGAGTGTCTCACGAATCGGTGTGAAGACAGGAACGTGCTGCGTTGTCGGAAAGAGATCCCGCATCGAGATGTCGAACGGGCTGTAGAGGCACATCAGCACCGCGAGATTGGCGAGGATGCAGCGCCGCAGGGCATCGCGAATGACGAAACGCACCAGCAGCCAGGCCGCCGCGCCGATGACGAGGCTGTGAACCAGGAAATTGATGAAGGTGATGGTCTCCGTGCTCATGACTCGGCTCCTCCTTTCCGGCTGCGGACGAGCTTGCGTAGCTCCGCCAGCTCCTCTTCGGTGATCTCGCCGCTCTCGACGAGGCAGCGCACTAGGGCGAGGCCGCTGCCGCCAAAGAGGCGCTGCTTCAGCTCGGTGAGCACGCTGGTGCGGCCGCGCTGCTCCGGCACCGCCGGTTCGTAAGCATGGCTGCGAGTGGAGTCATCGCGCACGATCCAGCCCTTCGCTTCGAGACGGGTGAGCTGGGTTTGCAGCGTGTTTCGCGTCACGGGCTCTTCACGACCCTGGTTCACGGCCTCCAGCAGCTCCAAGACGGACGCGGGATGCTTTTTCCAAAGGATGTCCATGAGCGCCTGCTCGGCGGCAGAGAGAGGTGGAAGCTGCTTTTTCGCCATAATTCGCGAGTTGGACGACAAGTGTCGGATTTGTCGAGCGAAATGTCCGACAGGTGTCGGAGTATGAGATGGAGAATGGGAATGCTGGGGGCATGGACACCAAAACTCCCGTGCTCCAACACTCCAGCTTGCCGCCCGCTCTACTTTCCTGACGGATTCCGCTTCTCCAGCCCGTTGACTTGCCTCCGAACTCCTGACAGCATCGCGCACCATGTCCTCTCCTGCTCCCACGCTCACGACCAAGCACTGGCTCATCATCGTCATCGCCAGCATCGGCTTCCTCTTTGACACCTACGAGTTGCTGATGACGCCGCTCGTGGCCGCGCCGGCGATCGCGGAACTTTTGAAGCTGCCGCCGAGCAATCCGATCGTCACGAGCTGGGTGGGCAATTTGCTGACCATTGCCGCGGTGTGCGGCGGTGTCTTCGGCCTGCTGGGAGGGTGGCTGATCGACAAATTCGGACGCAAGACGATCATGGCGGCGAGCATCTTCCTGTATTCGGCTGCCCCGTTTTGCGCCGCGTTTTCAACTTCCATCGAATGGTTCGTGGTGTTTCGCAGCGCCACCTTCATCGGTGTCTGTGTGGAGTTCGTTGCCGCAGTGACTTGGCTCGCTGAAGTGTTTCAGGACAAGAAGCAGAAGGAGAAGTGGCTCGGGATCACCCAGGCTTTTGCATCGGTCGGTGGCGTGGCTGTGACCCTGATGAGCATTTGGATCAACGGCAAGCTCAAGGCGGGCGGCCTGCCCTCCTTCTCGCTCCCCGCCGGACTCGACGGCACCGTGGCCTCGTGGCGCTATCTGCTGATGACCGGCATTCTGCCCGCGATCCCGATCGCCTTGCTGCTGCCGTTTGTGCCGGAATCTCAGGTATGGCGTGAAAAGAAGGCCTCAGGCGCGCTCAAGCGTCCCAGCTTTGGCGGTTTGTTCTCGCCAGAGCTGCGGAAAGTGACGCTCGTCACCACCATTCTCTCGGCCTGCGCCTACGGCATCGCCTTCGGTGCTCTTCAAGTCACCGTGGCCCGCGTGACGCCTGGCCTGCCGGAACTCGCCCCGCAGGCGAAGACCATGGCGCCGATGATCGCCGAGGCGAAAGCGCTCAACACACAACTCAACGCCCTGCCCGCAGGCGATCCCGGACGCAAGGACCTCGTGGGAAAGATCAAGGAGAACGCCATCCAGCAGGCTCCCCACAAAAAGGTGGTCGATGAGATGAGCAGCAAGGTGCAGTTCCGCCAGGAGATGGGCGGGCTGCTTGGACGCGTGCTGCTGGCCGTGCTGCTCATCGTCGGCATCAGCCGTGTGGCGCTGCTGAAGGTTTTCCAAGTTCCGGCGCTCATCATCCTGCCGGCGACCTACTTCATGCTGTTTGAAAAAGGCGGCGAAGCTTTCCTCTGGGGCTACTTCCTTTGCGGACTCGTCACCGTGGCGCAGTTCAGCTACTTCGGCGAGTACCTGCCGAAAATCTTCCCACTGCACCTGCGCGGCACGGGCGGCAGCTTTGCCACCAATGTCGGCGGGCGCATGATTGGCACCTGCATGGCCACCGTGAATACGAGCTGGCTCGCACCGCTGCTCGCCGGTGGGATTCAGAACGTTCGGCCGTCGCATGTGGCGCTAGCCGCAGGTTACATCGCCACCACGATGGCCGTGATCGCGCTGATCGTCGGTTTCTTCCTGCCGGAGCCGAAGGGCGAGGAGTAAAACGAGAGAGGTTGGATCATCGCGGCGTAATCCTGCCGCCATGATCCGACTCCTGCTCACACTCGCTGTCTGTCTCGTCACTTTCACCCTCTATGCCGAGGACTCCGGCGATGGGAAGCTGCGCATCATCGTCTTTGGCGCACACCCGGATGACGCGGAGTACAAGGCGGGCGGCTCGGCGGTTAAATGGGCGCGACTGGGGCATCATGTGAAGCTGGTTTCCGTGACGAATGGCGACATCGGCCACTGGAAAGAAGCGGGCGGGCCACTGGCGTTGCGTCGGGCGGCGGAGGCGGCGGCGTGTGCGAAGAAGCTCGGCGTCACCTCGCAGGTGCTCGACATCCATGACGGCGAGCTGATGCCGACGCTGGAGAACCGCAAGCTCATCACGCGGGTCATTCGCGAGTGGAAGGCGGACATTGTGATCGCGCATCGTCCTTGGGACTATCATCCGGATCATCGTTATGTGGGCGTGCTGATGCAGGACGCGGCGTTCATGGTCGCAGTGCCGTTCATCTGTCCCGATGTGCCGCCGCTGAAGAAGAATCCCGTTTTTCTCTATTCGAGCGATGGCTTTCAGAAGCCGTATCCCTTCACGCCCGACATCGCGGTGAGCGTGGATGATTCCTTCGAACAAAAACTCGACGGCATTCATGAACTGACCTCGCAGCACTACGAAGGGGGCGCGAATGGCTCTGAGGAGCATGTGAAAAGCGTTCCTCCCGCCAGCGACGAAGCCGGACGCCGTGCCTGGCTGAAACGCCGCTGGGGCGCCCGTCAGGCCGGCGAGGCGGACAAGTATCGCGACCTGCTGATCAAGCTCTACGGCGAGGAGAAAGGCAAGGCGGTGAAATACGCCGAGACCTTCGAGATCTGTGAATACGGCCGTCGTCCGTCACTGGAGGAGATCAAGAAGCTCTTCCCGTTCTATGATGCGAAGTGAGCTGACCGAAGGGTGCCTTCTATCATGATGCGGCATCTTCAGATGCGGATACCCCCGGGCAAAATGGGTTTGAGGTTCATTTTTGCACCCAGGGCAGCACGATGTGCGAAGGGTGTTCGCTGCCGTGGTGAATCGTATTCGTCGCGATGACGGTGCGGCGATGCTGCTGGAGCGGCTCGCCGGTGTTCGGATTCACGTCGAAGCGCGGAAAGTTGCTGCTGCTGATGTCCACGCGGATGCGGTGGCCTTTTTTGAAGATGTTGCTCGTGGGATAGAGCTTGATCGTGAACGGATAGACTTTGCCCGGCTGCATGAGCTTCTCCTCCTGAAGCGACTCACGAAAACGGGCACGCACGATGCCATCGGTGAGATTGAGATCGAAGCCATGCGGCCAGTCTGCGCTGGGTGGGTGAACGTCGATGAGCTTCGCAGTGAAATCGGTGTCCACGGCCGAGGATGAGGCCCACAGATTGACCTCGATCTCGCCGGTGATCTCGATGTCCTCGCCGAGCGGCGCGGTTTCGAAGACGCAGACGTCAGGTCGTGCCGAGAGGGGGATCGGCTTTTGCCAGTTCCAGAATTTTTCACCGCCGCGTTGGTCCCACGCGCCTTGCTGCATGATGCCATCGCCGGAGGAGATGTTGCCGCCGAGGGTGGGCACCGGATTTTTCGGGTCGAAGTCGTAACTGGACGAACCGTTGGACTTTTCTGGCTTCACATCACTCAAAAGGCCATCGGCATGCAGATAGAACGGCGTCGGCTTCGCACGGGCCAGCGGCCATTCTTTTTCATCACGCCAGCTTCCGCCATGATTGAGCAGGCCATCCTTGGTCTTGCTGCCATCACCCGTTCCCATGACGAAAATGCGGACTTTCGTGGCGAAGGGCGCGGTTTTGCCGACGCTGTTGTCGATTCCCTTGATCCAGTGGTCGAACCACTCCTTGCGCCAGGCAAGTTCGTTCGCGATGGCGGCCTCGGCACCGAAATCGACCTGCCCGTGCTTCGATTTGCCCTGCGCACCGTGAATCCACGGGCCCATGATGAGATAGACATCACTCTTCAGCGTGTTCGACAACGCGGTGAAGTTCGCCGCGGTGTTGCCGGCCCACGAGTCATACCACCCACCGACCAAATAGACGGGCATGTCCTTGTAGCGGGATGGATCGGCCAGGATGTTGTTCTGCGCCCAAAACGCGTCGTCCTTGCCGTGGCGCATGGCCTGGATGAGCCAGTCCTCGTATTCCGGTGCGAGTTTCAGCGGCGTGGAGCCGGGACGCAGCGGCAGATGATTCAGATACTCCCAGCGGTTGTCCGCCATCTCCTTCAATTCGGCCTGCGTGGCGGGATCGAGCGCCGCATTGCTGCCCTTGCCCGCGTTGAGCATGATCCAGTTCCAGAAGCGCATCTCAAACGCGCCCGCGTTGCGCATGCTCTGGCGGCCCATGTTGGACACGGCATCGACCGGAATGACGGTGGTGAGCTGCGGCACTTTTTCCAAGGCCATCGCGTGCTGCGTCCCGCCCACATACGACGTGCCCACCATGCCGATCTTGCCGTTCGACCACGGCTGCGCGGCGATCCATGCGGCGCAATCCGTGCCATCAGGGCCGTCATCGGTCATCCAATGCCACACGCCTTCCGAAGCGTAACGCCCCCGCGTGTCCTGCGCCACGAAGGCGTAGCCATTGGCCGCAAAGTATTCACCGAAGCTCTTCGCGCCGTCCTTGTTGTAGGGCAGGCGCGTCAGGATGACGGGCAGCTTCTCCGCGTTTCCTGCGGGCAGGTAGATGTCCGTGGCGAGCTTCACGCCATCGCGCATCGCCACCATGACGTTTTTCTCGACCTTGGAGACAGCCTCCTGGGCATGCAGAAGAGATGCGGCCAAGAGCACCGCTAGAAAGGCAGAACGCTGTATCATGAGCTTACTCCGCGAGCAGTTTCGCCACCTGTTCTTCCAGGCCACCACGAGCATTGGTGCTGACGACCATGCCCTTCTTGTTCAGCAGCCACATGGCCGGGATCGAGTTGACGCCATACTTGGTGGAGATCTCGTTCTGCCAGCCTTTGCCGTCGAAATACTGCGGCCATTCCATGCCACGCTCCTTCACAAAGGACTCCAATTCCGCCTTGTCGGAGTCGAGCGAGATGCCGACGATCTCAAAACCCTTCGGATGCAGTTCCTTGTAGGCTTTGATCACATTTGGCAGCTCTGCCACGCACGGGCCGCACCACGTGGCCCAGAAGTCGATGAGCACGACCTTGCCTTGCAGTTTCGAGAGATCGACCTCGCGGCCGTCCACGGCGGTGAACTTCATTTCCAGCGGCTTGGTCTTGAGATCGGCGGTGGCTTTGATGCTCTTGATCTTGCCTTCCACCATCTTGTTCATCTTCTCGGCCGGGAAGTCCTTCAGATGCTTCTCCGCCTTGGCAATCCATGCGTTGATGTCTCCACCCGGAGCATCCGCGGCTTCAAGCGATTCCATCACATCCATGACGCTGGCCTGGGATTTCGTTTCTGGCTTCGCGTCCTCGGCTTTCAGAATGTCGGCGATACCGATGGCGGCCTTCTCAGGCGCAGGGACTCCGGCCATCTCACGCGCACGACCGACCATCTTTTCAAAAAGGGCCGCATCCCAGCGTGCCGGATGACTTGGGCCTGCCTTCAAAGCGGCAGCATGAGCGGTGTCGAACTCGGTGAGTGACTTCTTCAGGAAGGCGACCGCCTCCTCACGAGATTTGGGGCGCTCTTTCGGATTTTTGAGGCCTTCGATAACCTCATTCACCTTTTGCCACTCGGCATCGCCGTCGGCAGCACGAAGAGAAGGCGAAACGGCCAGGACGAAAGTCGTGACCCCGATGGAAAGAAGGCGATGCGCGTTCATGAGGCCAGCTAAACGGCCCCAGAGCCCGCCGGCAATCTTTTACGCGAAAATTTCCGTCACGGCCTTGCCTTTGCCGTCTTCGGTCACGTAAAACGGGCGGCCTTCGATTTCGAACTCGGTTTTTGGGCTGATGCCCATCGCGGTCATGATGGTGGCGTGGAGATCCATGACGCTGACGGGGTTCTTGGTGGCGATCAGCGGGCGTTCATCGGCGGTTTCGCCGTAGAGGTGGCCTTTCTTCACGCCGCCGCCGAACATGACGACGCTGGTGCCGCCGGTGAAGTGGCGGTGCAGGCCATAGTGCTGGGCTTCCTGGATGCGCTCGACTTTGAAGGTGGCCTGGTCGCTGGCGTTGGAGCCGGGTTTGCCCTCGATGAGTGCGTCGCGGCTGAATTCGCTGGCGATGACGATGAGCGTGCGGTCGAGCAGGCCTTTCTTTTCGAGATCGAGCACGAGTTGCGCGATGGGCGCGTCGATTTCCTTGTGCAGGCCGTCCACGGTGTCGTGGCCGCTCTTGTGCGTGTCCCAGTAAAGGAAGGGCACGTATTCGGTGGTCACCTCGACAAAGCGTGCGCCGGCCTCGACGAGTCGGCGAGCGAGCAAACAACCGCGGCCAAAGCGGCCGGTGTCGTATTTTTTGCGGCTCTCCTCGGGCTCGAGCGTGATGTCGAAGGCCTCGCGCTCCTTCGCGCTGAGCAGGCGGTAGGCGTTGTCCATGCTGCGGAGCATGGATTGCTGCTGGTAGTCGCTCATGAAGTCACGCTGCGGACTTTGATCGACGAGTTTGCGGAAAAGGCGGTCGCGATTGGCGAAACGGTTCGCGTCCATGCCCTTCGGCGGCTTCACGGACTGCGCGGCGTCCTCGGGGAAGGGGAGGTTCATCGGGCCGAACTCGCTGCCGAAGAATCCGGCGGTGGTGAAGGCCTTGAGCTCCTCGCTTTCGCCAATGCCTTCGAGTCGCTGGCCGATGTTGATGAAGGCGGGAATCACCGGATTGCGCGGGCCGAGCACTTTGGCCATCCAGGAGCCGATGTGCGGGCAGGCGACGGTTTGCGGCGGCACGTAGCCGGTGTGCCAGTGATACTGATGCCGCGAGTGCAAAATGCTGCCGAGATCCGGCTGCACGGCACTGCGGATGAGCGTGGCGCGGTCCATGACCTTCGCGATGTTCTCGAGGCCCTGGCAGATTTTCAAGCCTTCGACGGCGGTGTCGATCGCGGGGAAGGTCGAGAGCATGCGCTTCACTTCGAGACCCTTTTCGAAGGGCAGATAGCCTTTCGGATCGAAGGTGTCCGGTGCCGCCATGCCACCCGCCATCCACAAAAGGATGCACGCATCGGCCTTCGCGGGCGGATGGGTGACTTTTTCGCCTGTTTTGGCCCAAATCGCCTGGGGCTCGCCGGTCATCCACGCCGCGGTGGAGGCGGCGGCGAGCTTTTTGAGGAAATCGCGGCGGACGAGGTGCTCGGGGAGGCTGGGATCGAGATCGTGCATGGCATTGAAACGAAACTCGGTGCTGGACGTGTTGCAAACACTTCGATGAATCGCTGCAGTGCCCCAAGATTCCTCGTTTGACGTCCGTCCTGACATCGCCATTTCCATACGCCGTGTTTCCGACCCTCCACCATCTGCTGTTCGTGCTGCTGCCTCTCGCACTGGCGGCGCGTCTGGCGGTGCGGCCCCGCCCGGCCACGCCGGATGTGGCGCAGGGCGTGATGCGCTTCTGCCTTGGTGTTGGCAAAGGCGTGCTGCTGTTTGACCCGCTCTGGCATCTCTCCGGCCTCGTGCTGAGCGGCGGAGCGGACAGCCTCAGCGGCGGCGTGGCTTGGATGGGATTCCTGGCGCTGATGCTGGCCCTGCATTTCCTCCTCTCCGCAGCAGGCGACGTGATCGCGGGCCTGTGCGGCCTGTTTGGCATCCGGTGGACGGAGAAAATGGAGGCTCTGTTCACGCTGCAAAGCATCACGCAGGGAAAACTCATGCGTCATCTTCTGCTGATGGTCGTCCTGGCCGCCCTCGGCACCCTCGCACTCGGCGACTGGCTGCCGCTGAAGGCATTGTTTGCTCCAGCCCCCCGCAGCATCGCCACCGTGTTTCAGGAGTCGCGTGTGCTGACCGATTTTCATGTCATCACGATGCTCGCAGCTCTTGCGAGCCTCTTGGGCCTGCCCTATTCGCGGGACTTTCTTCGTGCGCCGCAACCTTGGAAAGCGGCGATTTGCCTCCTCACATTTCTCCTCGCAGCCACGATGCTGTGGACCCGTGTCGCCTCGATCTCATGAAACCGACCGCCGCACCGATTGATCCCAACAAGCGCACGTTCGTGCCGCCAGCGCCGGAATTGAGAACGAAGGACGCGCTGAACATCGTGCGCGTGTTTGCCTGCCTGCTGGCGGTGCCGCTCGTCTTTGAGATCGCCGCATGTTTCACGAGCTCGCGGACGAATCTGGCCGCTGCCACGATGCGCAGTGGCATGCAGTGGCTGCTGACGCATGTTTTGGGTGAAGGCAACAAAGCCGTGCACCTCGGTCGCGAAGGCTGGTTGTTTGAGCAGAGCGAGATCGACCGCCTGGTGCATGCGAGACGCGACGAAACCAGCCTGTGTGGTCGTTTGTGCCGACTGGCGGCGGATTTGAAAGCCAAGGATACGCACATGCTGCTGGTCGCGATCCCATCACGCACCGCGATTTATCCCGAACAGATTCGTTCCGGCACTTACGCCGGTCCCGTGCGCCTGTCGGCCGAACTGGCAAAACTCGAAGAATTGAAGGCCGCCGGAATCGATGTGATGGACATGACCGACGCTTTCTGGGATTTCCGCGAACGGCAGGCGGTGTTTTATGCCCAGGACGGCCATTGGACGCCGGAGGCGATGAAAGCAACCGCGCTGGCTGTGAACAAGCGGGTGCGGGAGAAATTTCCACGCCTCGCCAGCACCGAGACGCCGATCATCAACGCCACAATCCTCGAACATGAGGACGCGGGCGATTTGGCGCGAAAACTCGACCCGCGGCATGCGGACAACCTGCTCGGCACCGAACCCGCGGATTTGATCTCCATCCAAGGCATCGAGCCGAGCGAGAAGTCACCCGTGGTGCTGCTCGGCGGCGAGTTGATGCGTGTGTTCGATGACGCGAATCTGAGCTTCGGCGGCGGTGAGAAATCACCTCGCGCCGGATTTGCGACACAACTCGCCACGCTGCTCGGCAAACCGCTCGATGTTCGCGGCCTGCCGCGGGAAGGCGAGACTTACGAGGAGAAAAAACTCGTCATCTGCCTGCTGCCAATGGCGGAACTGGTGCCATAGTCAGCGCTTCTCATGCTGCGACTGATTCTTCATTTCGTCTTC
>Ga0169931_10005753_pt1 | contig 18836 bp, 13 predicted proteins | sample Kivu_15m_20L_FD_129675 | JGI IMG/M metagenome (GOLD analysis project Ga0169931, IMG submission 129675) | Freshwater microbial communities from Lake Kivu, Western Province, Rwanda to study Microbial Dark Matter (Phase II) - Kivu_15m_20L... | ecosystem: Environmental > Aquatic > Freshwater > Lake... | reverse complement strand
TCCTATAGCGTGACAGCAGTTTACAACCCGAAGGCCTTCATCCTGCACGCGGTGTCGCTCCGTCAGGCTTTCGCCCATTGCGGAAGATCCTCGACTGCAGCCTCCCGTAGGAGTCTGGGCAGTGTCTCAGTCCCAGTGTGGCCGGTCGTCCTCTCAGATCGGCTAGCCGTCATCGCCTTGGTGGGCCGTTACCCCGCCAACTAGCTGATAGCCCGTAACCCCGTCCCCGAACAGCAGCTTGCGCCACCATTTACCTGCAGACTGATGCCAGCCCGCAGGACCATCCAGCATTAGCCACCGTTTCCAGTGGTTATTCCGATCTCGGGGGTAGGTTGATTACGTATTACTCACCCGTTCGCCGCTTTACTCATCCTTGCGGACTTTCGCGCACGACTTGCATGCCTAATCCACACCGCTAACGTTCGTTCTGAGCCAGGATCAAACCCTTCACTTTGAATTGTTTGTTTCTTGGCTTGTGGAATGTGAGCTGGCTAGCAGCAGACGCTGCAGGCCGAGCTCTTGCTCGCACATTTTCAAGGGTCACCCTTGTTTTCAAAGAACGGAGCCGAGGAGGCGGCGACGCGCGCCGCGTCAGCTTCCACGATTCGCAGCAGACCGGCACGACCTTCGGCGCTGGCGGCGTTCGACCCAGGTCTGCCCCGTCAGGGTCAGCTGCGTCGTCCGCGCCGCGCTTCAGAGCGTTGCGCTCGTCCGCGTGGGAGGGGGAAGGATAGGGCCGCGCCTCCCGGTGTCAACGCCCGCGCACAGAAACGCGATCGCTTCGAGAACGTTTGCCGTAAATCACTGCACAGCAACGGCTTGTGGCGTGAGCATTGGGCGCATTTTTCGTGCAGAATCGCCTCGAACCCACGCCTTTCGCGTTCCGGACGGACCCGAAGCTAGCCCTCGGACGCTGCACCCCGACCGAGGCCGTCGCGGGCGAGACGCGGCCCACTGCGTAGACCGGCGACCGTAAACCACGTACAGGCAACATCTTACAGCCACCGATCCGATTTCAGGGGCGGACTAGCACGCGTGCGTCGCGCGGGAGGATCTCGAACAGCAGCTCCACGTCCGCATTCCGCATGCGGACGCAGCCATCGCTCGCCGCACGCCCGACGCCGCTGGGGTCGTTGGTCCCATGGAACCCCAGCGAGGTGTTGCGTCCCTGGTCGAACCAGGCGAGCCAGCGGGTTCCGAGGGGGTTTTCGGGGTCACCGTACGGCACCGGCGCCCGCCCGACCGGGCTCCACATCGGCTCCTTCTGCTTCAAACCGACCGTGTAGGCGCCCGGCCGCGTGGGCGTCTGCGCCTTGCCTACCCCGACCTCCCAGCTCGCGGCCACCTCATCGCCGAGCAGGAACAGCGTCCACATTCCCGAGATGTCGACCAGCGCGCTCGCGCGGTCGGTCGGGATGCGGAGCGTGTCGCCGGGACGAATCGCTGTTTCGCTCGGCAATTCGTTGGCTTTCGCGATCAGCCCGGTGCTCAGCAAGAGCCCTGGGTTGGCGGCCAGCGCGCGCTGCCGGATCGCGATCAGGCTGTCGCCCGGCTGGACCGTGATTTCGATCGAGGGCCACACGCCGCGGCGGCTCCAGCGATGCGCGGCCTGGGCGCGCGTGAGGGCTTCGCTCCACGTCCGCAGCCGATCGCGCGGCGCCTCAGGACTCGCGCTGAGCCCGTCCAGAAGCAAGGCGCCGTACTGCTTCGCGGCCGCCGCTGCTGCCCCCGAGTCGAGCGCCTGCCGGGCCGCGGCCTCTCGCGCCTGGTACGGGTCAACGTTCGTCTCGGGCTGCACGACCTCGGGCGCGGCGGCCTCCGCCACGGGCGCAGGCGGCGCAGCGGATTCCGCCTCGGGGACCGGAGCACTCGGAGCGACTTCGGGAGCGCTCGACTCCGCCGGCAGCGTAGCTACGCCGACGTTTTCCGGCGCGTCATCCAGACGCACGAACTGCCCGCCGCGTTCACCGCTCTCGCCGCCCTCGTCGCCGCCTCCGCAGCTGACGGCCAAGAAGCACACCACACCGCCACCGATCGCCCACCGCCTGCTCGACTGCATCTTCGCCCCTCGTGATGAGCGCGTCCGCGCCGCCGCACGCCGCGGCTCGCAAGCGAGGGCGACGAACGGCGGCCAGCGCGCACCGAAACCGCGCCAGGAATCGGCGTCGGGGGGGCTGCAGGGCCACGCCCTGCAGCTCGCGCGCGATCTCGCCCAGGTTCGCGGCGCGGGCAGCGAACGGCGTCCGCCGAACGATTGAGGCCCCAGCGATACCGTGCCGGCTCAGTGCGTCCCAGAACCATCGCGGTTCAGGGGGGTCCCGCATGGGCGCGACGTGCGCGCCGTGAGCATCGGGACCCGTTCTGGTGCTTGTTCGGCTCCGGGGGTGGCGTCCGGGTCACGAGCACCGCCAGGGTGTTTGTCGCGCGAACCCTAGCACCGCGCCGCGGGGCGCACAATGCACGCGAACGATCCACGAGCGCGGGCCAGAAGTCGCGATCCTTGGACCGACGACCCCGGTTTTCGGACGACCCCCGTCACCGCCGAAACGCGGCGGAGACAGCGCTGGTCCTCGTCGCATCCGCGCTCCTGGGATGGCGCGCCCCATCCACATGGCGCGGCGCCGTGCGAGCCGCGCCCATCGAGGCGCGCAGGAGATTGGGTTGACGGGCCGCGAGACTCGCTTCTCCACGAGGCTCGCACGCAACGCCAGCGCCGCGGAGCGCGCGCGATCCGCGCCCGATGTTCATTTCGCGCGCAGAGATCCTCGCCCGCGGCGTTCGGCCGAACATCGCGCCGCGCACGCGCCGCCTCGCCGTGGCCAAGCCACAGTGTCCGGAGCCGCGGTGGTCCGAGGTGACTCGCGCCGGCGCTGCCGAGCTGCGGGCAAGGTGGCCGCCGTGCGCGACGCCACGCTTCGCCACTCCGCGCCCAAGGGGCCCGCGGCGGGGTTGAGACGAAGCGGGGCCCGAACCCGGTCGCCAAAACTCGCAGCGGGGCTCTGGCGCACCAGGCCAGTCAGTCCATCCTCCGCAGCGCGCCGGAGGCCTCTCCCACGCGCTCGTCGGAGTCGGTAGCGCAAGAACGGAGCTCGAATTCAGCCTGCAGACTGGCGGGAGTTACCCCCGACGACCGGCGCGACGACAGCCATCTCGAACGAACGCACTGGGAAGCGTTAGGCGCCGCGAAGGGTCGCGGCGCGGCGCCCACGACAAGGTCGCCGCGAAGCGCCAAACCGCAGCGCCGTGAGTCGGTGACTGGCGCCGGCGAGTCGGGCGCCGCAGATGGCGACCTCAGGCCGGCTTCAGCGCGGCGCGAAGCACGAGCCCGGCCCCGAGATCGAACTCAACCGCCGCAGCCGCGCGCGCGGCGAAGGCTCCCGGTTCGAGCACTTCCAGGCGCGTCGCGAGAGTCTCCGCGGCGATCAGCTTCGAGTGCCGCTCCAACGCAGCTCGCAGCTGCGCGCTCTCGCTGCTCACGAGCAGCTCGATGCGCTGCTCGACGGCGAACTGCAGCGCCTTGCGCTGCGCGTTCAGTCGGTTCACCGCCTCGCGCGCGAACCCCTCGGCGATCAGCTCCTCGTCGAGTTGCGTGTCGAGCCAGACGATCAACTGCCCGTCAGCTTCGACGTCGAAGCTCGCGGTGGTCTGGACCTGGACGAGCACGTCTTCGGGGAGCAATTCGATGCACTCACCGTCGACCTCGATGCGGATCGACTCTCCCGCGCGTAGCCGCGCGAGCTCGGCACTGCTCAAGCGTTCGATCGCCGCCGCGGCGGCCTTCATGCGAGCGCCCAGCCGCTTGCCGAGCGTCTTGAAGTTCGCCTTGCCGACGAGCTTGGCAACCTGACCATCGTCCGCCGCCAAGCTTCCCCAGCCCTTGATGTTGAGCTCATCGAGGATCAGCTCGCTGGCGAAGGCGCTCCGCAGCAGCTCGAGAAACGACGGATCGCTGGCGCGCACGTGCAGCGCGCGCAGCGGCTGGCGCACCTTCAGCTGGGCGCGTTCGCGCAGCGCGCGCCCCATGACCACCACGCGCTGCACCAGTCGCATGCTCGCTTCCAGTTGCGGCTCGAGCTGCGCTACGACGGGCTTGGGCAGCAACTGCGCGTGGACCGAACCCGCGCCGGGCGCGAGCCGCGTCCAGAGCATCTCCGCCAGGAACGGCGCGAGCGGCGCGATGCACAGCGACACCACGCGCAGCGCTTCATGCAGCGTGGCGAACGCCGCGAGCTTGTCGGGCCCCTGCTCGCCCTTCCACAGACGTCGGCGGTTGCGCCGGATGTACCAGTTGGAGAGCTCGTCGACCACGAAACCCTCGACCGCGCGCGCCGCTCCGGCGAGGTCGTAGCCGTCCATGCGCCGCCGCACGTCGTCGAGCATCGACTGCGTGCGCGATGCAAGCCAGCGATCGATGAGCGGCCGCTCCGCAAGCGGGGGAATCCGCGCGTCGCGCGGGTCGAAGCGATCGATGCGCGCGTACTCCTGGAAGAAACGGAAGGAGTTGGTGAGCGTGCCGAAGAATCCGCGCTGTACGTCGACGAGCGACTGCGGATCGAAGCGTTTGGGCAGCCACGGGGCCGCGCTCGCCACCAGGTACCAGCGCAGCGCGTCGGCGCCGTGCGCCTCGAGCGCCTTCCAGGGATCGACGATGTTCCCCAGGCGCTTGCTCATCTTTACCCCGTCCTTGTCGAGCACGAGTCCGTTGACGAGGCAAGTCCGATAGGCCGGGCCCGCGCGCAACTCCGGTGCGGAGGCGAGCATCTGCGATCCGGTCATGAAGGCGCCGATCGCGTGCAGCGTGTAGAACCAGCCGCGCGTCTGATCGAGCCCCTCGCAGATGAAGGAAGCTGGGAACTGCTCGGCGAGTTTGGCGCGGCTGCCGGTCACGTGCGGCCAGCCGTGTTGCGCGTAGGGCATGGCGCCCGAGTCGAACCAGCAGTCGAGCACGGCGCTCGTGCGCCGCATCGAACCGCCGCAGCGTTCGCACGGGAGGCGCGGCTCGTCGACGGACGGTTTGTGGTGGTCGAAGCCGCTCGGCAACTTCCCGCAGCGCTGCTCGAGTTCGGCCGCCGAGCCGACCGCGGCCTCGTGGCCGCACGAGTCGCACACCCAGAACGGCAACGGCGTGCCCCAGTAGCGCTCGCGCGAGATGTTCCAGTCGATGTTGTTCTCGAGCCACTCGCCGAAGCGTTTGGAGCCCACCTCTTCCGGGGCCCAGTGGATGGCGCGGTTGAGCTCCACCATGCGCTCCTTGATCGACGAGGTGCGCACGAACCAGGCCGGCGCGGCGAAGTAGTGGAGCGGCGTGTTGCAGCGCCAGCAGTGCGGATAGCTGTGCGGCTCGCGCGCCTTGCGGAACATGAGCCCGCGCTGCTTCAAGTCCTCCATCAGCGCGTCGTCGGCGTCCTTGAAGAACCCGCCCGCCTTCACGGGCCCGAAATCGCGTGCGAAGCGTCCGTCGGCGCCGACCGCCTGCAGCACCGGCAAGCGATAGCGCTGCGCCGTGGCCCAGTCATCGGCGCCGTAACTCGGCGCCTGATGGACGATGCCCGTGCCGTCCTCCACCGTCACGTAGTCCGCCAGGCACACGCGATACGCCGCTTCCGGCGCAGGCTTCCACGCGCCCGGATCGACCTCCGGCGCCGCATGCGAAAACAGAGGCTCGTAGCTCCACCCTTCGAGTTCGCGCCCACGAACGCGTGCGAGTTCTTCGTGCTCGCCGAGCACACTCGTGGCGCGCGCGGCCACGATCCACACCACCTCGTAACCCGCCGAGCCCTTCGCCGCGCCCTTGGCGGTCGGCAACGCGACGCGCGCTTTCACGTACTCGCGCTCGGGATGCACGGCGAGCGCGATGTTCGACGGCAACGTCCACGGCGTCGTCGTCCACGCGAGCAGGCTCGCGCCCTCAGCGGAATTCGCGTCGCGCAGCCGGAAGCGCACGTACACGCTCGGATCGCTGAGGTCCTTGTAGACGCCGGGCTGACCCAGTTCGTGCGACGAAAGGCCCGTCCCGCAGCGCCCGCAGAAGGGCAGCACCTTTTTGCCGCGGTACACCAATCCCTGGCCGTGCATCTGTGCGAGCACGTGCCAGACCGAGTCGATGTACTGCGGCTCGTACGTGACGTACGGGTGCTGGTAATCGAGCCAGTAGCCGATGCGCTCGCTCAGCCGCTCCCACTCCTCGCGGTACTTCCACACCGACTTGCGGCAGGCGTCGTTGAAGCGCGCGACGCCCGACAGTCCGGTCGACGGATCGAGCGGCAGACCTTCGATGGCCGGTTTGCCGCTGATTCCCAGCTGCTTTTCGACCTCGAGTTCGACGGGCAGTCCGTGCGTATCCCAGCCCGCTTTGCGCTCGACGCGCTTGCCCAGCATGGTCTGGTAGCGGCACACCATGTCCTTGAGCGTGCGCGCCAGAACGTGGTGGATGCCCGGACGCCCGTTGGCGGTCGGCGGACCTTCCCAGAACACGAACGGCTCGGCGTCGCGACGCGCGGTGAGCAACGTCTCGAACGTCCGCTCGCTGCGCCACTGCGCCAACACCACTTCCTCAGCCGCCGCCGGCTGCGAGGCGTAGCCCTCGGGAAACGGTTGAACAGCGGGAGCGGAACTCGACGGGCTGGGAACGCTCATGGGCGAGCGTTCTACCACCCCTGCGCGGCGATTTCCCTCGCGATGCGCTCGGCCAACTCCAGCGCGCGGTAGCCGTCGCGCCCGCTCACGGCCGGTGCTCGACCGTGGCGCACGCTCTCGACGAACGCCTCGGACTCGGCCTGCAGCGGCCGATCCATGCCGGCCAGGTCCAGTTCCACCAACTCGAGCATTCCGCTCGTGACGAGGTCGGTGCGCGCGGCGATCTGCTCGGCGCTCAGGTCGCGCAGGCTCACGCGACCGCTGTCCCAGTTGGGCCCCTTGCGCACGATCAGCCCGTAGTTCTTGTGCATGTCCAGGCTCACGTAGGCCTCGGACGAGAACATGCGGAAACGCCGCATGGGCGAGAGCGACGCTCGGCTCGCCGTCACGTTCGCGCGCGCGCCGTTGTCGAACACCAGGCGCACGCTCGCGATGTCCTCGCGCTCGGTGAGGATCGCGCCGCCGGCGGCGTCGAGCGACACCAAGTTCGCTCCGACCTGGTCGAGCACCAGATCGAGGTCGTGGATCATCAGGTCGTGGACCACGCCGATGTCCGTCGAGCGCCAGCTGAACGGCGCGAGTCGGTGGCACTCGATGAAGCGCGGGCGGAAGCCCAGCTCGCGCAGCTTGCGGAATCCAGGCTGGAAGCGCTCGACGTGCCCGACCGTGAGCAGTGCACGCCCGCGCTCCGCCGCAGCCAGGATCGCGTGCGCGGAATCGAGGCTCTCGGCGAGCGGTTTTTCCACCAGACACGCGATGCCGCGCTCGAGCAACGGCACGGCGATGCGCGCGTGGAACACGGTCGGAACGGCGACGACGACGGCCTGCACGCCCTCGGGGAGCGCGGCGAGCACGTCGGCCGAACCCTCGCCGCGCAGGACGCGCGCGGGACAGCGCACCTCGGCAGCGAGTTTGTCCGCGCGTTCCTGAGAGACGTCGAGAACTGCAGCCAGCTCGACATCCGGACGCGCTGCGAGGATGCGGGCGTGAAAGGTGCCGAGGTGACCCGCGCCGATCACCGCCATGCGCAGACGCGCCGGATTCTTCGACTCAGCCACGGCGTTCCCCCAGAATGCGCTCGGCGCCCAACTTGGCGAAGAACTCCCGCAAGCTCTCGCGGTAGCGCCCCTTGTGGCCGTGCGCCTGCTGCTCGAGCATCGCGCACAACTCGTGCACTTCGGGCGTCGCCGAGCTGTCGCTCTTGAGCCGCTCGATCGACTGGCTCTGCGGGTCGCCGGAGCGGTAGATCGTGCGGAAGGCCGCCTGCAGGGCTTCGATGCGCGCGCGCTCGAAGCCGGCGCGCTCGAGCCCGACGACGTTCACCTGCCGCACGCGCGCCTGATGCCCTTCGAGCAACATGAACGGCGGCGCGTCCTGCGAGACGCGCGTCATGCCGCCGATGTACGCATAGCGGCCGATCGACACGAACTGGTTGGCCGCCGCGGCGCCGCCGATGTTCGCGCCGTCGCCGACCAGGACGTGGCCGGCGAGCAGCACTCCGTTGGCGAGGATCACGCCGTTGCCCAACTCGCAGTCGTGGGCCACGTGGCAGCAGGCCATCAACAGGCAGCCGTGGCCCACCTTGGTGATGCCGCCGCCCTTGATCGTGCCGCGGTTGATCGTCACGAACTCGCGGATCGTGTTGCGGTCGCCGATCTCGAGCCAGGTCGGCTCGCCGCGGTAGGACAGATCCTGCGGCGGACCGCCGAGGTTCGCCTGGCCGACGATGATGTTCTCCGCGCCCAGGCGCGTGACGCCGTCGAGCACGACGTGCGGCCCGATGCGCGTGCGGTCGCCGACACGCACGCTGCCGCCCACGACCGAGTACGGGCCGATGACGACGTCGACCCCGAGCTCCGCCCCTTGCGCTACGACAGCCGTCGGATGGATTTGCGTCGCCATGTTCAGCCCCCCGAGCCTTCGATCATCGTGAACATCAGCGTCGCCTCGCACACGACCCGTCCGGCCACCGTCCCGGTTCCGCGCACCTGCCCCATCTCGCCCTTCATGCGCAGCGTCTCGACCTCGATGCGCAGCTGGTCGCCGGGCACCACCGCGGCGCGCAGCTTGACCTTGTCGATCGACCACAACACGGCGAGCTTTCCGGTGTTCTCGAGCTTGCGCAGGAGCAGCACGCCGGCCAGCTGAGCCATGGCCTCGAGTTGCAACACGCCCGGCATCAGCGGCTGATCGGGGAAGTGCCCTTGGAAGAACGGCTCGTTGATCGTGACGTTCTTGATGCCGACCGCACGTTGGTAGCCGTCGATCTCGATCACGCGATCGATCATCAGGAACGGATAGCGGTGCGGCAGGAGCTTCATCACCTCGCGAATGTCGAGCCCCGACTCGCGTTGAATCAGTCCGCCGGTCTCCTTCTCCTGCATCAGGTCGACCAGCCGCTTGACCAGCTCGGCGTTGGTCGCGTGCCCCGAGCGCGTCGCGATCACGTGCGCGTGCAGGTCGGCGCCGAGCAAGCTCAGGTCGCCGATCAGATCGAGCATCTTGTGGCGCACCGGCTCGCCGCCCATGCGCATCACCGTCTCGGGGTCGCCCAGGACCACGGTGTTTTCGCGCGTCGCGCCCTTGCCGAATCCCGCAGCCTTCAGCTTCTCGACCTCCGGCGCCAGACAGAACGTGCGCGCGGGCGCGATTTCGCGCTCGAAAGCCTCGGGTGTGATCTCCAGTTGCAGCGAGCCGCCTTGGATCGACGGATCGTCGAAGGAGGCGATGTACTGCAGCGTCAGCGACGGTTTGTCGGAGGGCAGGGCCACCAACGTCGCCGCGCCGTCGCGCACGTAGATCGGCTGCTCGAGCCGGAACGCGCGCGCCTCGGCGCGTTGCTCGACGGAGCCCACGCTCTTGAACAGGCGCACGAATTCGAGCGCGCTGCCGTCCATGCCGGGCATCTCGGGCCCGTCCATCTCGATGCGCAGGTTGTCGATGCCCAGGCCGGCGCACACCGCGAGCAGGTGCTCGACCGTCTCGACCTCCGATTCACCGCGCTTGAGGCGCGTGCGCAGGTCGGCCTGCACTCGATACTGGATGCGGGCCGGGATCGGCTGGGCGTCGGCGACATCGGTGCGCACGAACTCGATGCCCGAACCTTGCGGGGCCGGGAGCGCGCGCGCGCGCACCAGCTTGCCGGAGTGCAATCCGACGCCGGAGAATTCGACCGGCGCCCGGAGCGTGCGTTGATTGCGGCTCATGCTCCGCCCCCCTGCTCGTTCCCCAGCCGCTTCTCCAGGTTTTTCGCCAGCGTCTTCTCGAGCGCGCGCACGCGCTCGGCCAGTTCGCTGATGCGGTTCATGTGCGCTTGGTTGCGCATCCACTCGCCGCGCGGGAGCGCCCAATAGCCGCCGTAGTCGCGCCCGCCCTCGATGCTGTGCCACACATTGGAGCCCGGCGCCACGCGAGCGCCGGGGCCGATCTCGATGTGCGTGTTCACGCCGACCCGTCCGGCCAGCACCGCCCCGGCGCCGACCTTGGTCGAGCCTGCGATGCCAACCTGCGCGATCAGCAGCACGTGCTCGCCGATCTGCACGTTGTGTCCGACGTGCACGAGGTTGTCGAGCTTGGCGCCGCGGCCCAAGCGCGTGGCTTCGAAGCGGCCGCGGTCGACGCACGCGTTGGCGCCGACCTCGACGTCGTCGCCGATCTCCACGCTGCCGCCGTGCGGGACCTTGTCCCAACCTTCGAGCCCTGCGCGGCCGATGCGCGGATCGAATCCGAAACCATCGGCGCCGATCACCGCGCCGGCGTGAAGCAAACAACGGGCGCCGAGGGTCACTCCGTCGTAGAGCGTGACGAACGAACGCAATTCGCTTCGCTCACCCACCGTCGCGCGCGGGCCGACCACGACGTGCGGGTGCAGCACGGCGCCGGCGCCGATGCGCGCGCCCTCACCCACGACGCAGTAGGCGCCGATCGAAACCTCAACGCCCAGTTGCACGTCGCGCCCGATCACTGCGGTCGGGTGAACGCCGGGAGCCGGTCGCGCCGGAAGACGCCCAAAAGCGTTGAGCACGTGCGTGAACGCGGCGTTGGGGTCGCTGCAGCGCAGCAACGTGGCTGCGCAGTCCTTGACGTCCAGCGCGCGCGGCACCACGAGCGCCCCCGCGCGGGTCGACGCGAGCTCCTTGGCGTAGCGTGCGTGCCCGAAGAAGCTGACTTCGTTGGGTCCGGCGGCCTCGAGCGAGGCCGGACCGTCGATCCGCAACTGCGGATCGCCGATCAACTCCGCCCCGCAAAGGGCGGCCAATTCCATGGCGGTTCGATGCATGTCGAGAGCAGCCCAAAGCTGGGCTCTGCAGGCGTCCTACGGAGCGGACGGGCCCGGTTGCGGCGGCCAAAAGGGCCGCCTGGAAGTCGACCGTCGTATCCGCGGGTGAGGCCGCTGTCAAACCACACCCGCGCCGCCGCGCTCCAGGCGCTCGCCGCGACAGCGCTTGTGGCGGCCTGAACGCGACCTCAGCGGAAGCCGAACGTGAACGAGAACGTCTCGCGATCGTCGCCGTCGAAGCGGCGCAGCGGGTAGCCGAAGTTGAGCTGGAGCGGCAACGGGTACGCCAAGCCGACCGCGAACCCGGCGCCCACGCGTAGATCGTTCCAGTCCAGCTGCCAGGGGCCGACGTTCAGCACGCCGAAATCGACGAACAGCCCGCCGCGCAACGCTTCGATCTGCTGGTACGTGCCGGGCTGCTGGATGGTGTGCAGCGGGTACCAGTACTCCAGCGAGCCCGTGACGAAGGTCTCGCCGCCGAGCGCGTCGCCGGTGATCGGATCGAAGGGGCCGATGCCGCGGAAGTCGAAGCCGCGCACGCTGCGCGCGCCGCCGATGAAGTAGCGCTCGCTGAAGGGGATCGCGAAGTCGTCGCCGTAGGGCTGTGCGGCGCCGGCGTCGAGTTCGAAGTGCACCACCGGGCGAACGCCTGACTCGGTCATCCCCAACGGAAAGAACAGGTCGCCGCGGAATTCGCTGGTCAGGTACTCGTAGTCGCTGCCGAAGCTGCCGTCGTACCAACCCGCGGTGTAGCGCACTTCGTAGCCCTTGCGCGGGTTGATCAGGTTGTCGAGCGAGCGCGTGGAGACGGTGAACGTCGGACCGACGATCTGCTGGTTGCCGCGCTGCTCCTGGTCCTGCAAAGAGAGCGGCGTACCGCCGGCGTCCAAGTCGCTGAGTTGAACGTCCGCGTGGCGCAGCCCCGCCGACACGAACAGGTCGTAGTCAAGGCGCCGACCGAAGCGAATCAGCTTCTCGAAGCGGTCTTCATCGTGCGTGAGGAAGCGTCGCTGCTGGCGCCGCAGGTCGATCTCGAAGCTGATCGGGCGCAAATGCGTCCGAAAGATGTCCGGCTCGACGAAGTTGACGCGGAAACGCGACAGCTCCGTACCGGGCGCGATCTCCAGGTTCACCAGTTGGCCCGCGCCGTGGAACGCCTCCTTGCGGTACACCTCGGTGAACATCGACGACCACGAGTCGGGCGCGTCGGTGATGTCGAAGTTGCGCATAGTCGTGGTCAGGATCGCGAACGCGCCGTTGTCGCTGTCGACGCCGCCCGCGACGTTGAGGTCGATCACGCGGCCTTCGGCCACGATGAACTCGACGTCGGCCAAACCAGGCTGGCCTTCCACCGGCAGGAAGCGGTAGTACGGGTCGCGGTGGTTGATGCGGTTGGCGTCGTCGCTGAAGTAGCGCGTGGCCTGGATGCGCGAAAGCGAGCGCTCGATCTCGCGCACGTTGGCGCGCTCGCTGGGAAACACCGAGATCTCGCGGCGCACGACACGGTCGCGGGTGTGCTGGGTGCCGTTGATCAGCACCTCGCGCAGCGTCACCTCGGAGCCCTGCACGATGCGGTAGGTCACTTCGACGGTGTGCGCGCGCGGATCGAACACGACTTCAGGCTCGAGGAAGCTCCACGACACTCCGCGCGGCAGGCTGGAGTGCTGGATCCGGCCGAGCTTGTCGTAGCTGGTCTTCAGCGCGCCGGTGTCCTTCTGGATCGTGTTGCGCTCGTAGACCGAACCGGGCAGGAGCTGGCACGCCGCCCGCAACTCCTCCTCGGGAACGAGGAGCTGCGCTTCGCGCAACTCCTCGTTGCGGCTGTTGGAGGGATCGGTCCACTCCACGGCCTTGATCGAGAGCTTCGAGACGGTGTAGCGCGCCCCCTCGTCGACGATCACGTGCACGGTGACGCGCGAACGATCCGCGTTGAATTCGAGCTTCTCCAACTCGACGACCGCGTCCAGCCAGCCGCGGTCGCGGTACACGTTGCGCATCGCGAGCAGGTCAGCTTCCAGGGTCTCCTGGACGAAGACTTCGCCGAACCAGTTGAACAGCGTCGGCCCCCACAGCGAGCGGTCTGCGAGATGCGAGAGCCCGTCCTTGAAGAAGTACAGGAAGCGCGTGTCGGGCATCGACTTCGCGCCGCTGATCTTGAAGCGGCTCACGCGCACCTTCGGCCCCTCGCGGATCTCGAAGATCACATCGGGCAGCGCGCCCTCGCGCTCGGCAGGCCGCTTGACCACGTTGACCTCGGCGTGGTGGTAGCCCTCGCGCCGGTACGCGTCGAGCAACCGTTGGCGCACGCGCCCGGCCTCGTGGAGATAAAGCTCGGCCTTGTCCTGGAGCAACGCCCACTCGCGCAGCTTCTTCTCGGAGATGTCGACGTTGCCGATGAAGCGCGGATCGCGATCGACCGGCAGTTCCATCACGCGCACGACGAGTTCGACACCGCCCTCGACTTCGAGCGGATCGATCGAGAACACGAGCACACGAAACGACGTCCACAGCCGCGTGATGCCGGCGTCGAGCACTGCGGTGTCCAGCCGCGCCCCCGCACGCTGGCCCAAGCCAGCGATGATCTGCTCCTGCGTAAAGCGCTCATTGCCGACGACGCGGATCGCGACGACCTCGGGCGGAAGCGGGCGCGGCGCGAGGGGATTCTGGGGTGCGGGGCTCTGCGCGCCGCCGACGGGGACACCCGAGGGGAGTTGCGCGAGCGCTTGTCGCGCGCCGACGGCGAGCAGCGCGGCGACGAAGCCTCCGACGGCCCCCGTGCGCCGGGACGCCGGCCCGAAGCCGCGCTTGGCGCAGCGAGCGCCGTCAGACATAGATCGGCTCGGCGGCCGAGGGCGCCGGGTTCTCGAAACGCATGATGCTCGGCCGGAAGTTGAGCAGCAGTTGGCCCGTGGGGCCGTTGCGGTGCTTGGCGATGATGATCGTCGCCTTGCCCTTGACCTCTTCGGGCACATCGCCGACCGCGTAGTACTCCTCGCGGTAGAGCATCATCACGATGTCCGCGTCCTGCTCGATCGAGCCGGACTCGCGCAGGTCGGAGAGCATCGGCCAGCCGCGCGGGTTGCGGTCCTTGCCTTCGACGGCGCGCGAGAGCTGCGAGAGTGCGATGACCGGCACGTCGAGCTCGCGCGCGAGGGCCTTGAGCGAGCGTGAGATCTCGCTGATCTCGAGCTGACGGCTCTCGGACTTGGGGTGGGTCATGAGCTGCAGGTAGTCGAGCACGATCAGATCGAGCCCCTGCTTGGCCTTCACGCGCCGTGCGCGTCCGCGCAGCGCCATGACCGACAGTCCGGGCGTGTCGTCGATGAAGATGTTCGACTCGCCGAGCTCGCCCGCAGCCTCCATGAGCGCGCCGTAGTCCTCGTCAGGGATGCGGCCGGTGCGCAACTTGTGCGCGTCGACGCGCGCCCGCGAGCAGAGCATGCGCTGCACGATCGCCTGCTTGCCCATTTCGAGGCTGAAGAACAGCACCGTGGGCTTGCGCCCCAGGCGCTCGTCCAGCTGCATCGCCGCGCCCTCGACAAGGTTGAGCGCGAAGGCCGTTTTCCCCATCGACGGGCGCGCGGCGACGATGATCATGTCGCCGCGGTTGAGGCCGCAGAGCTTCTCGTCGAGCTCGTAGTAGCCGGTCTTGAGGCCGATCGTGTCGCGGTGCGTGCGCGCCTCGATCACCTTGAAGGTCTCCTCCAGCACGGAACGCACGGAATCCGCGCCCTCGCGCACGGTGCGGCCGGCGAGCTGGAAGATGCGCGCCTCGCTGGCGTCGAGCAGCAGCTTCACCGCCTCGCCGTCGGGCTGCGTCGTGTGCGCCTGCTCGAGAATCTCGGTCGCACTCTGCGCGAGGCGGCGCAGCGTGGCGTTGTCAGCGACGATGCGAGCGTGTGCGACGACGTGCGCCGCGCTGGTCACAGCCATCGCCATGTCCGCCAGCGCCTGCGCGCCGCCGATCGCCTGGAAGCGGCCGGACGCGCGCAGCGCTTCGCCCACCGTGAGGAAGTCGATCGGTCCGCCGCGGGAGTAGAGCTCGAGCAGGCACTCGAACATCGCGACGTGGCGGCGCGCGAAGAAGTCCTCGGCGCGGAGGAACTCCGACACCTCGGGAATTCGTTCGGGCGAGAGCAACAACGCACCCAGCACGGCGCGCTCGGCGTCGTCGTTGTGCGGCGGGGTGCGCCCCGGCAGCGTCTCGTTGTCCATGCGCCTCTCCGCTCCTTCTCGATTCTCTCGCCGCTTCGCGCAGCGCCCCAGCGTCGGTCCGCGACGCTGCGGAAGATACCCCGTCCCCGCAGCGAACGAGAAGCGCGGAGCGCGCTGCTTTCGCGCTTCGAACTGTTCTCGCGCGGCCCGTCGGACATTCGCGACGCACCGCGGCGAACCGCGCCTCGCGCGCGTTCGTTCGCCCGGCGCCTCGGCGGTCCGCAAAAAAACAAAGGCCCGAGCCAGTGGTGGCCCGGGCCCCTGAACCATCGTCGCGCGCGGCGCGACGCGTCGGGCGTCAACCTTCCTTGGTGACGTCGACCGTGATCTCGGCGAAGCGTTCCGCGTGAACGTGGAGCTTGACGAGGTGCTGGCCGACCGTCTTGAGCGGCGCGTCCAGTCGCACGTCCTTCTCGTTCACCGTGCGGCCCACGCGAGCCAGCAGCTCGGCGATCGCCGCGGCGTTGACCGAGCCGAACAGGTGACCGCCGTCGTCGGCCTTCATGGCAACCGAAACGGTGATGCCGGTGAGGGCGTTGACGCGCGCGTCGATCTCTGCGTTGCGCTTGGACTCCTCGGCGTCGAGGCGGACGCGCTTGCGCATCATCATGCGCTTGTTGTCGTCCGTCGCGAGCGTGGCGAGGTTGTTGGGGTACAGGAAGTTGCGGGCGTAGCCGGGGCGAACCCGGACCACGTCGCCGCACTTGCCGAGGTGCTGCACGTTCTCGCGCAGCAGAACTTCGATGTTGGCCATGGCGAACCGTCCTTGGAATGAATCGGTGCGGGGTGTGAGGGACTAGGCGCGTGCGTCGCTCACGCGACGAACGGCATCAGGCCCATGTGACGGGCACGCTTGATGGCCTGCTTCAGCTCGCGCTGGCACTGGGCGCAGAACCCGGTGCGCTTGCGCGAGTAGATGTTGGCTTGCGGGGTGAGGAACTTCGCCAGGTAGGCGATTTCCTTGTACTCGATCTTGGGATCGTCGCAGTTGCGGCTGCCCAGGGCCGGAGGAGGGCTCGAACGACGGTTGAGGTCTGCCATGGATCAAACTCCTTCGCCCGCCACGGGCGCTTCGACTTCGGATTCTTCGCCTTCGGCTTCGTCGTTCGCCGGCGCCGAAGCGCGCGAGCGATCCACCACCGGTCGGTCGGCGAACTCGCCGAACACCAGGCGCTCCGCGGACACCCGCTCGTCCGCCGGCGGGGTCGGCGCGGCGAAGTCCGCGGCCCCCTCGGCTTGGCACTTCTCCAACTCGCCCGCGGGAACCGCCGTGGCGTTCACCAGCAGGTAGCGCAACACGCGCTCATCGATTTCCAAGTCGCGGCGCATCTGGTTCACGCCGTCGCTTCCGCATTCGAAGAAGCAGAGCAGGTAGGTGCCGCGCGTGCGGCCCTTGATCGGGTAGGCGAGCTTGCGCTCGTCCCAGTGGCGGGCGGTCAGGACCTTCGCGCCGTACTTGGCGAGGATGTCGGTGACCCCGGCCTTGGCGCGCGACCAGTTTTCGCGCACCGCCTGGTTGTCCAGGAGGAACATGCCTTCGTAGAGCTTCATTCGAGTGTGTCGAGAGTGCTGTGCTGTTTCGAGCAGGTGAGAACGTGCCGGTCGGACCCGGCGGAGTGGTGAGCGGGAGAGCTCGGCGCGCCGTCGGCTCGCCTCACTCGCCCATCGATTTCCAGCGGCTGTGGAACCGCGTCATGACGCCCTCGGTGTCGGCGTCGACGATCCACGCCGCCAGGGCCTCGGCGGCCTGGGCCACCGCGATCTGAGCGTGCGTGAGTTCGTCTCCGTCGAGCGCCGTGAGCACATGGCGCGCCGCGTCGGTCCTCGGCCTTCCGACGCCGATCCGCAGTCGTGGAAAGGCGTCCGAGCCGAGTGTTTCGAGGATGGAGCGCACCCCGTTGTGTCCGCCGGCCCCGCCGTGCGGACGCATCCGCAATCGGCCGGGCTCGAGGTCGAGGTCGTCGTACACGACGATCACCCGCGCGTGTTCGAGACCGAGGGAGCGGACAAGGGGCGCCACCGCGGCGCCGGAGCGGTTCATGAACGTCAGCGGCTTGACGAGCCACGCGTCGTGCGGTGCGCACCACGTGACCAAACAAGGCGCCGACGAAGGAACCGCAGGGAACGCCGTCGGTGATTGGAACGGAAGTTCAGAGCCAAAGAGCCGTGCGAGGTCTACAGCCAGGCGCTCAAGCGCGTGGAAGCCGAGGTTGTGCGGCGTCCAGTCGTACTCGCGCCCGGGGTTGCCGAGCCCGACCACCAACTTGGTGCGCTTCGCTGCGCCTGGCGGCGCGCCGGATGCGACCAAGGGATTGGACGGACTCGTCACGGGAGACCCGCGGGGAGCCCTGCCGCACGTCGCTGGGGGTCCAGCGCCATTCGGCGGGGCGAAGATTGTAGGGAGCGCAGCCGAACGCGCAACTGAGGCGCGGCCGAGCGGGCCGCGCCGTCACGCGTTCGCGGCTGGCTACTTCTTGCCGCCTTCCTTCTTCTCGGCGGCGGGGGCGGCCGCGGCGGCTGCGCCAGCGGCGGGTGCGGCAGCGGGCGCTGCCGTCGCAGCTTCCACCGGCGCGACGACTTCGATCTTGATCTCGCTGATGCGCGCGACGGTCATCGCCGCGGCCGAGACCAGGTCGACGCCCTCGGGCAGCTTGATCTGGCCAGCCGTGACGGACGTACCCGGCTCGAGGTCGGCGACCGACACTTCGAGTTCGTCGGGGATCTGCGTCGGCAGCGCGAGCACCTTGACGTGCGCGACGAGCTGGTTGAGCACGCCCTTGGGGTGGCCGACGAAGTGCAGGTCGACTTCGACCTCGGTCTTCTTGTTGAGGTCGACGCGCCGGAACTCGATGTGCGTGATGTGCTCGCCGAACACGTCCCACTGCAGTTCGCGCACGATCGTCGTTTCGACGCCCGAGTCGAGCTGAAGCTGGTAGACGTGCTGGTGGCGCCGGCGCGAGGTGAGGAACTCGGCCTCGTCGACGCAGACGTCGATGTGCGGGCGCTCGCCCTGCCACTCGATCGACGCGGGGATCATTCCCTGCGCGCGGAGTGCGGACGAAGCGCGCGAGCCGAGCTTGGCGCGCGTGGGAGCCTTGAGGGTGGCGGTGGTGGATTGTGCGGACTTGCTCATGAAACTTCCTCGAACAACGAGCTGACGGATTCGCAGCGGTGAATGTTGCGGATAGCGCGCGCGAGAAGCGGCGCCACCGAGACGACTTCGAGTTGCCGCGGGCTGTCGCCGCGGCGCGGGATGCTGTCGGTGACCAGGATCTTGTCGGCGGGGCAGCCGTCGAGGCGCGCCACGGCGGGCCCGCACAACACGGCATGCGATGCGGCCAGCGCGATCGCCTTGGCGCCGTGGCGGCGCGCGACGCTGGCGGCCTCGGAGATCGATCCGCCGGTCGAGATCATGTCGTCGACGATGATGACGTTGCGGCCTTCGACGCTGCCGATGATGTGCTCGATCGCGATCTCGGAGCCCGAGATGCGGCGCTTGTCGACGATGGCGAGGTCGGCGTTCAGCATCTTCGCCCAGGCGCGCGCCATCTTGATGCCGCCGACGTCGGGCGTGACCACAACAGGGTTGTCGATGTTGAGGCGCTTGACCGCGCTCATCAGCACCGGCCGCGCGTACAGGTGGTCGACCGGGATGTCGAAGAAGCCCTGGATCTGCGCCGCGTGCATGTCGATCGTCAGCAGCCGG
>Ga0169931_10005752_pt1 | contig 18842 bp, 21 predicted proteins | sample Kivu_15m_20L_FD_129675 | JGI IMG/M metagenome (GOLD analysis project Ga0169931, IMG submission 129675) | Freshwater microbial communities from Lake Kivu, Western Province, Rwanda to study Microbial Dark Matter (Phase II) - Kivu_15m_20L... | ecosystem: Environmental > Aquatic > Freshwater > Lake... | reverse complement strand
CATTGCTTACAAACAAACTCCTTCAGGACACTTTCTATACAAGATTAATTCAATGCCTAAAAATCAAAGAGATAAATACATCTACATTCGTGTCAGGGAATGTCAATTGACGAATCTATCGGTCCTCGTAATCATCCTAAAAATAAAATATCTAGGCATAGTAATTAATTTCGAGTAATCATGTTAGTAAACGAATTTGAAAAGTTGTCTTTAAAGAAGTTTAAAATTAAAAGTATTCTCCCCGACGCAACCGTCTTATGCCTCGGGAAAAGACGATGTTTTGAAAAGGGGACAAAAGTGTTAATGTATAATGGAACCTCAAAAAATGTAGAGGATATTATTGAAGGCGACGTTGTCATGGGCGATGATTCTCTTCCTAGAAACGTTCTTGGAACTCATAATGGACATGATATGTTGTATAAAGTATCTGATACAAAAGGTGAAAGTTATACTGTAAATGGAGATCATATTCTATCTCTTATGCACACAGGAAAAAAAAACATGTTTGATATACCTGCCAAAAATGGATTTCGAGTGACTTGGTTTGATAATACCAAAATTTGCACAATGACAAAATTGTTTTCTTACAAGCATCAATCAAAGGAATCAGCTCATAAAGATGCTCGGCATTTTTTAGATTCAATAACGGAGAACTTATATGTGGATATTCCGGTTAAGGACTTTCTCCTTCTCTCTAAAAAATACCGAGACACTCTTTTGGGATACAAAGCTAAGGTGGAGTTCCCCGGAAATCCGGTTCCATTTGATCCATACATGTTAGGATATTGGTTAGGAGATAGGAATAGTGGGTCAACCATGATCACGTCTCAAGAATCTACTGTTCTTAGATATTTTGCATATAATCTCCCCAAATACAAATGTTTCTTAAGTTTTAGGCAATCATCTCGATTGGGTTACGGTATTAATGGTCAAAAAGTAAAGGGATTAAAAAACAATTCAAACTATTTTTTGAAAACATTGAAAAATCTTGATCTACTACACAATAAGCACGTACCCATGATATACAAATGCAATTCTCGTCAGATTAGATTACAAATTCTAGCAGGATTCATTGATGCAGACGGTCATCTTGGTAAAAGAGGTGATTTTGAGATTGTGCAATCATTGGAGCACGAAAAACTCCTAGATGATATACTCTATCTTGCAAGATCCTTGGGGTTTAAGGCAAACAAGAACCAAAAAACTACATCTTGGATATATAAGAACGTTAAAAAATACGGAAGGGCATGGAGAATACATATTAGTGGATCAAACTTAGATGAAATACCTACAAAAGTTTTCAGAAAAAGGGCTACCACAGGGAGCACAAGAGTAAATAGACTCGTTAGTCAAATTCAAGTCAATGAAGACCGGCTCGGAGATTACTATGGATTTACAGTAGATGGAAATCACAGATTTTTACTTGCAAATTTCACTGTTGTACACAATAGCGGCAAATCTTTTCTAGTACGAGATATTTTCTATCATCATCGCTATATTCCAACAGGAGTTGTGTTTTCTGGAACTGAAGAAGCATCTCCTTTCTTTGGAGACTTTATTCCTGATTGCTTCATTCACTCTGAATATGACCCCGAACTAATAGATCAAATTATGAATCGTCAAAAGCGGAGAATAAGGGACGCTAAAAACGCTGGCAAATCAGAAACTGGTAAGCATCCGACCAACAATGTGTTTATTGTTTTAGATGACATGTTGCACGATGCTTCAAGCTGGAAGAAGGACAAGACAATAAAGAGCATTTTCTTTAATGGACGCCACTTCAACTTTCTTTTTATCCTAACTATGCAGTATGCACAAGGTATACCACCCGAACTTCGTAGTAATATTGACTATGTATTCATATTTAATGAACCATCTGTTGCAAATAGAAAACGAATTTATGACGCATATGCTGGGATGATTCCGTCATTTGATCATTTCTGCAATATCCTCGATTCCTGCACTCAAGACCACGAATGTTTAGTGATTAAAACTTCCGGCAATAGCTCTGATTTGCGTGATCAGGTATTCTGGTATAAAGCAGATGCACATGAACCATTTCGCGTTGGTCACTCAAAACTTTGGAACTTTCATAAGGACCATTACAATGAAAATTACGAAGAAGATGGCGAACAAATCCAAATGGAAGTCGATAAACTTAAACGAAAATTTGCCAAAACTAGAAAACTCAAAGTGGTGGTCTCAAGAGAGGGAGAAATAGTTGGTTATAATCAAGATTCTGATTAATGTTGTGTTACTTTTTACAAAAATTGTCAAAAATAACAAAACGAGTTTACAGACGAGATTCATATAAATACAATGGAATCTCAAAGACTAGACATTTTTCAAAAGATTCAGATTTCAAGATAGTTTTACTACGAGCTGAGGAAAACACCAAACAATATTACTTGACAAAATCAAAGAAACATTCACTGATGAACAACAACAAATGTTTCTTGCCAGTTTCTATACATTCTTAAATTACAATCCAAAAAATGACTTTGTTATTGAGCTTGACGATGTGTGGAAATGGTGTGGATTCTCAAGAAAAGATCATTGCAAAAGAGTGCTTAATAAGCATTTCACTATTGGTGTGGATTACAAAAAGCTGCTCCCCCAAAATGAGGAGCATGTTTTTACCGACAATGTAAGGAATTCAGGAGGAGCATGTGCTAACAAAGAAACAATCCTAATGAATATTGAAACGTTCAAATCATTATGCATGATGGCTTGCACTTCCAAGAGTATGCAAATAAGGCAATATTATCTCAAACTTGAAGAGTTATTGATAAACACTTTACTCTCGATACGGATTATAAAATCTTTCTCCGCAGCTCTGCGGAAAACACCAAAGGCCGGCCAAACGAGACTGTATTAATGAACATCGAAACATTTAAGTCTTTGTGTATGTTGGCGGGTACAGATAAAAGTAACAGAATTGAAAAAGAATGGATGCACTTATAAAGTTAATGCGTGCCCCTAAACAATCTCTATTGTAGACCCCTCTAACATCGCGTTTAAATGATCAACCATTTTTTTCAGCTGTCGAAAGTCAGCCTTGCTACTCCCATACTTGTAATCATCGTCATGCCATTTCTTAATCTTTTTTATGAACTCTTCCATACGGGCCCGATTATTGGTGTTAATATCCTCAAGTTGATTTATTGATTGCAGCTCAGCCCGATCAATAAACATCTTCGGCAAACGACACTTTAACTTACAATCCATTGTACACATAACTCCTCTGCATTATTTTCAATTTATTTTGGTTCAATCACATCACTTCTTTTTCAATTCTCCTCTTTTGTACATATCAAACAATTTGTCTTTTATATTGTTATCTACACTCCTTTGATGATTAATGCGTTCCACATCCTTAGGGTCTCTGACAAACAATATGTTATCTCGAATCTGTACAGACCAAGTTAATGTCTTGTTTGTATTTACTAACATAATATAGTCTGGATAAGAAACTTTCATGAGTAATCCTCCCGTTCTAAACTGTTTTGTATCTTTGTTGATATAACGCACCCATGTCTTGAACAAAGGGAGTGTTGTAATAACTCGTTTTTCTTGCATTGTCCTTAATGGCACAAACCCCTCTAACTTCCTCTTGATGTCTTCTGAACTCATGTTGTCTTGCTTTGATCCTTCTCGTGGTTTCCTGTAATGGGCGTCTACAATTGATGTAAATGCCAACCCTCCACCGCTTTGAGTCTCCGTTTGTGTTGTGTCTTCTTCTTCATAGCTTGTCATAGTCATGTTTGTGTCATAATTTGTTGTGGTCTCTGTATCTTGCTTGTTAACAATCAATCTCTTTTGTACACGCTTCATTACTCATATCCAACAAGAAAAAAATTAAGTTTTTTACTTAGATGAACATTTTATTTACATACATCTGCGAGAATGCTTCCGGATTGAGAGGGGAAGAACTCTTCTTGCTGAATTCATATTGATTTCCCCCAATGTATCTTATCCTCCAACCATTAGCAGCTGCCTTTAAGATAAAAAAATATTTCAACAAGAACGGACGCAATAAACGATACTGTAGCATATAACAGGTTTATATTTTTTTTCTTAAAACATAGCGCAAGTTTGCTGTATTTAAAAATAATATGGGTAGATATACTATTCATGCGAACAAAGCGCGAAAAACACGATACGCCCAGATATTCAAAGAACGCATCTACTAAGCTTAATAAATCCAAATCAAAAAGTCACCATTCTATCTTAATAAAGCACGAACAAAAGTTATCAGAATTTAAAAACAAAACAGAGAGGTTACGAGCATTAGAAAAACGGATTCACTCGTATCAAAAGGATATAGCAAAGCTTATCCTTGAAAGGTCTCATCAACAATCACAAAATAAATCTATTCAAGAAATCTCTGCGGAAATTTCAAAGCTTGAAAATACTTTGCAATCATTGAACGAAAAGAAGCACATTATAGAATCTGGTGATGATGAAATATCTTATCTCTTGGAATCATCACAGATAATAATGAGCTATATGACATTAGAGCAAAATGAACAATCCATACTCAATTCATCGTGTCAAGATGTATCTCAACTAAATGAAATAGCACATCAGAAAGCAAATTTAGTAGATGAATATCTTTCTAAGTTTGAGCCCTCACATATTGTCCACAGAGGTAATCTTGACAACTCTGAATATATTATTTGCAATGAGTGCAATGATTATTATAGAACGGCAAATGGGTTCCTTGTATGTCCATCATGTGGAAAATGCTTGAGTAATGTTGAAGCAAATACTGATTTGTCTTTCAAAGAACTACAGACATACGACTACCGGCCACAATTCACATACGAAAAGAAAACACATCTTGATGATTGGCTAAGGCGCTTCAAGTCTCAAGAGAACAGGAACATACCACAACACGTTTTAGATAAAGTTTTGCTTGAAGTAAACAAAGCAAGAATATCAGACTTGAGTCTGTTAACAGAAGAAAAAGTAAAGAAATACCTCAAGAAACTAGACCTCAATGACTATTACGATAATGTTATAGGTATCATAAATAGAATAAATGGAAGAAAACCCTTTAACCTAACACCCGAAGTTGAAGACAAGATCAAGTGTATGTTTCAGCAAATACAAGAACCATACGAGAGGCACAAACCAGCCACTCGTAAGAACTTCTTGTCGTATAGCTACTGCTTACACAAATTGTTCCAGATTTTGGGCCTGCATGAATTTTCAAAATACTTTCCCCTCTTAAAAAGCGATGACAAACTGCGTCAACAAGACAGTATATTTCGAAAGATTGTCGCGGAAATGGCACAAAAGGACAAATCTGTTAATTGGGTATTTTATCCATCTATTTAATTTGAGTAGCTCTCCTTGCAAGTCTATCTGCAATAACATTTCCTCTCACTCCACTGTGACCACGGACATGACGTATCCATGTTTCCTCGCTTCTCGTTTTCATTAACAAACGTATCGATTCTGCTAAGTTTCTATATTTTGGGGTCGTGTTGAACTCATATATGTTTTCTATGCTACACAAGGAATCTGTAAAGACTACTAGTGGAAGATTAGTAGGATGTAATCGAATGCCAATTGCAATTGCTAGCATTTCACCAATATTGTTATCTAGGACAAATCTGTTAGTTGGCTTTATCCCTATAGCATATTTAGCACCAGTTTTAGGAAAATAAATACCTACGCCAAGCCGAGGAACGCGGCATATATACTTGTAACTAGCATCTGTGTACACTGACGGTAAACTTGTACACTTCATATTAAAATACTCTGTACTATTTTAATATTTTTCTTTTAAGTACTCCCTCGCTTGTTAACATTTTCAAAAAAGATTTCGTAAAATGATGGAAAATTATTGTATAGCAGTAACTCCTTGAAAGATTCCGTATTGTCTCCATTATTTTCTATCATCAAAGACCTTGCTAATTTTGCTATTCTCCTACTTATACGAATTTTGTCTTCTTCTGAAAATAGTAAACCAAAAGTACGACTTTTATCGTATTGTTTCATAGGAAAAAACATCAATTCTGTTTCCAATTTTGACATATATCTTCTTATTAATAAATCCAAATCGTATGGATTCAAGAAACTCAAGTATGCGACAATAAGTTCTGGCTTCAGGTGTAAATTGAGTATTCGCATGTGAATAAATAACAAACTCCAAGCCAAACAATGTCCACTATTTGGATTGGCTAGTGATTGAACAATCTGAGGTCCAACTGGACATTGCGAAGACACGTTTTTTACAGGTAATTCTTGAAATGGAAACAGGTTGTTAACAATTTGTTGCACCATCTTTGACACATCATATCCAATTCCGCTCATATTCATCATCAAACCATGTGGTTCAAAGTATTCTATCACATTTTGCTTATTGTTTACGATGATAACATTAGAATGAGCCGTGGTAATGTCATATTGCACTTTTAAAGGAATTACATAAAACTCTGGTTGAACAGGCCTCATTTTGCATAGGTTGATGAATCCGTACATGGTTTCCGGTATTTGATAATTTAGTTTGAATAAATCCAAGGTCACAAAATATTCCAATACAATAGAAGAAGTAATGGTACATATGTTATTGTCTTTGTGATGCAAAAGAATGTCTAGATAGTTTGTAAAAGTTTGTTCGTCCAAGTACACATTGTTTGAAGCTCTCTCGCTCCTAACATCTAATGTCTTTATTAATATGTTTTCACCCGTGTCTGGATCGTACACAGTATCCACTCTGTACACGCCTTCCATGCTCCCTCTATTGTTAGTTATCCTATAAAAAAAAAATATAATATAAAGTGTTGCGTTAACAATTTCCTAATTTTATATTGAGAATAACAAACAAACATGGGAGATCGTGAAATTGATGTCTTGTTCGAAGATCCAGCCATTCCCGGACAAGTGTATGCATTGGTATCCATTGTCGGTCCGAACCTCAACCAAAAATGTAACGTATACGGCCTTAAAGTAAGGGGTGTTGCAGACAGCATCGACAAGGCAAAGGCAATGACACAAAGGCTTATGAAAATTGACAATAATTATGATATTTACACTGTAGAAGTAGGCAAGTTTTTCCCTCTTGATGTAGACCCACATGACGTAGGAGAAGTTGAATATGAAAATCAACAATTGAATAATCTGATTAAATCTTACTTGGAAAACAAAGAACTTGCCAATGACCAATGGCATGCAAGAAAGAATCAAATGATCAAAGAGGCTATCAAGGAAGGGCAATCCAAGGACAAGGCACCCGAACATCCCGTGTCTGTTTTACAGCGAGTAAAAACACTTGAACAATCAATTAACGACCAAAAGACATCAATTGACATTATGCAGCAAGACTTGATTCTTGCTAAGGAAGCTTTGTCAAAGTATAGTGATCAAGAAGTGTCTGATGCATACAACATTATCAATGAAGCTGAAGCCTCCTCTTCTCAGCAACAATTATCTTAGTTGTGTATTATTTATACTATTTATGTGAACGATCATCTCCGTCATTTTATATCGGTTAAGATCTCGAGAAATTGCTTGCCATTCGTCAGTAACATTTCGTGATCGTAGAGTGGACATATCTCCCAATCTAGTATACTCCTTACAATTGTACGTTTCATGATATGTATTACTGTCTAAGCAAAATTTTACACTCTTATTCATAATAATTTATATGTAACTTTATAAATTAATAAGTAAAAGATGTTTTTAAGCTCTTATTTTTTTTCCGCATAAATTGAGAATGGATTAATGTCATGTTGTGATTGCACTAGCTCTGGTTGAAGACGATCAGCAAAAACTGTGTCTTGGCGACCATTATCAACATTCCATTTGGTTTGGAAACCAATAATATTCTTATCAGGTATAACTTGTGTTTGATATTGATTTTTGGGTTGAAGAACATTGTCCCGCTCCTTTAATAACATGTTACCGGTACTCTTGATATCTCCGAAAGATTCTTTTCCTCTAGCTGTCCTAAATGTTTGTGGACCTGATGGTCTCTCTCCAGACAAAGAAATTTCTTTGGCATCCCTTATTTCTGCATTGTTATAACTGTTAACAAGGTAACTCATTCCCCCTTGTTTATTTACTATTCCCTTATAGTTATTTACAATCGTTGTCTCCTTGTGAGTTGTTTTCATATCAATGCTTGTTAATCCAGATCCAAATGCAGCTACAGATCCCTTGTCAAATGTCGTTTTGACATGTCCAGCTCGAGCTTCAAGAGTAGTTTCCTTTAGAGTTCCTCGAGGTAAGTCTCCTGGCTTTGGCTTCACTCCAAATAGAGCTCTATTGGCACCTGGAATATGTGATTCTTGACTAGTAGAAGCCCTTTCAGTTTCGTAGCTTTTCATACTAGATTTCCCATAATCATTAGCTTGCTGATTCCCTGTAACTGGTCCTATGTATTTATTCATAAAATTATTTCTTTTTGCAGGTTCCGCACGAGATGATGTAGCATCACACTCCGAATCACACCCTTCGAGCTGTACACGTTGCCGTGTTGATGTAAAGCTGCTCTTTGCAGCTCCAATATGCTCTGAATTATAATCCTTTCGTGCTGTTGCCCGGAAATTTGTTGAAAAATCTTGCAAAGCATTAGGAGCAATGAACTCTCCCGTTGTTTTGAAAAGATGATCTTGATTCTTCTCATAGAATGTATCTGGTCTAAGTTTCTCTACAGCACTTTGAATTCCTCTCACTTCACCCATTTGTCCCGCAATGGTTCTCGCGTCATAAGTTACCTTTGGCTTATTAGCAGCACGTAAGTCATTTGTATCTTTATATTTGGGTACTATTTTATTTTGATATGTTCCAGCAATTGGGGCTGACACTCGTGTTTCTTGAAATGGCTTTTCGTTGCTTCTAATCAGTGATGGAATATATCTATCGGTATTTATTTCAGTAGTAAAAACTGGAGTACCGTGAATATCTTGAGATACAGGGTTGAAAAAAGGTTCCTTTTCTTGCTTATGAAAAAACGTGGTTTGATTTCCGGTGTGTCGTTCAAGCAAGGACTCGTTTGTAAATGTTTCAACATTTTGCCTTATACTACTTCCAAAAAATGGAGTCATGTTCTTATGGCTCTTTTCGATTGGCAAACCTGTCAACAAGCTTATTTCACTGTCAATAATGGTGTCGCTCGATTCCGTATTTGACTCTTTTCCCATATATTCTGGTGGTGTAAACATTGGCCTCTTTTCCAATGGTATGTCATCTTGTTTTTTTACATCTACTACTTTATTTGATTCAGGTTGAACTCGTCTTGAAAATGGTTCTCCAGCCGCATTAAAAAGCGGATGGACAACACCGGTTAGCACGGGGGTTGCGGCATCTTTGTAATTTTGCATAGATCGGTTCAAAACCTCTCTATTTGCCTCTTGTACTGCATCTGATTGATAAATGTTGTTTCCGTTTGGAATTTCCATCTTTCCAACTTGCTCTCGCGGAGGTTTGCCTCCCCTTTCCCTTCCATCCTTACTAAAGAAGTATCCAGCCAATGTTGTTAACCCGATTAATGCTAAAGTTAAATCACTCATTATTATTATTATACAAACAAAAAAATATTAATTAACGTTTAGGGTAAAGATTAATTATTACCCTAAACATTACTTAAAAGAACGGCCTCATTTTTTAATTTTTAATTTTTAATTTTTCCTACTACAGATGATACATAGATCTATGTAGATACATATATTTTCAATTTACCCACCCCAACATGCTTTTAATTACACCTTTATCCAAACTAAAAATCTTGCTTTCTACATCATTATAAGTAATGGGATTACCTGTTGTTTTATATTGAGCATGCAATTGCCTCAATGTCTTGTAATAGGGATGCGGCTCGTACACGTAAATCGAATGCTTAATATGTGACTCAACATACAATGTATAAATTCTTTTAACAAGATTAAATAGAGCGTGACGAATTGTTGCAAAAAGAAAAGCATGTTCGGAATAAAACAATTCGAGCTGTGCCAAATCATCACGCCTGCCCAAGAGCTCCAAAAATCTCATTCTAATATTTGGCACATTCCCTCGAACATGCTTGACGACCTTGTATTGATCAAAATCTATTTTATAAGAATCAAACGTTCCATTACTCTGCGTATAACATTTAATCATTACTCCTCTTTTTGCAAAATAGTTGTAATCTTCAAAATTCTTAATGTCAAAGTCTTTAATGACAGTAGGTCTTCTGACATAAGGGTTTGAGAACTCGTATTCTTCATCTACAAGTAACGTTGCATTGTTAATTCTAGAAATATATACCAATTCATTTTTAACATGCCTAACAACAATTCTGTTATCAGTGTGAAGCAACAAGAATACATATGTATAAGAATCATCTAATGTATCTAACACACTTTTGTCAAAAATGTCCCAAAACAACTCGTCAAAAGTTTTTGTGCTTGTCCAAATAGAATCCCTTGCATCAATGCATCTTGCAGTAGCAGTATACCATTTACCTTTGTAGTTATAAAGCCGAATCATGGTCCCATCTTCACAATACTCAACTTTAATGTCACTATACCTACTGGTCGTCTCCTCAAAATCTTCCAACTTCAAGTCCATAATTTTGTTGAAACATGCGCTCACAATGTCATTTGTCTCCTTCTCAAGAATCAACCCATTACACTGTGCATGAATAGTCTTGTTTTCGTCAGATTGTTGAGCAGCGTTTTTGTCACTCACGAGCATATACAAGTCACCATGTTCAACGGAGTTTGCTTTCTCTTTTACAGAGACACCAAACTGGGATGTAACTTGCTTCACTTGCTCAAATGATAAATTTCGGATAATAGAATTAATTTCAGACATGTTAATAATAGACAAAGACATTTAAATAGTGCTATAATATACTATGTTTCAATTTTTTTTAAGTAAAGTTGATAAATTTATCTATGGTATTACCCGTTGTAACCGTGCTCTTTTCTATTTGTAGTAAACGCATCTTTGCATCAGCAACCCTTTTATCATCCAAACTAACCACTTTTGTGAATGATGTGTCATCAAATACCTTTACATTTGCGTTTTTAATATTTAAGATGTCAATCTCCTCCACATACTCCTTTGACATAAACATTGGATACTCAATCATTTTATACATTTTGTTCTCTTTTGTACTAGACCTAAACTCATCAATCGTCAAATCACCACCAAAAATTCGTAGAACACACCTCGGTGGTGCACACGGTAAGCTTGGTGCGCCTCCGTTCGCGTCGGTTAACTTTTTATACATATACTTGATTAAAGAATCTTTGTTTCTATACCTTTGTTCAGTCTTGTATGCTACCATGCAAGCAAAACTACAAAATACTCCTCTTACTCTAAACTTCTTTGTATTAGTATTAAAATCTAAAGGCATCCCAATTGGCATACTGCTAAATTCATGACAGCACCACCAACAATGAACATCTGTCTTTTCTAACCAGTCCAAGTTGTGAACAAATTTGAACAATATCTCAAAAAACCCCTTCTTCCGATTCTCTTTTTGCACTTTTGACTCAATGTCAGTTTTCGTTCCGTGGCCTGTTATCCTTTCTTCTTGGCCATCTGTACTTATAAGTTTGTTTATAAAAGTATCGTCATTGTGAAGCATTTCGAGCTTTTGTACCAACAACTTGTCTTGAACTTCACGAGACTCTATCCTTGTTTTATATAATTCTTTTAGATCAGACTCTTCCTCCAGTTTTATACCATCAATGTCTTCAATTAAACCATCGATTTCAGACCCTTCTACTTCATTTTTTATACTTTCAAACACAGAATCTATAACAGAGTTATCACCAATGAGTTCTCTTTTCACCTCTTCCGTTTCTTGCTTTTCATCTTTGAGATCCAAATGCAATATGAAATTATTGTTTTCCTGAACAACCGTCGTTAAAGGAATTTTCTTACGAATAGATGAACTAAAATATTTCACAGCTGCCTTTCTTCCCCTTTTTTTTTTTTGTTTCACTTCTTCTACAACAACATCTTTCTTTTTTCTACCTCTTTTTTTCTTAACAGGCTCATCTCTAGTTTCATTCGCAACCGTGACACTTTCAACAGGAATACTTGCACCTTTACGTGGTCTTCCTTTCTTTCTCTTGACAACGGGCTCTTCTACCTTCACTTCTGACGTGTCCATTTCTAGTTTGGTGATATTCTTTACTTTCAATTTTTTTAATTAATAAGATTTGTTCTTTTTTTTTTACTTGTATACTAATAAGAGCTTTAAATGACTAGTTGTCCAAGTCTACTTGACACTCTTGGTTTCCTCAAGTTTCCAGACTCTACATTGATAAACTTTTCTGAAGACGGCACTTCTGATATACTCGAATCATTAAAATCTAGAAGCGACGATCCTGTTCCCATTGTTAGTGACAATAGTTTGTCGGATGTTAATATGACAAATGTAAGCGATAATAAGAATAATGTTACAAACATAAGCGATAATAAGAGTAATGTTACAAACATAAGCGATAGTAAGAGTAATGTTACAAATATAAGCGATAGTGACAATATCAATACATTTTCAGAAAGTGAAGAAATCATCGACACCAAACCGACATCTCAATCTGGGAGTGGAACTAGCTCTTTTTACAGAGGTAAAAAGAAGTCCAAAAATTAAGCGGCGCCTTTATAGAACATTTATGACATGACGCGAATTGTAACCTTCATGCAACTTTGGCATAACATCTATATACTCACATACAATATTTCCATTGCCATTGCTGTAATATGCTTTTCTAATACCTTTTTGACGCAGCTTCTCTATACAAGAATTGCAAGGTCTGGAATTTATAAGATTCAATGACTTGTTTACTCGAATGATCAAAATATCAAACCCCCTTATTTGCTTTGTACATGCGCTCATTAAAGCATTGATTTCTGCATGAATGCTTAGCTTGCCGTTTCCTCGAATATTGTTCCTATCATAATATTTATTCACACCAACAGAAAACACTTTTCCTCGCTTTATCAAACATGCACTGTGCTTGTGCATTAACATCGATGTAGACGCATGCTTTTTAAGCAACTCTATAGCATCACCAAACTTTGGTTGCGAAATCATTGTAGCTGCTGACAGCTTGAATATTTTCAATTATTTAGATTATGACAGATTTTAATTCTATGTTATAACCTAATCTGTTATTGCTTTCCCACACGTTTCTAATTTCAACGTATGCACTATCAATTGTGGCAAACTTTCTTGGAATGTTAAAGCCTACTCTTTTGCCGTCGCTTGTACATTCTGTAAAATATCGATTACCCAAATGAGGCAAATAGCATCTTATACTAAAAGTCCGTTCCGTGTCAAGATGCTTGTATAAATTATGAAAAACTGTACTCTCTATAATATATGATGTTTTTAAGTAGTCCTTGATTTTATCATCAACGTATTTCAGCAATGAGAATAAAGAAGCGTGTCCGGCTATGTCGAACCCTAAAACCAAGTAGTTAGGATCACTTGATAACACCTTTGCTCCATATAGTTGAAATCCTATGTTTGGACTCAAAAAATAATTATAACCCGAAACCTTTTGCCGCTTTTGTATTATCGAGATCTGACCAGTTTCGATTATCTCTCGGAATTGATTTGCACTTGTGATATGTACCATATTACTCCATTATATACAAGTCCTTTAAATAAAAAACAAATTATTTAAAAGATAATAATCTGCGCCAAACAAACGTACGTAACATATATTTACTCCCTTGTGTCCTTTCTACAGCTTGGACACGTAACTTTCTCTCGGCACAACCAATTTTTTATACAAGAAGTATGAAATATATGCTTACAAGGCAGTTCGGTTATACAATCATCGTTTTCAAACTCTTCAATACAAACACTACATTCATTGAATTCTAATTCGGATACGTCATTTGTCTGCCAGGTTTTAAATCTCGCAAATTCCTCTTCTGATAATGTCACTTTGACATCTTCAAACTCAACATGTGACTCCACATCATCTGGAACAAAAAGTGCATTGAATAATTCCTGAACCACATTCGCCTCATATGTCATACTATTTCCAAGCTCCAAGTGCCTTCTTATACTTGACATGCTTGTTATAATTTGGTTGTTCACTAATAATGCTCTTTCTATGTCAATGTTGCGCCGGTTTCCTCTTTGCACCAAAGGGATTGTCATAAATTGATCAAGCCATTCCTCGTATATCTCATCTATTAGATCGTTCATGTTGCGTATGTGCATACTCATTATTAATTATCATTAAATTAAAATTTCTGCAAATCTAACACCATAAATACCTATAAAATCTGTTTGGCATTGTAATGATACTTCAACGCTCTTATAAAGTTAGGAGATGTATCCAATCTACCTTCAAGTGCCTGTTTTAACAGCTCTTTTTTATAAATCTTGTTGTACCTCATTATCATCTCTTTGTCATGCTCTTCTTTTTCTATTAAATCATTCATAACATTTTTCATTAATTGTTCTTGTTGCTGACTATATGAACCACCTTTGACATTGACCGGAGTCTTGTACACGCTTTTGTATTTTTTGTATAGACCATTCACATCTTCCTCCTCGTCGTCGTTCTCGTCCTCATTCTCTATTTTATTTAGTTCTAATATATTTTCTGGATTTTTTGCAGAATTATAAGAATGTTTATAATCACTATATTCGTTTGAATAATATCCCACACCATTCTCCCCAAAGTTGTCCCCTGTTATTAGTAATCCATTAAAACTACTGACCAATGCGCAATTTGCCAAATCTGCTGTATTAAATCCATAAAAACCATCTGACGTTTTGTGAACTAAAGCTTTTGATGTATGGTCATCTTCTCTCGTTTGTATCTTCTTATTGTATGTAAAAAGCTTATTAAAAGCCTCTTTTGAAAACTTTTTGCCTCGGAATTGATTCACAATATTTGTCTCAAAACTTTTGTACTCGTCTGCGTCCTGTATCCTGCTTTGCGTACCGTATCCAAAATCATACGGACTTGTAATCTTTTCAAATTCCTTGTTAAAATCATCCACGCTCTGAGACTCATTTTTGAGCTCTCTCTTTACCCCAATTGCTCTTCTGCGCTTTTTTATAAACTCATAAGATTCCAATACTATTGCAAATCTCTTTTCATACTTTTTAATCTTATCAACTGGAGCTTTATCTGGATGATACTTCTTAGCCCGTGTTTTGTATGCCTTTGCTATATGACTATCCGAATCATCTCGTGTTACTCCAAGTATAAAATAAGGATCGTAATACTCTTCATCAACACAAATGTATTCCCCATCCATTCTAGTATATAAATGGAAATGTTTAAAAAGCAGTAAACGTACTCTATACCAAAAACTTTGATGTAACGTATTTGTCAAGTATTTTATCAAAGTCGTGCGCTAAATAAAAATGTTCTGCCACAATTCTATTTCGGAACAATATTCTGTTATCAACACCCTTTTTGTATATAACCATGCATTTTTTCATAATAATACCATACAAAAGATCGTCTGGTAACTCAAAGCATCGTTCCATATCATGCACTCCAGTGTTATCAATTCTAGCATTATTTATGAAACACTTGTACAATAATGTAACTGTATTTCTTCTACAATCAAATTGTCTCCATATAAGGTAATTGAGTAACTCGCAATATTTTGAAAATTCTACAAATATGCCATTAAATGTAATGTCTACTCTATTATGGAGCTCTTTGGAATACAGTACGCTTGCATGACTTGCAATTTTGCAAACCAACTTGGATATGTTGCCGTTGTAGAGAGCATTCCCATCATTTATAAATGCAAGATTAATTTCATTATTAAAACAATATATCATGATTGGATCATACTTGTCATACAATGTCTTGCATACTTTTTTCAAGATTATATTGTTGCTCCCTAACTCTTCGTTTTTCTTTGCGAAATCACCCGTATCATTCTTCAAATATTTTAGTAATGTTTTAGATTTTAATGATACAACAAAACACTTTGAATTACTCCTCATCTTGTTCCAATCACTAACATTTGATTCCATGCGTTCATGTAAAGATAATACAGTCTTGTTTTTGTCATATCCAAATACGTAGTTGAAAAGGGCTTGTAACATATTTATTTACGTATCTCTATATTTTTATTTTTATTGTTTACCGCTTTGATTTAAAAGTAAAAGATACTAGAGATTATAATCCACATGGACTCATACTTCGAAACTTATTTAACTCAATTCTTTACCACTATGGGACAACTATCAGCCGTTGTAGTTTCTTCAACGGTAGCTATTCCAGTATATAACTTTTACGTAAAGCGATACTTTAATGAAAAACGTGAGTAAACTGTTTTCCACAATTCTTATTTCTTTGTATATAATAATTGTTTAATATTTATGAATTATTGTAGATATGTTTTTAAGCGAGGGGCGAAAAGAGGAAGTCGATGCAGCCTGGCTATTTCTAACACATCTTTGGAGTTTTGTCCTAAGCACCAGAACAAAATAAGAGACCAGTTACCCATCATTCGTGTTATACCTACCCAAGATCCAATCAAGCACAAAATTCTAACAATTGACACATGTAAGCAAAACAGAGATGTAATCTTGAAACATTATAACAATATGCAAAAATTGGACTCTAGTAGCTCTGAATATTATAAGAATCAAATTTTTGTTGACTTGAGCTTACGGTACCCTTGGAATAAAAGATTTGATATAAATGATCTTGTCAAAGAGACATCTATTAAGGAGTTTATAAATGACATGAGGGTTGCATTTGACAGAGATATTTATGGAATGGATCATGTGAAAGAAGAGATAATGAATATTGTATGCAAATTTATTACAAATCCAAAAAGTAACAGAAACAACATTGCTTTGTGTGGCCCTGCGGGTGTTGCCAAAAGTAAATTCATAAAAGTGTTGGCTGATATTTTCCAAATACCAATGAAAGTTATCTCTTTGAGCGGTATTAAGGATTCTTCTTTTTTTTTAGGTCATGGATACGTGTATGTTGAAAGTGGACCAGGTAAGATAATTCAAAATATTATTGATTCCAAAATTTCAAACCCTATTATGTATTTTGATGAGTTGGACAAGGTCAGCGAAACAGAACATGGAAAGGATATTCATTCATTTCTTAGTTATTTAACTGATTCGACACAAAATACTGAGTTCACCGATCATTACTTTTATGGAATGAAATTCGATGTTTCTCACGTTTTCTTTGTATTCACTTTTAATAATATATCTAAAGTTAACAAGATTCTTCTTGACCGTTTAAATGTTATTCACGTTCCCACACCATCTCATTCTGAAATATGTAGAATACTCCAGAAACATTGCATACCCGAGATCGCTAAAAATATTGGCATAGCAAAAGAGGTAATTATCTCCAAAAGTCAAATTGAATACATTATAAGACATTTTCAATCTCAGTTTGACAAAAATGTGTCGAGCGGAATTCGAGAGTATTATCGCATTATTGAAAAGATTCTTTTACAAGTCAACAAGGACATACTTTTAGAAACAGGTTTGTTCCTCATAGATTCTGATACCTTGACTATTTCAGAAACAACTTTTCGTCAATATATCTCAGTCATCGAGAAGAGTCATTACAAAGACCCATCTTGTCTTGATCACCTTTACATTTAATAAACAAATTTATGATAACCTACTTAAATTTGTTTGCGCTTATTTTATAGTCTATTCGTCATCAATCATCATTGTGTTGTAAATATTTGAAACTTGCTTTTGGATCTTTGGATCACTAAACTTGAGTTGCACAGCGTTCCAGATGCTTCCAACTCTCCCATTATAGAACCACACTTTAGAACATTCAATAATACATTTGAATGTCTTACCCTTTGGCAAAAGCTCAGTTACGTTGTTCTCAGTAACCTGTAATTTTTGTTTCGATTCATCAAACATGAATGTCTCAAAATTTCCATTCTTGTCTCTTGGAAGTTGGAGCTTCATTAATTTTGGGTAAGATCCGTTCTCGCGCAAGACTGGACAATAAGTCTCATTTCCATTCATGTCATTGTTGAAAATATACAAATTATCCTTAAACAACTGAACCAATGTTTTGTCAAGTTGTTCTAGAAATTTTCGGAAAGCAACCGCATTTTCAGAATTTGCTTGGTTAAGCACGCAATCTACACTATACTCCGTAAAATTTGCCCATTCTTTATCAATGCTCCTCACCCCAAAAGGCGTGTATAAAGCAGTTGTACAAAATTGCACTGGTTCTTTCTTATAAAGTAGTTTGACAACTCGTCCATATTTTGCAAGCTTAAATTCGTTCCAATCAACGTTTTGAATATCAATCATCTCCTTTTATCAATTGTTTGTAACAAATTTTCTTCACTTTTTTTTAAGTAACTCCATTCACAAAACTTTTATATTGGTATAAAGTAAACAAATGGCGCCAAAAGAATTGCAAGTCAGCAATTTCACCATAAGAAACAATCGTGTATACGTAAAAAACGGTTTTAAACCAGGAATGTTATTAATATATGCAACATGGTGTGGTCATTGTAGGACATTTAAACCTACATATAATGAAATTTGTGCACAGCTAGGAAAGGACTTTGTATGCACCCAAATAGAATCTGAACAGCTCGGAAAAGATGACACACTCTCATCTGCTTTAGATTTTTCAGGTTTTCCAACTATCAAGTTTTTTGATCAGACGGGGTTAATTATTGACACTTATACTGGAAACAGAAGCAAGAGTGATATTCTCAAGTCCATTTGCGACACATATCATTATTGTGTTCTAGGTAAAAGAGGTTAGCAACTGTTATTACTTTTAACTGTCACACACTGACATTTAAAAAAACTGAAAATAAACCTATTTAAAAGGTATGAAACGACACATCTTATGAATGGAGAAGAATTTGTTAAGCTT
>Ga0169931_10005750_pt1 | contig 18843 bp, 15 predicted proteins | sample Kivu_15m_20L_FD_129675 | JGI IMG/M metagenome (GOLD analysis project Ga0169931, IMG submission 129675) | Freshwater microbial communities from Lake Kivu, Western Province, Rwanda to study Microbial Dark Matter (Phase II) - Kivu_15m_20L... | ecosystem: Environmental > Aquatic > Freshwater > Lake... | reverse complement strand
TTGCCCATCCGCATTCACGACCAAGATCCCCGTGATCGCCGGTTCATGTTCGGTATCAAAACCCGGACATTGGATGAAGGATACCGAGTCGTTACGCTGGTTCAACTTGACGACCGTGTAGTCGTAGCTTTCCGGTAAGTGACGTTTGGCCCATTCGACTACGTCGCCAAGATGCTCCTCGTAATCTCGATGCACATAGACCGCATACCCAATTTCCTTACCTACGCCGTATCGACGAGACCTTTGCGGCATTTCCGATACGCGACTTTCAGTTACCGCAACGCGATCGTCCAGATCCAAGTCGATGATTTCGTCAGCGATACTGTCGTGAACATCCGGTTCCGCGATTTCTTCGGGTACAGTGCTCGGTTCGGCGGTTGGATCCGATACCTGTTGGCCGAATAGTCGCTTGGGTGGCAGTCGTTTCCTTTTTACCCCTTCCTGGTAGATCAAGCGGTAGCCTCGGATCATTAATCCAGCATCCTGAAGCTTCCCATGCCATTGCAACGCGGACAGCAAGTCCTCGGATTCATCGATCAGCCCATAACGGTCCGGTAGACAGTCTCCTGGAAAAGCAAATTTTTTCCCGATGGATCTCTAGCCGAATGACCAAACGTGTCAAAGCCCCGAATTAATCTGGATCCGAACGCAGTGAAATTGACCACAGAACGACCTCAACTCGATTGCACAGGGTATCCCAACTCCCGTGCCATGCCGTAAAATGGGGGTTTTGGACGACGCTCGGAGGAGAACGTGTATCACGAGGTTTATCTCGACAACAACTCAACCACACGCCTTTCACCAGAGGTGCGGGATGCAATTTGCCTGGCTGCCGATGCTCGCTTCGGGAATCCCTCCAGCGAGCATCGCTCTGGGGAATTAGCGCGGCGGGCAATTGCGAGAGCTCGGGACTGCATCTCGCGGCTAATCCAAGCACATACCCACACGGTGATTTTTGGAAGTGGAGCAACGGAACTAAACAATTGGGTTATCCTCAACGCATTAGAGCGCGATCCAACTTGGCACCTCGTTGTCTCGACAGTGGAGCATTCAAGCGTATTGGAAGTCGCTGCCGGTTTAGAATCGCAAGGTGTGAGAGTTACTCGAATTTCTGTAAATCGTGAAGGAATTATACAATTGGAGGAACTCAGAGACGCCCTTCGTGAAGGGGCGAGTCTTGTCTCCATTCAATGGGTAAATAATGAAACAGGAACGATACAGCCGGTCCAAGAAATTTCGCGTATTTGTGCCGAAGCCCGAGTGCCCTACCACTGTGACGCTGCGCAAGCTGTCGGGAAGCTACATGTGGACGTTTCCGACCGAAGGATTGACTTCCTAACGTTCTCCGCACACAAGATGCACGGCCCGACCGGTGTTGGTGCTATGGTATTGCGTGATCGAAGTCAGATATCGCCAATGCTTTACGGCGGGGCTCAGGAATATGGCTTGCGTGCAGGTACGGAAAATATCTTGGGGATCGTCGGGTTCGGCCGCGCTGCCGAAACCCGAGCTGTGGAACTACAGCGCGTAATCAACCACACGGGGCACTTGCGGGATCATTTTGAGTCCGAAATCAAATCAATACTGCCCTCCATTCGTATCAATGGATGCGTAAGTCACCGTGTTTCCAACACAACTAACGTGCAATTTCCGAATCTCGATGGAGCAGCGATAGTAGCACTACTCGATCGCGAAGGGATTAGGTGTTCGCAAACGTCCGCTTGTACAAGTAGTCGTCCGCAGCCATCTCACGTTCTCGTTGCTATGGGGCTTTCCGAAGAGGAAGCATACTCGAGCGTTCGTTTTAGCTTTTGCGATCATAACACATTAGGAGAAGTAGGTTATACCCTTGGGAAGATAGGATCCATTATCCAAAAACTGCAAAGCCAGTTACATCGCACAAGACCAACGGTTGCGGCAGGAGGGACACAACATGAAGTTTAGCGGACACGAAACATTCTCAATTCGTGAAGGTTGGCTGCACAAAGGAATGAAGATCGTAAGCGATTCTCCTGAACTTCTTCTCGATGAAGAAGTAGCTGACCAACTCGGCGTTGGCCGAAATATGGCAAAGTCAATTCGCCATTGGCTTGAGGTTACTGGGCTCGCGGAAGGGTTTGGCGAAAATAAAGGTAAAGCTTCTCTGCCTCGATTGACTGAACTTGGCAAACTGGTGTGGAACTACGATCCGTTTTTCCTCGCACCGGGTACGTGGTGGATACTTCACGCGAACCTTGTGAACAACATCGAATCAACAACTACCTGGAGTTGGTTTTTCAATAACTTCAACCAAGATAGATTCGATCGTGCAGTTTGCCTCGAATCGCTTCGGCGATTTCTGGAATCATCGCAAAAACGGATTCCGAGTATTTCTACGCTAACCAGAGATCTTGGGTGTCTATTGCTTAGTTATTCGAGGGCGATCCCTGCAGCTAATGATGATCCTGAAGATGGAGCCGAATGTCCGTTCAGGGAGCTCGGTATACTGACCTACTACCGTACTTCTGGTTGTTTTAGGATTGACCGAACGCAAAAGGTGATTTCGCCGTTTGTATTTGGCTATGTGATGTCTTTAGCGTTTCCAGCAGCAGAATCTTCATCGAAGCGATCAGATGTTAGGCTTCTCGATGCAGTAAGGATGTCGGGTGGGCCAGGCAGAGTATTCTGTTTGAATGGTGAATCGCTCTTCGAAACAGTTTCACGAATCGAAACAACATCAGAGAACCTAGTTCAAATTGCAGGTTTGGCAGGCGATCGGATAATACGGACTCCTAGTTTAGGGGCTAACGAGTGGGCTAGTCTGTATTTTGAATCGATCGAGGAGACTAGTAATGTCTAAGCTACGGATTGCTCAGAAGAATTCTAAGATCGACGCGGAGCTTTTCCTGCGTTCGATAAACATTGCGTTGGATGCGGATTTCCCCGAGCGAGTGAAACACTTTCGCCCAACAGCCAAGTGCGTCCCATTGATTAGAGCGCTGCTAGGGATTGAAGAGCAACGCGCCTTCTTTTTGATAGCGCCCTACGGTTCGGGAAAGTCGATTACCGGAGCATATGCAGCTCATCTAGTGGAGAACAGCAGGTCCTCAAGTGACGTGCGGCTTGAGATAAATCGCCGACTTGACGTCGTCAGTCCTGAACTCGCTGAATACGCAAAAAGAAGGCGCGCGAGTCCCACTCAGCGTGGATTGGCAATTGTATTGCATGGCTTTGTTCCAAACCTCGCTGAACAGATTGCAATTTCGACTGCTGACTCGCTGAAGCGAATTGGTGTTCGAAGATGGCAAAAACTTAAGAATCTTGAATCACCTACTTTGCCCGAAACGATCAGACTGATTCGATCCATTTGCGACGAATTTGGCTGTGACCGCGTTACAATCGTATGGGACGAATTCGGACGGCACCTGGAAGCTTTGGTTTCGCAAGGACGAGGAGACGAGCTCTCCGAAATCCAATTCCTCGCTGAAATAACTGCTCGTACATCCGTGCTTCCCTTTACTTTCTGTGCGATTCTGCATCAGGGCCTAACCCACTACGCGTCCGGTATACCGCAGGCAATCCGATCAAATTGGAAGAAGATTGAGGGACGATTTGAGACGATTCAATATTTAGACGATAGTAAAGAGGTTTATCGCCTGGTGGGCGAAGTCATGCGGTCTCGTCGCAACAATTCAAAGCCATTAACGTCATTCGGCGGACTGGCAAAATCATGCAAGCAGTTAGGGATTTTCGCGGAGTTTAAAGATCGTGACTTATCGCAAGTGCTTGAATCCGCTTATCCGATCGAACCGACTGCACTCTATCTTTTGCCCAGAGTGTCCGCACGCGTAGCCCAGAACGAACGCACGCTCTTCGATTTCCTTTACTCATGCGATGTTGACAAGCCAGTTTCGGTGAGCGAGCTCTACGACTTCTTTTCGCCGGCAATGCGGTCCGACACAGCAGTTGGGGGAACTTATCGACAATGGCTTGAAACCGAGAGCGCCATTTCAAAGATTCCGAATGATGAGTGCGCCATCTCTGCCCTGAAAACGGCTTGCCTCTTGGGATTGGGTACAAGTGGCGAGAGGTCTCGAACAAGTGTCGACTTGCTGAAGTTCTCCTTGGAAGGATTTCACAAACAAAACCAGAGTAAGATTCTAAAGGAGTTGTTTGATCGCAAACTACTCCTTCATCGCGTACATAATGACGACGTATCGATTTGGCATGGTACCGATCTAGATCTTAGGGGGCGATTGGAAGAAGAAAGGGCCAAGATTGGCAGCGACTTTGATCTAGTAGATTTCCTAAACAAGGAAGCAATCCCGCCGGTTTGGAAACCCGTTCAGTATAACGACGAACGTTGTATTCGCCGATATCTGCCGGGATCTTACCTAACGAGTTATTCCCCTAGTTCAATGCAATCGTGGGCTATCACACAGCTTTCTCGCGATAGCGATGGTCAAATTGTCTATCTGCTCGCTGACACCTATGAGGACTTGGATGAAGCAAGGAAGTTGGCATCAACGTTCGACGATGAAAGGATCATATTTGCAATCCCAAACGAGCCGCTGCCGCTACGAGATGCAGCGATCGAAGTTCGTGCTTTGCAGCGGATGCAGCAGGACAAGGAACTTATTGAGTCAGATCCAATCGCACTTGCTGAACTACACCAAATGACGGATGACGCGTTGGAGCATTTACAAAAGCTAGTCGATAGGCTTGTGACACCGTCGGCAAACGGCCCGAAATGGTACTACCGTTGCGAGCAGTTCGCTGGCGTCAACTCGATTGAGCTTCGAAGTTCGCTATCAAGTATCATGGGACGCTTGTTCAAGAAGACTCCATTGATAAACAACGAGATGATCAATCGCAAGAAGCCCACGCCCGCCCTAGTGAATGCCCGCAAGAAATTAACGATGGCGATTCTTGAGAGGCACGGCCGCGAACGACTTGGGCTCGACGGTTTCTTTCCTGACCGGTCGATGTTCAATACAGTTTTATTGCATACAGGCCTTTACGCAAAAGATGAATCATCAGAGCGATGGAGCTATGTCCACGAGCGCTCCCTTAAAGATCCGGGGCTCAAATTCGTCTGGGGAGAATTGAGACGATTTCTAACCGAACCCTCCGATCAACCGAAGAGCTTTGAAAAGCTGATTCACAGGCTTTTGTCGCCGCCGATTGGGCTTCGTATGGGGGTAGTTCCCATTTTGATCGCTGCTTCTTTGCGTGCATTCCCAAGTGCGATTTCGCTTATGAATAAAGGTGCGTACCTGAACGACATCTTACCGTCTGACATTGAGAGCATCTGCAAGTTCCCGAAAGAGTATGAGATATTGGTTCTTGACATCGATGAACCAAAGCTGAAGTTACTACGAGGCGTTTACAAGCACTTAAGTAAAGTAGCCAAGTACGAGATCGAAGAGAATGATCTCGTGCGACACTGCTTTGATGCTCTCGAGGCTTGGAGGCACCAACTGCCCCCTGCAGCATTCACAACCGGGCGGCTATCGACTCAAGCCGATGCCTTTCGGTCGACGATTGTAAGGGTGCACGATCCTGTTCAACTTTTCTTCACAGAGCTACCGCGAGCTCTTTCGATCAATGCTGATCGGACGAAGCAGCTGTTGGATGCATTCAAGGATTGCATTGAGGAACTTGAAAATGTAGCGCAGACTTACACCGACCAGGCTATTCGAATAGTGGAATCAATACTATCCGTTGGATATGACCAGAGGAGTAAGCCAAACGTCCGAGAAATGGCTAAACAATGGGCGAGTTACTTTCCGGACCAATTTGTTGAGAATCTTAGCGATGGAGTAGCCAAAGGGTTACTTTCGCGTATGTCACTTGATTATGAATCAGATTCCTTGCTAATCGATTCACTAGCTAGTTTGCTAGTCAAGAAGTCCGTACGTCGATGGGACGATAGTATGGCTGCAGCTTTTGATCGTGAATTTACATCTTATGTAGCCAAAATTGAGAATTTAGCCCGAAGTTACCCCGCACCAACTCAGGGGTTGAAGGACGGTCTTTCTCGTTTGGTGCTTGGTCGAGTTCAACAACTAATTGCACAGCTATCAGAATTAGTTGGAGAAGAGAAGGCCGCTGTAATGGTACAGAAGTTAGGAACAAAAACAGAGGAGGATCAGCATGGCATTTCTCGCTGAAGCTTTAGAAAGTGTCCGCAACGACGGTGACGATGCACTTCACGTAGTCAATATTTCTGGTGGTAAGGACTCTGCTGCGCTTGCAGTCTATATCCGAACTAAGTACCCGGAGATTCATGGCAAAGCTGACTACGTATTCTGCGATACCGATTGCGAACTTGAGGAAACCTATGAATATTTGGAAACCCTAGAGGATTACCTTGGAAAGCGAATTCGCAGACTTAACGCACTAAGTCTCTTGGACATCCGGTCCAAGCCGGACAGGAACCCGTTCGATATTTTATTACGGGAGAAGTTCGGTGGCTTTCTTCCAAGCCCTCGAAGTCGGTGGTGTACCCGAGCGCTGAAGATTGAACCATTCGAGGCCTTTATTGGACAGCGAAAAGCGTATAGTTACATTGGCATACGCGCTGATGAAAATCGTGATGGTTATGTTGCTAAGAAGCCACCCTCGCTGTCACACAAGCAAAACATCATCCCCATTTACCCCTTCAAAGATGACGGCCTAGGTTTAGCCGACATAAAGATGCTCCTTGAGAGTAATGGCGTCGGACTTCCCAGCTATTACGAATGGCGTTCTCGCTCAGGTTGCTACTTTTGCTTCTATCAGCAGATTGGCGAGTGGCAGCGACTGAAGAAGTACCATCCTGACTTATTTCAGAAAGCAAAAGAGTACGAACGGCTTTCGGACGGCTTTACTTGGTGCGAAGGTAGAACGCTTGATGAAATCGCAGATTTACCTGAGCAGCCACTTCCCATCCTAAATGAGTCACAAGGCTGTGCCATTTGTCACCTGTAGAACGAGCAGAAAAAGAGGGCACAGACCATGCAGCGAATAAAAATTCCATTTACTGTGTCTCGAGAGGAGCGAGCACAAATCAAGGAATCCTATCTAACAGGCGTACAGTCCGCGAATGCGGAGAAAGTCGCTTATATTGCGAAGAACTTGCCCAAGGTGCTTCGTCGACTGAAAAACTCGGAAGAACTTTGGCATCAACAAATGGCTGAGGCGGCAGAAGTTTTTGCATACCTCTTACGAAAGGAGTCAAGGATCTCACGATCGGCGAGGAAAGAGTTGGTCGCAACACTTCACTACCTTTGTCACCCGTTTGAAGTTATCCCTGATTACGTCCCTGGACGTGGGTATGCAGATGATGCACTAGTTCTCAACACTTGCATGTCCAGGCTACGTCAATTGGGAGTTAAGCTGGAAGAAGAGGCAGATGCGGACAAAGAAGTAGCGGAAGATGCGGAGGTATGAAAAAGATGATTCCACCAACAAAACACAAGAAAGTCTATGACGAGCAAATTCGAGGCGTATTCGGTACTTTCGGTGCCGGCATGGGAATCCGTGTTTGCTTTTTGCAGGCAGCGTTAGAGGCTGCTGAACTTGCGAAGATCCAACTTGTAAGTGAAATCCCTGGTTCGGATCGTTGGCCGGTACGGGACTTGTTCCAGCGTGATGTTGATAGTCAGCGAGTTGAGTCTAGTATTTTGCCTTGGTTGCAGGATGATGCAAAAGTCAAGTTTTTTAATCCGCTTACCCTTACGTTGGTTCCTGTCGACTCAAGCACAAATCGAATACTCGGAGAGGTTCCAACACTTGCGAGTAGCGAATTTTCCGATGATATGGGCAAGTGGATTGTCCTTGAACGGGACGGCCTTTATCGATTTCGGTACTTAGTTAGCGATGTGGGTTCGCACCGGGAATACGGGTTGGTCGAGTGGAACAGCAGAAACGTTCGGTTAGTTGCGATTGATGGCCAACACCGATTGTCTGCTCTAAAGAGATACCTAAGTGATCAATCCGGCCCCGGCTTCGAGCGATTTATGGAATGGAATATTCCGGTCGTTGTCAGCGGGCTGGACCGTGACGAGCCTGTTCATGCATCAATCCTTGATGTTGTTCGGAACATGTTTGTTTATATAAACACCCAAGCTAGGACTCCATCAAAGTCACGTCAAATTCTGCTGAACGATGAAGATGTAAACTACGTATGTGTCCAAGAGCTTCTTCAATATTCGCACGAGAATGACAGCATCGAGGAGATCGAAGACCGAATTCAATCAAGAGTGCCTCTGCTGTTTTATGATTGGCGAGGGGCAACGGAAAACGGACGCGAGGTACCTTCACCCGCATCACTTAAGTCCGTGACTGAAATCGCTGAGTGGTTTAAATGGTTCGTTATCGGCGAAAATGTTGACGAGAATTTAGTTTCTGTGTTCGGAGTCGATGAGTCACACCCTCTCCACTTTGCATTCTTGAACAACGACCTACAAGCCAAGCACACTGAGCTCATTAGATCGAGGTTTCGAGAATGGATTTTGCCAGGCATCGTCTACTTGATCGAGAACTTTACTCCGTATGCTCATTACATTGCATCTGTAAGAAAAGCCGAGATAAATTGGAAATCGAAGAGCGATGTCTATCGACATGCCCTTTCTCAGTTGCGATTTGGATCACATCGAGGTGGAGAGTCAGTACAGTTGCAAGTTGCGAAAGCATACGACGAAGTAGTTCACGAGTTAGTTGACTTTAAACATAATATTCCCAACTTGCTTCAACTAGACATTGGTATGCGAGGAATTGTTTACGCATTCGGAGAGTTGAAAGCATGGTACGATGCGTGGAATGGTAAGTGTACATCTTGGCTGGAGTATTCGAAGTGGTTCACAAAGCACCTTAACAGATCGTTTGATCAGGGTTGGTTTGGCAAACAAGGTAGCACCATTCGCAGGCATGTTACACACAATGCTGCTGATAATATAGTCAACCATAAGATCGGGGATGCACACAAGGCCTTAGGTGCGATGGCATGTACGATCATTTGCCGGAATGCTTATGCGGCGAAAGATGTTTTGACAGAAGAGAATCAGTGGACTGAAGTTTGGGAAACGTTTGCTGAAGCGACTCTGTTGCCGACACTTCGTTATGGCTATGAGAAACAGCACGCGGCTGACTTCAGAACTCAACACGGCGACTGGCCCGCCAAGAAAGTTAAAGAAGAAGCAAAGAAGAACGCGAACAAATCCTCACATGCGCATCTCGCCAAACTACAAGCAATGTTCGATAAGGTTAAGGCGAGCAAATGAGATATGGATGGAATCTAGACCCCGAATCTTGGAAGCTCCTTGCTCACTTGGTGGTGGATATGTCGTGGTCGAGTGTGCCATTCGACAAGCTTCATGCTTCCGTCGTTCCAAAGGCCGCTGGGGTTTATTTGATTTGTGCTAACCCACCAATCGTAAAGAATTCGCCATTTAGTCAGCTGTTCAACATCCTTTATGCTGGGTTGTCAACAAGCAGTATCCAATCACGCTTTCTCTATCACTGCAAGACCCCCGACGAAGGAATCCTACAGGCGAAATGTTGTTATGGATACATAACAACGCACATGAGATTCTATTTTGCGGTTGCGTCCGCCGCTGCGGTTAGCGATCTCGAATGTCGAATCATCGATTGCTTTGGACCATCCTGCAATCGACAGTCCGGAATCACACCCGTTATCACAGCTAAGCTCGGCGAAAGTAAGCCAGCAGGTTGAAACTACAAGAGTATTGGGAGACAAAGATGAGAATATTTCCAGCGATCCAGGGCACTGTCGGAACATGGCGCTACTACAGTACGAAGATGACAGCGTCTGAGCTTGCGGTGCAGGTGAAGTTCGCATCTGAGGTTTGGGAGAGCAAGGCGCTCGACCATTGGATACAAAGAACCCTAAACCATTCGAGGGCAAAGAAGGATATTAGTGGCTATCTTGCTCGGCATGAAGATCGTTTTTTCAACTCGATTGTTGTTGCTGCAATCGCGGGCAATCCAAAGTTTTTTCCGGTGTCGATAACTGATGACGAGCGGTTTCAATTGATTGATACCGATCGCATGAACAATTCCTTTGGCATACTTCGGTTTGACGGGAACGAAAAATATTATGCGCTAGATGGTCAACATAGACTCCGGGCAATTCGAGCATTGATTGACAGAGAGACAGAATATGTCGCGCCAAAGGGTTTTGAGGATGAAGAATTCTCAGTGATCATTGTGGTCCAAAAAACCGATGAGACCCGCGAAGACTTTATGCGGAAGTATCGGCGATTATTCTCACACCTAAATCGACACGCAAAGCCGATGGATAAGGCAACAACCATCATCATGGAAGAAGATGATGCATTCGCGATCTGCACCCGCCGCCTAATCCAAGATCACCCATATTTCTCTTGGATTGAAGGGGAAACCACAAGGGTTCGCTGCGAAGGTGGTGAAAACATGTCGGTGAACGAAACCTACTTCACGAATATCATAACACTTTACGAGATGACGATAACGTTGCTCTCGACACCAGCACGATGCAATTCCGAGGAATGGGGAGAACGTGGCAAAAGATTCAAGGTGATCCGTCCGTCCGATGAGACACTAGATGCACTTTATGAAGAGCTTGTGATGTACTGGAACGCGATCCTAAGCGAATTTCCCTTGCTGTACCGCGAGCCACGGCTTATGAGAACTAACTTGCCAGAAGAGCATGAGACTGATGGCGAATTATCAACCAACCACTTACTCTTTCGACCGATAGGGCAAGATCTGCTTTCTCGGCTAATACGTAGCAAGCTTGACAAGCAGTTGCCCGATCCAAGCAGCTTTACAACGTCCGACCTGACTGCGGTTATATTTGGGCTTTCGAAAGTCGAGTGGCGGCTGTTCTGCACTCCATGGAAGAATTTGTTGTTCGTGTACCAGGAAGAAGATCGTTGGAAGATGCGCAGCGAAGACAGGAAACGGGCTGAAAATCTCGGTTTGCGGTTGCTTCAATGGATTGTTGGCGTCGATAACTACGGGACCGAAAAGGATCTCGAGAACGCGTTGAAGAAGCCTTGGCGAGATTTGCTGGTCAATGTCAACAACGAGGAAGCAGAGGAGCTGTGGAATCAGATTGAAGAGCAAGCTGCCTCGTTCAGGAGTTAATGTTCTTGTCTGAAATCAAGAGTAGCACGCTGATTACACTTGAGGGCAATTCTATGGTTGTCAGTGGGTCGGTGCGCGAGGGGCTTTTGCACTTGTGTATCAAGCCTTACTCTTATGGCTCCTCAGATGAGATCTTTAGGCTAGGTGCTCCATTTCGAGTAGAGCTTGATGCAGCTCGCATCTCGACCGTAGTTGATGCATTGCTCTCGCATGACTATCTGCTTCGGAAGAAGCTGCGAGGTGGCAAAGAATTAGCTTTTACCATCGCATCGCAATATGGATTGCGAATTCATCGACATGAGTCGATTACCTCTCTCGATCAAGAGTCTTTGCTTGCTGCGAAGCCTGTTGAGAAGGTGCTTCCTTGGCTATTGCCAACACCAAAGACTGCAGATCTTTATCCGTTCCAAGTTGAAGGCGTTCGTTGGCTGCTTGCTGCAAACAATAGGCTACTTGCCGACGATATGGGCCTTGGGAAAACGATACAGACCATCTTTGCGGTTCGATTAGGTTTCAGCGAGCAATTGTTTAGAAGTGTCTTGGTCTTATGCCCCAAGTCGTTGGTGCTAAACTGGTTAGCAGAGTTTCGTAAGTGGGCACCGGAGTTGATTTCCCTCGCTTTATCGCCCCCCGAACGCTCTGCAGAAGAAGTTTGGGGGAAGGCACTGGACAATTGTCACATCACAATCGCTAACTATGAACAAGTTCGTGGTGCTTGCATAGCGATGAAACAACGCCAATTTGACTTGGTTGTTGCAGATGAGGCGCATCGATTGCGAAATGCATCGTCGCAGGTCTCCCAAAGTTTTCGCTCACTGCGCCGTCATAGATTCTGGGCACTAACGGGCACTCCTATTGAAAGAGATCTGCGGGACTTGGCTACGTTGATGTCCTTACTTGATGAAAAACGGTTCTCAGTTGCTGATGCTAACACGGCAACGGCAGCTTTGCGGGAAAAGGCGAAGCCTTATATTCTAAGGCGTACGAAGGAGGCCGTTCTGAAGGATTTGCCAGAGGTCATAAGCAGCACAGAGTTACTATCCCTCTTGCCTCAGCAAATGAAGACTTATCGACAAGTGCAATTGGGATATGGATGTAACGGAGAGAGAATTTCGAACGCATTGCACAAACTGGGAGAGCTTCGACGAGTCTGTGATTACGATCCAATAAGCAAATCGAGCGCGAAACTGGAGAGAATCCATGAAGAGCTGTTGGATATCAAGAATCTCGGCGAGAAGGCACTGGTCTTCTCTTACGTTCGTGAGCCGCTGGATGCATTATACGACATGACACAGTCGAACCTGAACGCCGTCTTAATTGACGGCCGAATGTCAGGGGCCGATCGCGAAACTGCAATACGACGGTTTAAGACCGATCCGAATGTTACCGTACTTTATGCCTCAAGTAAGGTCGCCAGCGAAGGCCTTACTTTAGTTGAAGCGAACCATGTATTCTTTATCAATCGATGGTGGAATCCCTCCTCAAATGCTCAGGCCCGCGATCGTGTCAATCGTATAGGGCAGAAGCGAGTCGTCTTCATCCATGAGTACGTCAGTGTTGGCACAATTGAAGAAGCAATCCAAAGACTACTAAGATCCAAGAGCGCAATATATGACGAAGTTATTGGAAGACTTGAAGAGGAGCTCCTATCAAACCAGGATATCGTAGCGCACCTAGAAGATCGTTCAGTCTAATTGATCCGTGTCAGTCGATGTCCTCGTAAGCGGTATCCTGACTCGAGAAGTCGCATTTCCCAATTGCTCTTTTGTTGGCGAGCATCGGGTTCGCGAAGAAGCCCGGCTTTCTGTTCTTGCTTTGTAAGTGTGGAAAACAACTTGAATTGTGGGTGGTTCGGATGCAAGAGCTCGTCCTTTCGGAACAGCAGTGGTGGATTCTCCCAGTCGCTGTAATCGAACATATCAATGTTAAGAGTAGGCAGCGTAACTTTCACTCGCTGACGAAGCGGTGGATGTGCCAAGGTGTCGAAGTCTGGATAAGCTATGTAGCTCACCTTTCCAGAGAACCTGTGCAACTTAATCACATTTGCTTCGTCAATTTCACCAACGAGCGTGCGAGCGCATCCTTCGTAGATGCGTAACAGAGGTTCCAAGTGCTCAAGTAGACTTCTATGGACAACTAGGGCATTTTCCACAAGTTGCCCTATGCCAGCACGAAGGCAAGCTTGGTTTATTGCTGCAGGGTCGCCCGCGCGAAAAAGCAACGCATCTGCTCGAGCGCATGCTATTTTATGGGTACCAAAGAAGGCCTTTATGTCGTGCTGAAGACCGATGGGAAGCGACGCTACGGGCAATCGCTTCTTAAAACGGGATAGAGCCAGGTAAACCAAGAGGTCTTCCGTTCTCTTTTGACAAATTTCCTCCCAAGGTGCCTCATCTGTGACCTTTTGGATCAGCTTGTAGGCGCGTTTTATTGATCCAAATCTCTCGACAATATCCGAGTGTTTTTCGAACTCCTCCGGTGCCGGCAGGCGCCCGTATTCCGTAAGCCATTCCATCAGAGGTTCGAGAGCATCGCGGTTCTTTTCAAACATCACTTCGGAAATACGACGTGTAGGCACCGAGATCCGACGATGATAGCGATTTGCAAGAAACTGCTGCTTTGCTTCTTCACACTTGAATACGTAAAAAACGCCTGGGGCTGCTGGGATTGCATCCGTTCCAATCTCGCATTCAAGATAGACTCGGAGTTCGTTCTGAGTGTAGTACTTCTGAAACGTTTGTCGTGAGGTTAGTACTCCGTCATTAAATGCCGTTTGTTCCTTGTCTGGCGCGGCGAACTCGATCTGAGCCGCCACCGTCAGCAAGACATCGCAAAGTTCCCAAGCGGATCGAAGTGCTTCAGCTCTCTCTTGGATATCTTCGATGACGTTTAGCACATAGCTTAGATTGACGATCTTTGCTCGATGAATTGGAGCATGAGGACGAAAGTTAGGGTCCCAGCCATCGCATGGGATCTCCATGTCGGATAGCAGTTCCAAGTCGCGCCCATGTCCACATCCGTAGTCAAAAAGCTGCGTTGACTGGTCAAGAAGTCCATCACGCAGCATGCACTTGACAGGGAGCGAAAAACTCGTCCGCTTGATAGCCGTTCGATGACGATGCACCAAGACTTCTTCGCCACTCCGCGATGACTTAAGTGTTGGTTTGGTGGTGCTTTCTTCGCTCATGGTTATCCAAAAGTGCTAAACTCGCATGGCTTCCATCTGCCGTACGGAACGAAACGCGTCATTTCCGAAAAAAACTACTACCCAACCGTCACTGATCGAAAAGGTCTCGATGTAGGGCCCAAACAACCTGATTGGCCCCGCGAAATTCGGACATTTCAGCTACAATCCTATCATGTTCACCCGGTTTTTTCGACTCGAAACGCGGCTTGGGTAGGCAATTTGTGTATGGTGAGAGACAGGTCAGAAATGTTGCCAAACGGCATTAATCGCAATCATGTCCTTCAAGCGATATCGAATTTCGAGCGAGATGGGCTTCCAGAGGGATATAAGCAGTCCCATACGTACTACTTGGAGCACGAAGGCAAAAAGTATCCGCCTCCTGCAATAGCGGCATTAGCAGCGCATTCCTTAACCGGTCAACTGCCGAAGCCTGGCTTCCGAGCGGGAAAGGGCACGAGGTGTTTTCAGATTCTCAACGAGGCTGGTTTCGTCATCCGCCGGAGAGAAACCGATGGCTAGACTTCCTGTGCGATGCAAGAAGTACTCAGTTGGAAAGGAGATTGGTGGAGCGGTTTATGTTCACCGGATGTACGAACATCTTCTTCCGCCGTCCATCAAAGTCGCGTCAAAGCGCCTGCCAAAAGATTTCGATTACACCGTGGTTAAGTTTGTTCAGGAAAAATGCTGCGTCTCATTTGTTTTGTGCCCAGATTTTGACATCGTAGACGAACCCACCGTCGGTGATGTTATTCGAGTCGATGTGAATGGCCCAACCAAGTTGTTTTCGCAGCAGAAGGATCCATTTATCTATCATCACAAGTGGCTTTTCGTGATGGATGACTACAGAGGATTTGATGTGGAAGAGAGCATGTCACGCTCGATTAGTTGGCTTGGCTTAGACGATATCGACATGAAGCGGATTGGTCGCAAAAATTTCTGGGATACCCATATTTTGCCACGACTATCACTAAACAGCTGTCAATGGCTTTCGAGCATCAGAGCGTCGGCCGCCTTAAGGCTTTCCTCTTGCGAGTTGATGCATTTGCGACAAGCAGGTCGTTTAAAATTCCTAAAGCTAGGTAATGCTTATTTCTACGATGTTGCTAGCCTGATCGAGTAGGGTAGTTTACTTTAACGCGAATTCGAATATTGCAGTCTGAGATTCGTTCGTAATCCCTCAGCATTTTTTTTGTTAAACTTGCGTTGGGCATTCGACCGGGTTCGCACGTTCTTATTCGTAGAGGGTATCTCGATTTGAACCAGAGCAATCCCGCTGATGCCTCTGGTGAATTCGTCACCTTTGAGGACCTTCTCCTGCAAGGGCCGTTGCTCTACTATCCTTGCTCGGGCGATGATACCAATTTTGCGATCCGAGAGTTTAGCGAGCAGCTTGATTGCTTCTGGTTCGCGGACCTGAGCTATTGATCTCGCTCGAGGTCGACGGAACGGAGGCCCATGCTCCGTAATATCCGAGGGTTTGAGGCCGGCAATGTCAACCGTATGATCGTCCGATCGGACAATGGCCACTCGTTTGCTTGCCAGCAAATTGAATTGGTTCATCAAGCCTCGAAGCGGCGGATCGAGGTTCTCTACTTGGCCGTAGATGCGGTGAAGGTGTTCGAGGCGCTCGAACAGGCAAAGAAGCGGATCCGAGTGTTTGTGCACCGAGCGGATAGCACCGGCGAAGGAGGAAGCAATTTGTGGTGGCTACATCCCCATCCCACACCGGAGGATGCTCCCGGATTTCTCGACCGAGTCCTCGCGATCATGAAAGCCGATGGCCGAATCGTCAGTGATGGATGCCTAGCCAAAAAGGAATTCCAAACCGAAATCGATGGGCTCGCACCCCCGCCCAAAGCCTTCGCCTACCATTACTGGCAACTGGAACCAATTCGCGAAACCTCTCGACGCAAGTTTCCGACTTGGATTTGGAAGATTCATCGCGATTCGTAGACGTCGATATCAACGGTTCCAAATCAACGCCCCATTTCTTTAACGCTCAACCTATGGACAGCAAATCGATCGAAGCTCGACGCTCGGAACTCGTTGAGCGTCTTCACGAATGCATCGACGAGAAAGTACTGCGAGGAGGAACAGAACTCGCCTTGCATAAAGCTGAGGCGGCCTACGAAATGGCGCACATCGCCCCACCGGTACCTCAGCCATGGCCGGCACTCGCCGCCTACCGTCTGGCACATCTGTTGATGCGGAAAGATGCAATCGACATCGATACACTACGACGGGCAGATCGACTTTTCAATGAAGCGTCCCAATGCGACGCGCTCGGTCCTGTGCCACTGATCTACCGCATATCGGCGTTGTCGCGACTGAAGGGTGCCGCAATGTCTGCCGATGAGCGATCCGAAGCCGAACACCAACTCGACCAAATCTTCGATCAGGCAATCCAAGGGATCCATCGGATGGCGTTTCCATCGATGAGAGACCAACTACATAAAACGGACTTGCAAGGTCATGCGTTCAACCTACTCGAACTAGCTGCCTACTTGTTAGGACACCCCTATCGGAAACTCGAGGGGTTGGCCGGTTTCGATTACTTCAATCCCACAAAAAAGGGCAAATGGCAAATCGTAGGACACGACGTCAAGCAGATAAATATGACGGCGGAGTTTGCACGATGCGAATTCACCGCCAGGGCAAAGAACTCTGATGGGTGTTTGGTCATTGAATTGAATGAACACGATGCGAAATGGGGTGTGTCTCCTTGCGCACCTAAAGATTTGAAGTTTGTAAATCACGAACAAGCAAAGTTGCTGGTGCTGTCAGTGCTATCTCCAAACCTGCCTAAGAACGATTTTCAGCGCCGGATCGTTGGAGACTATGGAGCGAACCCGGCGGGTCGATACCGAACTACGAGAAAGCGAGCAAGACAAGAAGTGCAAAAATTGCTCGCTAACCCGCAACTTGAGGTGTTTCACGAAAACATGCTCAATCGCGAGATTCCGTTGATCGGCTTAGTGGACTCATCTGCTTTGCGATAGGTGGATCCTTTGGAAAAAGGCTGAGAAAAAAGCTGTCACGCACTTGTCACGCTCCCCCGACGATGATTCCCCGTAGCGGAGATCTACCTGGGAAGTGACCAGGGGATTGCTTTCTTAGTCTCGATGTGACACGGGAGAACCCAACGATGTCGACCCAATTGTATTTTGCCTACGGCTCGAACCTGAACCAACAGGATTTCCACGCTTGGTGTATGCGGAGGAACTATCCAAAAGGACTGCTTCGTTTCCAGTCGGTTGCATACCTGCCGGATTTCGATCTGGCGTTTACGTACCGCTCTCCGACCCGGAATGGCGGAGTCTTGGATTTGAAGGATCGCCCCGGTCAGCTTGTGACGGGGGTCCTATTTGAGGTCCAATCCGAGGGCTGGAAGGCATTGGATGAAAAAGAGGGAGCACCTCTAGCCTATCAGCGTGTCGATGTCAGCGTGATGGATGGTCGAGGAAAATCCATCATCGCCTCGACCTACCGGGTAAACCCAAACCGCAAAGAAAGGTTTGTGCAACCAACTCCCGAATATGTCGGAATCGTAGAGGCAGGATTGAATCAATGGGGGTTGTCGACGGAACCGCTACTTGCGGCTGCAGGCGATCGGCCTTCGTCGTGTCCAGATAGCTTTTTCTTTTACGGTACGCTGATGCGGGGAGAGCAAAGGTTTTCCGCGTTGCAACCCTTTGGCATCGAGTGCGTCCTTTTGGCTTCGACGTTTGGTCGCTTGCAAGACCTGGGGGCGTTCCCGGGTCTCGTTGATACGGAGGAAACGGAATCGACAGTGCATGGTGAATTCGTTCGTCTGCGTGAACCGGAGAAGGCGATTCGAGTGCTTGACGCAATCGAAGGCTTTCGTGGATATGGAAAGAGCGGGTCCCTGTATCGTCGAACTCGCATCGGAGTCGATGTTGGCGATGGTAAAATACGCGATGCTTGGACGTATTGCCTTGACTGTGGTGCGGATCAGGCCGCGCCGATTGACTCGGGGGATTGGCGCTCGCATCGCGGACAACAGAAGCGTTTCCTCTCGCAATTAGCTGCTGTTCATTCGCAAGGAGACGAGGAATCCTTGGCTCAAAGGATCGCGAGTACTGATCCGTTTCGGTTTGGGCTACCGGTTACGCAAGCGGTCCAATCGTTATTGCCTTTGGACCGATCTCTTGCGAGTGGTCTGCTCTCAGAGCGCAAGCTTGCCCAGGCATCTGGTTTATGGGCGGCGATACCGTAGTCGGTGCAATGAACAGACTGGAGAATTGTGTGGATTAGGATCCCAGTGATCTACCCGGATTTGCCCAATTGAGAAGAGATTCGATTCGACGCAGTCCGCCGCAGAGGACCATCTGCGATGCGAAGTGAGTCAAGACAAGGAAATGTCATGCCACGATGCAACGGAACCGCTGATAATCTCTGATTATCGGCAATCGTTAAGACTTGGGGACTGGTTTCTGTAATTGGCATGCATCAACCACGTACGCGTCGTGATCAGAGAGCGTAGCCACAGCTATTCGCTCTACCGAATTCACGATCCAGTGGCG
>Ga0169931_10005749_pt1 | contig 18845 bp, 24 predicted proteins | sample Kivu_15m_20L_FD_129675 | JGI IMG/M metagenome (GOLD analysis project Ga0169931, IMG submission 129675) | Freshwater microbial communities from Lake Kivu, Western Province, Rwanda to study Microbial Dark Matter (Phase II) - Kivu_15m_20L... | ecosystem: Environmental > Aquatic > Freshwater > Lake... | reverse complement strand
TTCACCTGCCGAGCCGGGAGTTCAGCGCCCTCAGCCAGCCGCCTGAGCTGTGGCGGCCTGCTTGAGAGTGGCAGCAATGGCCGTCACCTCCTCCCAGGGAAGGTTGAGGTCGCTGCGGCCGAAGTGGCCGTAGGCGGCCACGTCCTGGTAAAAGCGGCCGCCGCGCTGCTGGGGCAGCTGGCGCAGGCCGAAGGTTTCGATTATCGCTCCGGGGCGCAGGTCAAAGTGCTCCTGCACCAGGGCAGTGAGGTCAGCGTTGCTGAGGGCGCCGGTGCCGAAGCTCTCCACCAGGATGCTCACGGGGCGCGCCACGCCAATGGCGTAGCTGAGCTGAACCTCGGCCTTGCGGGCCAGTCCCGCCGCCACCAGGGCCTTGGCCACATAGCGAGCGGCGTAGGCGGCGGAGCGATCCACCTTGGTGGGGTCCTTGCCGGAGAATGCGCCGCCGCCATGGCGTGCATAACCACCGTAGGTGTCGACGATGATCTTGCGGCCGGTAAGGCCCGCATCACCCTGGGGGCCACCCACCACAAACTTGCCGGTGGGATTGACCAGGAAGCGGGTGGTCTCCTGGTCAGGCTTGAGGCTCAGATCGGCGGTGGCGGGCTTCACCACATGGGCCCATAGGTCGGTGGCGATGCGCTCGCGCATTCTTTTCTCTTCGGAAATTCCATCAATCTCGGCGGTGTGCTGGGTGGAGATCAGGATCGTGTCAATCGCCACCGGCAGATCGTCTTCGTAAACGACGCTCACCTGGGTCTTCCCGTCCGGCAACAGGTAGCCGAGGCTGCCGTCGTGGCGCACCTCAGCCAAGCGCCGAGCCAGGCGATGGGCCAGGCTGATCGGCAGCGGCATCAGCTCAGGCGTCTCATCACAGGCATAGCCAAACATGATCCCCTGATCTCCCGCGCCGATCAGATCCAGGGGGTCGCCGTCGTGGTCGTCAGCCTCATTCACCCCCTGGGCTATATCAGGCGACTGTTGATCCAGTGCCACCAGCACGGCACAGCTGTGGGCATCGAAGCCACCTGCGCGGGCACCGGCATAGCCGATCTGGTCGATCACCCCCCTCACCAGGGTGTTGAAGTCGACCCTTGCCGTGGTGGTGACTTCCCCGGTGATCAGGCAGAGGCCCGTATTCACCACGGTTTCGCAGGCCACCCGGGAGGCCGGGTCCTGGGCAAGCAGGGCATCGAGCACCGCATCACTCACCTGATCACAGATTTTGTCGGGGTGTCCCTCAGTCACCGACTCGGAGGTGAAGACGTAGCGGCTCATGCGGCCCAGGTCAGATTCCGTTCCAGCCTAGGCGCCGCTGATTCTCACTTCAAGCTCATTCCAATGGCTGAGGCAGGGGAAGCAGGGGTCGAGGGGCGGGGTCGAGCTCCAGCCGGAGGTGTAGCCGATCACCACGGGCACTCCGGCCTGCTTTGCCATCCTCAGATCGCTGTTGGCATCGCCGATCAGGGCGCAGCTGGTCGGCGCTACCCCCAAGCTTGCACAAAGGGCGTGCACTGCGGCGGGATCGGGTTTGCGGGGCGTCTGATCGGCACTCCAGTGGGCCTTGAACTGGCAAGTGAGGTTTGCACTGGCAAGAAAAGCCGCTATGCCTGCCCCATTGTCGTTACTGATTACGGCACAGGCTACTGAGGCGTTACCAAGGGCCTCAACCAGGTCGTGAAGCCCCGGGGTGGCCATCGGCCGCCACTGGCTGCCCTGGCCATGCAATCGGTCGGTGGCTGCAAAAACGCTTTCACTCAGCGCCAGGGCTTCCGGCCAGCCCAACCCCACCTGGGCCAGGGCAGTGGCAGTGGAAATCAGATTGTGCAGGCGGGAACCGACGGCCGTAGCGCCAGCCGGATCGATCGCCTGCTCGCCCAGTCCGTAAGCCCTACCCAGTAGCCCTGCCAGTTCATCCCCCCTTGCAGCTGCAAGCTCCGGATGGCTCTGGGCCAACAATTGGGTGGCACCTAGAACCCTTGCCCTGGCCAGGGCGTGGAGCATGGGCTCACTGAACGACAGGGTGCCGTCCTTGTCGAAAAGCACGGCTTCGATCTGGTGGGGAAGGCCCGTCTCATCTGTCAGGGGCTGGCCCCGCAGGAAAAGCTGTGCCATCGGGTAACTGGGGCGGCTGCTTTCCCTCAGTCCAGGGTGACGCCCATGGGCTCATTGTCTTCGGCCTGCTCGAGCAGCATCTGTTTGTAGCGGGCGGCCATCTCTTCCGCCTTCTCGAACACCTTCTGGGGGTCGGTGAGCATGTCGCCGGGCTCGGGCTCGAGGGCCTTGGTGGAGAGGGAGATGCGACCCCGCTCGGCGTCGAGATCGATGATCATCACCTTCATCTGATCATTCACATTCAGAACTGTATGAGGCGTCTCGATGTGCTCATGACTGATCTCGGATATGTGCAGCAGTCCGCTGACACCGCCGATGTCGATGAAGGCGCCGTAGGGCTTGATCCCACGAACGGTGCCGATGACCACTTCTCCGACCTCAAGGCGATTCATCTTGCGCTCCACCAGGGCACGTCGATGGCTCAGCACCAGACGATTGCGCTCCTCGTCCACCTCCAGGAACTTGAGCGGCAGGAAGTCCGCCACCAGTTCTTCCTTGGCCTTGCGGGTGCTGATGTGGCTGCCGGGGATGAAGCCGCGCAGACCCTCAACCCGCACCAGGGCTCCGCCACGGTTGGTGGCGAACACCTCGCTGTAGATGGTGGCGTCCTCCTTTTGCAGCTGACGCACCCGCTCCCAGGCCCGCTGATATTCAATGCGCCGGATTGAAAGAGATAGCTGGCCGTCTTCGTTCTCCTCACTCATGATGAAGAACTCGCGGATCTCGCCGGGCTGAAGCACATCGCTCAGGCCCTCGACCCGGTTGATCGACACCTCCTGGAGTGGCATGAAGGCGGCAGTTTTTGCACCGATATCAATCATTGCCCCCTTCGACTCGAGAGCAAACACGGTGCCGTTGACCACGTCGCCAGGCTTGAAGTTGTAGTCGTACTTGCTCAGGAGGGACGCGAACTCGTCAAGGGTGAAACCCACCCCATCGGCGTCCTTACGAGATTTGGCCCGGCTGCTGGGATCATCGGCTGTGGGCACCTCTTCCGGAATGGCCAGATCAAGGTCCTCGGCAATCTCATCGGCCAGGGATAGATCGGTCTCAGTGGTGGCGTCGGAAGGGGTCACTGTCATGGGAGAGGGCGGCCTGCCTAGGGCAGGGTGAAGGGAGCGACCGCTCTGCCCGCCAGCAGAACCGATCAGATCCATCACTGTACCAATGGGCCAGCTCAAGCCCAATGGGCCAGCTCAAGCTCTCCCCAGAGCTGGAATGCCCTCAGCCGATTGCGGCCAGGCTCGGTTTGGCCAGCCTGCCGCCGTCGCGATTGCCAAGCCCCTCGAGGGTGGCCACGAAGTCGCTGATGCCCTGAAATTGGCGGTAGACAGAAGCAAAGCGCACATAGGCCACCTCACTCATCTCGCTGAGGTGGCGCAGCACGAGTTCGCCGATTTCGCTGCTAGTCACTTCGCGGCCGCTGCGCTGCTGCAGTTCAAGTTCGATTTCATCGACGACGGCTTCGAGTCGGGCAGGTTCCAGGCCGGTTTTTTCACAGGCGCGCAACAGGCCATGGAGCAATTTTGCCCGGTTGAAGGTCTCCCGGGTTCCATTGCGCTTCACCACAGTGATCGGCACGGTTTCCACCCTTTCATAGGTGGTAAAACGAAATTCACAGTTGAGACATTCGCGCCGCCGCCTGACGCTGCGCCCGCCGTCGGCCGCTCGAGACTCGAGCACCCGGCTGTCTGTGTGTTGGCAAGAGGGACATTGCATCCCCGTACATCCGGGCTTGGTTCTTGAGTTTAGACATCTCGTTTTAATTTGGGAAGGGCCCATTCATGCCCCATCTGCCAAGAAAAAAGCCCCTGCTTCAGCAGGGGCTTGGCCAGGGAGCGGCTGCCTCTCATTTGCCGATCTTGGGAGGATCGCGGAATGCGATGGCAAAGAAAAGGGTTGAGATGGCCAGCGCCAGGATCAGAATGTAGGCAAAGCTTTCCATGAATTTCCTCTGGGTTCTGACGGTCAGCTGAGGGGTGTGCCAGCAGGGGGCACGTAGCCCTCTGGCAGGCGGCGGGTGGAGCGGTCGCCCAGTTTCTGGAACAGACCGAATTCCACCTGTTCGCCCAGATCAGGATCAATTCCCGCAAACACATCTCGGTAGAGGGTACGGGCACCATGCCAGATGTGGCCGAAGAAGAACAACAACGCGAAGGTGGCATGGCCAAAGGTGAACCAGCCGCGGGGCGAGCTGCGGAAAACACCATCGGAGTGGTAGGTCTCCCGGTCGAATTCAAACGCTTCACCAAGCTGGGCCTTACGGGCCAGCCTCTTGACGTCGGCTGGATCAGTGAAGGTCTGGCCGTTCAGAGCGCCGCCGTAAACGGTTGCCGTCACACCAGTCTGTTCGAAGGAATACTTGGCTTCAGCCCTCCTGAATGGGATGTCTGCGCGCACGATGCCTTCTTGGTCCTGGAGAACCACGGGGAAATTCTCAAAGAAGTTGGGCAGGCGACGCACTTCCAGGTCCCGACCGTCCTTATCTGTGAAGCTGATATGGCCTAGCCACCCGGTAGGCAGGCCATCACCGTTCACCATCGGACCAACCCGGAACAGTCCTCCCTTGGCAGGACTGTTGCCCACATAGTCATAGAAGGCCAGTTTTTCAGGAATTGATGCAAAGGCCTGCTCCTTGGTGGCGCCATTATCGAGAGCCGTCTGCACCCTGCGGTTGATCTCTGCCTTGAAGTAGCCCTGATCCCATTGATAACGGGTGGGGCCAAAAAGCTCCACCGGTGTGGCTGCGGCGCCATACCACATTGTGCCTGCAACGATAAAGGCCGCAAAAAACACCGCTGCGATAGCTGAGGCCAGTACCGTTTCGATGTTGCCCATGCGCAGGGCTTTATAAAGCCGTTCGGGCGGGCGGGTGGTTATGTGGAAGATGCCGGCGATGATCCCCACAATTCCAGCAGCAATATGGTGAGCCACGATCCCGCCAGGATTGAAGGGATTGAAACCCTCAGGGCCCCAGGAAGGTTGAACTGGCTCCAGATGGCCTGTTATGCCATAGGGATCACTGACCCACATTCCAGGTCCGAACACACCTGTGAGATGGAAAGCACCGAAGCCAAAGCAGGCAAGCCCTGCCAGCAGGAGGTGGATGCCGAAGATCTTGGGCAGATCCAGGGCCGGTTCCCCTGTCCGGGGGTCCTGCCATATCTCCAGATCCCAGTAGGTCCAGTGCCAGATGGCGGCGAGAAAAAGCAAGCCACTGAAGATGATGTGGGCGGCTGCCACCCCTTCAAAACTCCAGAAGCCAGGGTCAACGCCGGTCTCACCGGTAATGCTCCAACCACCCCAACTTCCAGTGACGCCCAGGCGGGCCATAAATGGCATGACAAACATGCCCTGGCGCCACATCGGGTTGAGAACCGGGTCTGAGGGGTCGAAGATGGCAAGTTCGTAGAGCGCCATGGAGCCGGCCCAGCCGGCAACCAGAGCGGTGTGCATAAGGTGCACGGCGAGCAGACGGCCCGGATCGTTGATAACGACCGTGTGCACCCGATACCAGGGCAATCCCATGGGGGTAGTTCTGGGTAGGTCTGGCGATCGTAGGAGGAGGTCAGGCCGCTGCGCGGCCCAGGTAACGGACCGCAACGGCCTGACCCACAATGGATTCAACATCAGTGAGCAACCCATGCCTGTCATCCGGTTTGTGCGCGAGGGCAGAGACGTGGAGTGCTACCCCGGAGAGAATCTGCGGGAGGTTGCTCTACGCGAGAACATCCAGCTCTACGGGCTCAAGGGAACCCTCGGCAACTGTGGCGGCTGCGGCCAGTGCATCACCTGTTTTGTGGCCATTCCCGAGGGTGGGGCCAGCCAGGCGCTGAGCGCCCGCACCGGGGTGGAAGACCAGAAACTGCGCCGGCGCCCCCAGACCTGGCGACTGGCCTGCCAGGCCCTGGTTCAGGAATCGCTGCTGGTGCTCACCAGGCCCCAGGTGGGGCTGCCCGATCAGGAGGCCCTGCTGGCCGCGGCCAGGGCCCTGGCCCTGCCGCCCGGCCCCACGGCCTGGCCCGTCGACCCTGGTCAGGAGGCGGAGGAGATCGAGGCCAGGCAAAGCTCCATGGAGAAGCCAACCGCAACGAGCGATGAAGCCTCCTGAATACGCCCCATTTGGCGGTGATACCCTCCCAGCACTTCCTCCTCAGTTATGGAAACCAACGATCTCGGCTTTGTTGCCAGCCTTCTGTTCGTCTTGGTTCCTGCGGTGTTCCTGATCATTCTTTACATTCAGACCAACAGCCGTCAGGGCGGCTAGCTTCCCCGCTCAGGCTCTCGCACCAGCAACACGGGCGCCGGTGCATGTACCCGGATGTAGTCGCTCACCGAACTGCCCAGCAGGCGGTCTATGTCCACCAGCCCCCGAGCCACCACTGGACGCCGGTCCTGGGAAGCGATCACGAGCAGGTCGGCCCTGAGTTCCTCAGCAGCTGCGCACACCATCCGGCCTATGTCGCCGCTGCGCTGAACTGTGGCCAGTTCCACTCCGAAGGTGCGGGCCCGCTGGGTTGCCCTGCCCAGAACCTCATCAGCAGATGATTTTCCTCCCCTCGATGGGGTGATCCCCTGACGGCTCACATGCACGCCTGTGAGAGTGCCCCCGGGAATTTCCCGCACCAGTTCACAGGCCAGTTTGAGGGCGTTATCCCCCACCCCGGTGCCGTCGATGGCGACCATCACCCGATTTATGTGGCGGACGTAGAGGTCGTCTCTCACCAGCAGCATCGGCCTGGTGGAGAGCTGGAAGACGTATTGGCTGGCACTGTTGCTGAGAATGGCCTGGAGGCGGCTCATGCCGCGGGAGCCCATGACGATGAGGTCGCTGTTGAGTTCGTCTGCCACCTTCAGCACAGTTTGCTTGGTGTCGCCCTGGCGGATGATCGTGTTCACCTCCCCGGGGTCTAGGCCCAGGCGCAGCACCGCTTCAGCCGCGATGCCAGCTGCTTTCTGGGAGTGCTCCGTGAAGCTTTCCCCTGCCTGCTCAGGCACCACGTGCAGCAGGTTGAAACGGGCCTGGCGAACGGTGGGGATGGCGCGCAGCATGCGAACCATTTCCTCTACATGGCCTTTGCCGGAATCGGCGATCAGTACGTTGCGAAACACGGGAGCGAAAGTATGAAGCGGTGGTCCGGGCAGCCTACGAATGGGGGTTGGCTTCTGGAGCGTCGGGTACTGCCCCAGCACACGGACCACGCTGGCGTGATGTGGCATGGCACCTATGTGGCATGGCTGGAGGAAGCCAGGGTTGAAGCCCTGGCGCAGGCGGGTCTTGCCTACAGGGATCTCTCGGTCAGGGGCCTGGAACTGCCGGTGGTCAGCCTGGCCATCGATTACCGCCGGTCCCTTCTGCATGGCGATGCTGTCCAGATCTGGAGCCAGGTGATGCCCCGGCAGGGCATCAAAATCCAATGGCGGAGCTGGTTTTTGGCTTCGGATGGGGGGGTCGCAGCCGAGGCCACAGTCGGGCTGGTGTTGGTGGCTGGAGCCCACCAGCCTGGGCGTCTGCGACTGGTGCGCAGGCTGCCAGCCGATCTTGAGGCCGCGCTGGCAATCCTGGCGACGGGATTACCCTAATATCAGTACATCTGTACTGAACAGCATGGCCCCAGCTGCCGCGCGCCGGCGATCCTCCTCGCCCCCTTCCGATCGGTCAGCCAAGCTGCCGGCCCAGCGGCATAGACCCTTGCTGCGGTCCACCGATGCCGCTGGCTGGTGTCAAGAGCAAAGGCTCTGGTGGTTGCTTTGGTCGGGTTGCCCCGGGGTGGGCCTGAACCGCCTGTTGGCTATTCGGGCCAATTTCTGTAGCTGGGGCGCAGCCTGGGCAGCTCCTGCCGAAGCCTTTGCTGGCCTGGCGGGCCTCGGATTGCTGGGTTGCCGGCAATTGGAGCGGTATCGGGCTAAGTGGGGGCCAGATCCCTTGGCGGAGGCGCATCGACAACTCCAGGGTGGGAGGCGGGTGCTGCTGCCCGCCGATCCTGCGTTTCCCCCCGGGCTCCTGGCCCTGGAGCGGCCGCCTCTGCGTCTTCACTGGAGCGGAAATGGTTGGCTATGGCCCCTGCTGCGCAGGCGTCAAGCCATCGCGGTGGTGGGCACCAGGCGCCCCTCTCTGCAGGGGCTGGTGATGGCGGAAGCAATCGGAGCAGCCCTGGCCCAGGCCGGCTGGCCCGTGGTGAGTGGTTTGGCGGAAGGAATTGACGGGGCGGTGCATCGGGGTTGCCTGGCCGGAGGGGGCCGGCCGGTAGCGGTATTGGGCACTCCCCTGGAACGGGTGTATCCAAGGCACCACAAGCAGCTGCAGGCCGAGGTGGCAAATCAAGGGCTGCTGATGAGTGAATTGCCGGCTGGTGCTGCGGTTCAGGCCGGTCACTTCGCGGCTCGCAATAGAGTGCAGGTTGGGCTCTCCGCAGCCGTGGTTGTGGTGGAGTGTCCCGCGAAGAGTGGCGCCCTCCATTCCGCGGCTCTGGCCATGCAGCAACAGTTACCCCTCTGGGTGGTGCCCGCCGATGCCGGCAAGGCCTCTGCAGCCGGCAGCAACCGTCTGCTCGCCCGGGATGCAACAGTGCTGATAGAGCCGGGCGATCTGATTCGCCAGCTGGGTCAGGGCCCCCTTGCCCCCCTGCTCCCTGCCAAGCCTTCACTGTCGGCCTGGACGGCCGGGGATTCACCCCTGATGGCAGCCCTGGGCCACGGCGCATCCCTCGAGCAGTTATGCCACTCCTTGGAGCTACCGGCTGCCGAGGTGGCCCCCAGGCTGCTGGCCCTCGAACTGGCTGGCCTGGTGAGGGCGGAGCCAGGCCTGCGATGGCGGCCTGCCTAACCTGGTGGTATGGCCAGATCGAGCTCAAAAGAGAGTGATCTCAATGGCGAGTGGTGGTTGGCCTGGCGCCGCCGCCAGCTTGCCCTGGGCGGCAATCCGGCCGACTTTGATTGGCTGGTGGAGCTTGCGGGCGGCCTCTGCTGGCGCAAGCAACAGCAGCTGCGGCTGCACCCTGAGCAGCTGGTTGATCTCAGCGCGGATCCCTGCCACCTGGAGCGGCTTTGGCGTCGCCATCTCGATACCGCCGAACCCCTGCAATATCTGGTGGGACGCTGCCCCTGGCGAGACCTCGAACTCATTGTGGGCCCAGGAGTCTTGATCCCTCGACAGGAGACGGAGCTGCTGGTTGAGCTGGCCCTGGAGCTGGCCCCAGAGTGCCCTGGTCCATGGGCCGACCTGGGCACGGGGTCGGGCTGCATAGCCCTGGCCCTGGCCCTGGCCTGGCCCAGGAGTCGCGGTTGGTCTGTGGACTCAAGTCCCGCCGCTCTGCACCAGGCGGGCATCAACCTGGAGCGGGCGGGGGTGGCTGATCGGGTGCGGCTGCAGGAGGGCAGTTGGTGGCAGCCGCTGCGGCCCCTGTGGGGACAACTGGAGCTGGTGGTGAGCAATCCGCCCTATATCCCCACGGCGGTATGGGCGGCGCTGGAGCCGGGGGTGCGGGAACACGAGCCCGTTCTCGCTCTCGATGGCGGCGCCGATGGGCTTGACGCCCTTCGTCCTTTGGCCCAAGGGGCCAGCGCAGCCCTTGCCCCTGGGGGGTTGCTGCTGCTGGAGCACCATCATGATCAGAGCGCGGCGGTAACCAACCTGTTGACCCTGGCGGGGTTGAAGGAGGTGCGAACCCACACCGATCTGGAGGGCAGGCAGCGATTTGTTTCGGCCCGGCGATGCTGACTTGATGCCCAACCCCTTGCCCACCCTTGATCCTCCCGATCTGGCCGCACGCCTCCTGGGGGGATCAGCTGCCCTTTTCCCCACAGACACCTTGCCCGCCCTGGCGAGTTGTCCCCCCCAGGCCCACAAGCTCTGGGCCCTCAAGCATCGCCCAGCCGAGAAGCCACTGATTCTGATGGCAGCCAATCCGGCGACCTTGCTAGGGGCGATCGGCCGCCCCCCCCTGCCCGAATGGTTGGCAATGGCTACCTGGGCTTGGCCGGGGCCAGTGACCCTGGTGCTGCCGGCCATTGGCCCGGTGGCCGAAGCCCTAAACCCCGGCGGTGGCAGCCTGGGGTTGCGGCTGCCGGCCTGCCCCCAGGCCCAGGCCCTGCTGGAGCTCAGTGGTCCGCTGGCGACAACCAGTGCGAATATCTCAGGCCAGCCCCCAGCAACCACCGCCCAGGAGGCGGCTCGGCAGTTTGCCGATGTGCCCCTCTTGGGGCCCACGCCCTGGCCGGAGGCCGGGGGCATGGCCAGCACCGTGCTGGGCTGGCGGGAGCGCGGCGGCTGGCAGGTCCTGCGGGCCGGTGCTCTACTTCCTCCAGGGATTTGAGCGATCGCATGACAGCCCTTTTCCTGGTGGTGCTTCTGGCGGTGGCTGCCTTCCACTGGTTGATGGAGCCTTTCCTGCTGGGGCTGCCAGCCCTGCTGGATCTGAGGGTTTTGCCTTGGGCCCTGCTTGTGATGGCGATCTGGCTGCTGGCGGGACGACCGGCGATTCGCTGACGGCTGCAGAGAAGATCTGGCATTGGATTAGGAACCAGGCAACCCTCAGGGTTTCCCCCTCTCCCTTGGATGCCTCGCTGGATCGGCGGATCATCTGCTGGGTTGGGAGCGCGCGCCTTTTTCAGGGGTTCATCAGGTGCTTCAGTCGTGACTCCTGGGTGCAAATATTCGCCTATGAGGTGAGGAATTAATGGAGGGGTTCCAGGAGCAACATGGCCCAGTTATGGGGTGGATCAGGGGATGACCAGAAGCCGGCTAACGGATTTGAACCGATGGCCTTCGCTTTACAAAAGCGCTGCTCTACCACTGAGCTAAGCCGGCAGATGGGGTGGTCATACCTAGCCACCTGCAGGGAAGTTTATCGCTCGCTGATCGCCCAGAGCAGGAGCTGGGTGCGGCTCTGACAGCCAGTTTTGGCCAGTAAATTCGCCATGTGGCTTTCCACTGTGCGGGGGCTGACGATCAGGGCAGCCGCAATCGCCTTGTTACTGCGACCCAGCTCCAGCTCCCGCAGTACCCGCATCTCCGCTGGGGTCAGGCCGGTATCAGCCCTCGTTGCTGGATTGGCAGTATTTCCCATGGTGACCTGAATGAGCTTGCTTCAGGATTCCCACAGGTGCAGCGGATTGGCCGGCTGGGTGCTCTGCTATTTCACGAGCTGAGCTTGGTCTGGAAAGCTGATTCGATTGGCGGGAAGGGAACCTTCGCGCGCCGTATCGGCAGATTGGCCACAAGGGCCGTCACCCGATCTTCTGTCTCCAGGGTCACGTCGCCTTCTTCCATGTCGATTTCTACATAGCGGCTAACCACCTCCAGGATCTCCCTGCGCATTTGTTGGAGGAGTTCGGGGTTGAGGTCGCTGCGGTCGTGGGCAAGCACCAGCTGCAACCGCTGCCTGGCCGTATTGGCGCTGGCGGGTTGCAGGCCGAGAAGTTTGTTGATCACATCGCGCAGGGTCATCGGCTTCAGAAGATCTTGGTTTGCATCAGCCGCCCGATCGTCGCGCGGAAGCCTTGACGCTCCTTGCTCGGGTCAATCAAGGGGACGTTTTCACCCAGGAGTCGGCGAGCCACGTTGGAGTAGGCCCGGGCAGCCGGAGAGCCGTTGCCATTGAGGGTGAGGGGCTCTCCGCGGTTGGTGCTCACGATCACCTGCTCGTCTTCGAGCACCAGACCCAGAAGGGGCAGGGCCAGGATGTCAGTGACATCGCTCACCGCAAGCATCTCCTGGTTGGCCATCATCTTGGGCCGCACCCGGTTGAGCACCAGCTGAATGGGCTTCACCCCTTCACTGTTGAGCAGGCCAATCACCCGGTCGGCATCCCGCACCGCCGACACCTCTGGAGTGGTGACCACAATCGCTTCGCGGGCCGCCGCCATGGCGTTCTTGAATCCGCCCTCAACGCCAGCAGGGGCATCAATCAGCACAAAGTCGAATTGGTCGCCGAGCAGGGCAGCGATCTTTTTCATGTCTTCGGGCTGCAGCCACTCGAGCATGCGCGGGTTGCCCGCCGGCAGCAGGGCCAGGTTTGGCTCCTGCTTGTGTTTCACCAGAGCCTGCTCCAGCCGACAGCTTTCCGAGAGCACCTCCTGGGCGGTGTAGATGATCCGGTTCTCCAGGCCCAGCAGCAGATCGAGATTGCGCAGGCCGAAGTCGGCGTCGAGCACGGCGGTGCGAACTCCCTGCTTGGCCAGGGCGATGCCCAGATTGGCAGTGAGGGTGGTTTTGCCCACGCCCCCCTTGCCGGAGCAGATCAGGATGTAGCGGGTAGACGGGGCGGTCACGACAGAGGCTGGAGTGGGGGAAGGTTAAGGCCAAACAACAGGTATGTATGTCTCGGCGCAGGCATCCGCGGCCAGGGCTGTTGGGTTACAACTGATAACCCCTTTAGCCGCAGGGATGATCGAACCCAACACCCCCTCTTGCCACCAGCATCTCCACCAGCAGTTGCTGGTAATGCCCGATGACGGGGCTGCGGCTGTGGAAGCCCTTATCGATGGCGCCCGGGAGTCGCTGCTGCTCAAGCAGTTCAAGCTGCAGTCGGAGACGATCGAACAGGCTCTGCTGCGCGCCCACCAGCGCGGGGTGCGGGTGCGGGTGATGCTCAATCCCCACACCTCCGGCGGAGACCGCTGGAACGATCAGGCCCATGCCCGCCTGGGGGAATGGGGCATCGAGGTTGCCTGGACCAGCGAGGCATTTCCTGTGACCCACGAAAAATCGATGGTGGTGGATCGCTCCTGCGCCCTTGTGTCCACCTTCAACCTCAGCGACAAATATTTCACCGAAACCCGTGACTACGGCATCGTGAGCCATGCCCCCTCGGTAGTCGAGCAGGTGATTGCCGGCTTTGAGGCCGACTGGACCCGCACTTTTTTCCATCCGAACCTCCACGTTGGCCTGGTTTGGAGCAGCGTGCACAGCCGCGGGCAAATGGCCCGAATCATCGATCTTGCCCGCGAAACCCTCTGGATTCAGCATCCCAAATTCGTGGATGCGGTGATCCTCGAGCGGATCATCTCTGCCCGGGAGAGGGGGGTGAAGGTGCGCTTACTCTGCGGCGGCAAGCACGGCATATCCGATTGGGATATCTACGACACCTTTTCCTCCCTGCGGGTGATGGAGCGGTTCGGGGTGAAGGTGCGGCGCCAGAAACACCTGAAATTGCACGCGAAACTGATGCTGGTGGACGGCGCCTACGCCCAGACAGGTTCGATGAACATCGATCGCAGTGCCTTCGACGTGCGTAGGGAGCTGGGCATCGAATCCGACGCCCCGGAGGTGGTGACCAGGCTGCGCGGCACCTTCCAGGCCGATTGGGATGCCGCCAAGAAATACCAGGCCCCCGATCCCCTCGATCCAACCCTCCATGAGGAGGGCGAATTGCCACCCGATCCCAATTTTGTGCATGACTGAATCCGAATTGGCGCCTCCTCCCAGCCTGTCTGAGCTGTTCTTCGGGATGTTGCAGGTGGCCCTCTCGGCCTTCGGCGGTGGGCTCTCGGCCTGGAGCCAGCGGATCGTTGTGGAGCAGCGCCGCTGGCTGAGCAACGAGCAGTTCCTCACGGGGCTCACTGTGGCAAGGCTTTTCCCCGGGCCCAACCAGATCAATATGGCCGTCTACATCGGTGCCGGGTTCCATGGCCTGGCCGGAGCCCTGGCTGCCCTGACCGGCATGTTGCTGGTGCCCTTCACCCTGCTGATGGCGCTGGGCCTGGCCTATTTCCAACTGCACGGCATACCTGCGGTCGATCGGGTTCTGGCCGGAGTGGTGGCCGCGGCAGCCGGGATGGCTCTCTCGATGGGATTCAAGATTCTTGACCAGTACACCAAGGACTGGTTTGCCCTGCTTCTGGCGTTGGCCGTCTTCGTGGCGCTCAACTGGTTGCACCTGCGCTTGATTCCTGTGGTGCTGACCACTGGACCGTTGGCGATGGTCTGGTATTGGCCCCGTCAGCCTGAGCGGCCATGAGCGAGCTGTTTGCCGCCGCCCCATGTACTGCAGCCCGGCTCTCCGACCTGGGCACCCTGATGCAGGTGCTCTGGCAGTTTTTGTCCCTGTCGCTGTTCTCCCTGGGCGGCGGCAACACCCTGCTGGCGGAGTACCACCATCTGGCGGTTGATCAGTTCTGCTGGCTCAGCGATTCCCAGTTCGCCGATCTCTACGCCCTCGCCGAAGCGGCCCCAGGCCCCAGCTCGATGTTGGTGGGCTTGCTTGGACTTGGCGCCAGCTGGCGGGAAGGGCCCGTTTGGGCCCTGGTCAGTGCCTATGGCGCAGAGGCGGCCATCCTCCTACCATCCACCCTGGTGATGCTGCTGGCCTGCCTCAGCTGGAAGCGGCTGGAGCATTCCCCCTGGCGCCAAGCGTTCGAGCGGGGCCTGGGGCCGATCACCCTGGGAATTCTGTTTGCAGTTGGGCTCAAGATCCTGCGCACAGCTGACACCAATGGAGCCGGCGTGCTGGTTTCGGTGCTGGTATGCGTGCTGATGCTGCGCACCCGCATCTCGCCCCTCTGGTTCATGGCAGGGGCCGGGCTACTGGGAGGCCTGGGGCTGATCAACCGCTGAGCGGCCAGCCTGGCTGGGCCGGGTCGATCTGGATTGCCCCATTGACGATCTTGGCCTCTTCGGCGAGGCCGGCTGGCGGCACCCCATCCGGCCCCCTGGCGACGGTCGCAGCAATGCGGAGCTGGAGGGGGCGCAGCTGCAGGGCCACAATGCGGGCCCCGGTGTAGCCATTGCAGCCGGCATGGGCGGTACCCCGCAGGCTCCCCCATACCAGCACATGGCCGGCGGCGGAGATTTGCGCACCCGGATTCACATCCCCGAGCACCAGGAGGGTCCCCTGGGTTTGCAGATGATCGCCCGAGCGCAGGGTGCCCCTGTGCACCACCAGCTCCTGGGCGGAGTCGCCCGGGGCATCCCTCCTGGGGGAAGCCCCCCCACTGGCCGCCCCAGGCGGCCAGTGGCTTTCGATCCCCAGGGCAGAGGCAGCCACATGGGTTTGGGGGTTGGTGCTGCTGATGTTGGCCAGCTCCAGTTCCAGATCCGCCAGCATGCCCCGCAGTTCGCTGAGCTGGCCCAGGGTGAGGCGCCAGGATCCGGCCTCGAGCAGGAGCTGGCCCCGGGGGCCAGCGCTGCCCAGCAGGCTCCCACTGGTCAAGGAGGACCGCACCAGAGCGGCAGCTTCATCCAGCGGCGCCGCCTGGAATTTGCTGCATGCTGCTGGAGCGGGGAGCACCAGCCGATGCAATCCCTGGCCAGCCTGGGCTGGAATGAGCTCTGCTCCCAAATCTGCTCCTGTAGATGTTTCCCGGTGGCGTCCCTGCTAAGGGCCCACCAACTGGCGCAACTTAGGCGCCACCTGAGCAGGGTGGATAAGCCAGGCCATCTCCAGTGGGATGGTGAGGCTCTGCACCAGGGCAGAGCGCTGCTCAAGGGCCTGGAGCTGCCTACCGTCCCAGAGCCGCAGGCCTCCCTTGTAGGGGTGGTAACCGCGATTCTGGCGCTGCTCCAGGCCACAGCTGGTTTCAGCATCTAACCCTGCAGCTTCTGTCAACTGACGGGCGGCCGCCAGCAACTCCACACGCCGGCCCGGCTGCAGGTGACTGACGGCTGTGGCCTTTAGCAGTCGTCTTTGCAGCAGCCGGCGACAAGGCTCCTGCAGCTCCGCAGGGCCTTCCTCCATCCAGCGCATAAGGTGATATCCGGTGCGGATGTCGTCATTGGCCAGGAAAGTATCGAGATTGAGTTCGTCGCAATGCCAAAGCCAACGGTCCATTACCGGGTCTGCCCAAACCATGGCAGAGCCAAGCCTGCGTGCGGTGGCTATGGCCTGACGGAGCAACCAGTTGCAAACCACGTTGAGCCTGTGGTTGTAGACGCTCCGATACATAAGATTGCGCACCACCAGGTAGTGCTCCACTGCCATCAGGCCCTTGGGGGTGATGGCAAGCTGGCCATCGGGAGCCAGGGTTAGGGCTGCCAGGATCCTCTCCAGATCAAGCTGGCCGTAGGCCGTGCCGGTGCTGTAGCTGTCTCGCAACAGGTAGTCGAGTCGGTCGCAGTCGAGCTGGCTGCTCACCAGGGCCTGGATCGCCCCATTCGGATACTGGCCGTGTTCCAGCAAGGCCGCCACTGTCCCCGCGGTGCCTGGAGCAAAGGCCTCCAGCCGATCCCGCAGGGCAGGATGTTCCCTGATCAGGCGTCCCGACCAGGCTTCATGGTGCAGCCCGTACATCTCCTCACCGGAGTGGCTCAGGGGCCCATGACCCACGTCATGGAGCAGGGCAGCGGAATAGAGCACACCCCGGTGCTCGGCCAGGGAGGGATTGCGGCGCTCCAGCTGGCTCAGGGCCAGCCGGGCCAGATGCAGCACCCCCAGGGAATGGGTGAAGCGGCTCGATTCGGCTCCGTGGAAAGTCAGAAAAGCCGGCCCGAGCTGACGCACCCGGCGCAGTCGCTGAAAGGGAGCCGTGTCAATCAGGTCAATAACCAGGGCTTCAGCCGGATCCGCACCATCAAGGCGAATCCCTCCGTGAAGCGGGTCGTGATAAGTGCGATCCCCCATCCTCACAGGGTTCCATCCAGTCGGGCGGCCAGCAATCGGCCTGTCTGCTCCAGCCAGGTGTCGCCTTCGCCGCCTGGATCGAGGGGTTCGGGCTGGGGCAGAGCCACATCGGGTTCGATGCCCTGGCTTTGGATGTCGCGCCCGCTGGGGGTGAGGTAGCGGGCCACCGTCACGGCCAGGCCACTGGTGTCGCCCAAGGGGATCAGGGTTTGAATCAGTCCCTTGCCGAAGGTACGTGCCCCCACCAGTTCGCTGCGGCCGTTGTCCTGTAGGCCTCCCGCCAGGATTTCGCTGGCGCTGGCGGTGCCAGCGTTCACCAGGGTGAGAATCGGTCCATAGAAGAGCTGGCCAGGGCCTGCCTGCTGGGGGGAGCTCAGCCCATTGCGGTCCTGGGTTTCAACAATCGGAGCCCGATCGAGCAGATCGTTCGCCACCGCCAGGCCCGCACTCACCAACCCGCCGGAATTATTGCGCAGATCGAGAATCAGACCCTCGATGTCCTTACCGTTGAGATCGGCCAGTGCTTGCTGAACGGCGGGAGGCACCGGCTCGGAAAATTGGGTGATTCTCAGATATCCAAGGGTGTGGTCACCAACTCGCAGCCGCTTGCTGCGCACCGGCCGCAGTTCCACCTGACGCCGCTCGAGCTCCACTTCCCGGGGCTTGCCCTTGATGGCCAGTTGCAACAGCACCCTGCTTCCTGCAGGGCCCCGCAGGGAGGCGGCGGTTTGCTCCAGCCCAAGCGCCACAGCTGATCTGCCGTCCACCTGCACCACTTCTGCGCCGCTAGGGATCTGGGCTTCTGAGGCGGGGGAGCCATCCAGGGGAGCAATCACAACAATTTGCTGATCGGAACTGCGCAAGCCGAGCTGCAGCCCCACCCCCGTCACGGTGCCCTGGGTGGTGGAGCGCAGGGTGTCGTATTCGCTTGGTCGCAGCAGCCGGGTGTAGGGGTCCCCCAGGGGCCTGAGCATGGTCTCGATGGCGTCATAGGCATCGCTGGAAGTGGCGATGGGTTGCTCAAGAGCCTTCTGGCGCAAACGCTTCCAGTGAACCTGGTCGAAGCGCTCGGGATCCACATAGCTTTGATTGACAAGGCGCCAGGCCTCCACCACCAGCTGCTGGGTATCGCTGAGGGCCAGGGTCACCCCGGCTGGTCCGGCCAGGAGACCGACAGCCAGCAGCAGGGTGAGCAGCAGATTTCGCAACGGTCGCCCGCTCAGGCGCAGGCCTGTTGCAAAGGGTTGAGAAGGGCTGGGCCTGGGGCGCTGGGCACTCACGAGCTGCTCTTGATGATCGGTAGACTCTCGCAACCACTCCACCAGCTGCATGGCGAACACTCCTGCTGGAAATTCCGGACAGGCTGCTAACCCGGTCTATAACTGGTTCGAGGAACGCCTTGAGATCCAGTCCATCGCGGACGACATCTCTGCCAAGTATGTCCCGCCCCACGTCAATATTTTTTATTGCCTGGGCGGCATCACCTTGGTTTGTTTCCTGATCCAGTTCGCCACTGGGTTTGCGATGACCTTCTACTACAAACCCACCGTGGCTGAAGCCTATGCCTCGGTCCAATACCTTATGACCGATGTGAGCTTCGGCTGGCTGATTCGCTCAGTGCACCGCTGGAGCGCATCCATGATGGTCCTCATGCTGATCCTGCACGTCTTCCGCGTGTATCTCACCGGTGGCTTCAAGCGGCCCCGAGAGCTCACCTGGGTCACCGGCGTGACCATGGCAGTCATCACTGTCTCCTTTGGGGTCACTGGGTACTCCCTACCTTGGGACCAGCTCGGCTACTGGGCTGTAAAAATCGTCTCAGGTGTGCCTGCCGCAGTGCCCGTGGTTGGAGATTTCATGGTGGAGCTGCTCCGCGGAGGAGAAAGCGTTGGCCAGTCCACCCTGACCCGCTTCTATAGCCTCCACACCTTTGTGATGCCCTGGCTCCTTGCGGTGTTCATGCTCATGCACTTCCTGATGATCCGCAAACAGGGTATCTCAGGGCCACTTTAAGATCATCGCTCATTGAAAGGTTCAACGGCCAGCTCATTGAAGATCATCCTTCCATCCCTTTGAAATCCTTACAAAAGGCAAGTAGCCATGCACATCCTTAAAAAGCCAGACCTAACTGATCCCAATCTGCGGGCCAAGTTGGCCAAGGGAATGGGTCAT
>Ga0169931_10005748_pt1 | contig 18847 bp, 9 predicted proteins | sample Kivu_15m_20L_FD_129675 | JGI IMG/M metagenome (GOLD analysis project Ga0169931, IMG submission 129675) | Freshwater microbial communities from Lake Kivu, Western Province, Rwanda to study Microbial Dark Matter (Phase II) - Kivu_15m_20L... | ecosystem: Environmental > Aquatic > Freshwater > Lake ... | reverse complement strand
ACGGAGACAGGCGTTGAACAGCGGCTGCTGGCCAGGTGTTAGATTCGTCATTAACCTTAAAATTGCCAGAATCCGCAACGCGTCCGCCGTTGCCGGGGACAGTCCCCGCTATGGCAGACGCCGGGGAATGAGGTGGGGTGATGGCCGCCGACCGCTCCGGAGTAGGATCGATTGGAACCGTGGTAAACTATTAAAATGGGACTGCCTCACAACTTTTCACCACCTCAGCTTCGCCTCACGGTATGCTGCGGGCAGCTCAAGTGACAAAGTTTCTGTCCTGAAAGCGCGGTGCCGCAGTGGCGGCCGGGGCGGGAATCATCGCTGGTAGATCGGCAGAAAGTGGTACTTTACCGACAAGCTTAGCACCGCCATGGCCGTGCTGTAGACTGCACCGTGGCTTTTTTCCTCACCATTTTCCGCCAGCCACGATCCGTCTGATGACTGGCGTGGCAGGAGCATTTCCTGGACAAGCTGGGCAGCGACTTTGGCGTGCTCACCACCGCGCTGATACATCCCCTGAGCGTAATAGTAGGTGCCGTAGCTGCAAAATCGTTCTTTCCACTGTGGCGGGTGCACGAGCAACCAGTCAGCGGCACCGATCGTCAGAGGTGATTCGTATTCTCCGCAGACCTGCATTGCCAGCAACCCGGCGGCTGTCATCGTAAACGTGGGATTGTTCTGATTCGGCTCGTAACAGAAACCGCTGGCCTTCTTTTCAGGCTGCCCGTTGCGATCCAGCGGTGATGCATACGACCGTCGCAGATACTCCACCGCATCCGCGATGGATTCGGCCGGTACGTCCAGCCCGTCGTTCTTCGCCGACCGAAGGGCCATCAGCTGCCACACAGAAACGCTCAGGTCCGCGTCAGATGCCGATGGTGTGTATCTCCAGCCCCCGCGGGCCTGGACTGGCTTTCGCGTTTTTTGAGCACTCAGGATGACATCGATCGCCTTCTGACATCGGTCGTGCAGCAACGCGTCCTGTTCCAGTGTCGCGCCCATTCCCAGCATCTCTGTGAGCATCAGAGTAATGATCCCGTGGCCGTACATCCGCGAGCCATCCCGATCACCAAAGTATCCGTTCGCGTCCACGCGATCATCCCGCAGCACGAATGCCAGCGCCCGCTGCATGGACTGACTTTGGGGTGAGGCATTGCCCGGCTGAACTCCCACGCTGGCCATCGCCATGATCGAGAGAGCCGTCATGGTGGTGTCGTGGGAACGATCCAGAATCGCACCATCCTCGCGCTGCTTTGACTGCAGCCACGTCACCGCCCGATCAACCGAAATGTCCACTTCATCTTTTTGAAAGACGGATTCAGTCGTTTGGGAGCCCCCTGCGCCCGCTGCGGGAGAAGCAGGCTCCTGCGCGTCTGTGCGCAACGAAGTCAAACTGAAGGCGGCCGTCAGGAGGATTCTCTGTGACCACAGAAGTCCCCTGCCCCCCCCCTTGCGCGGCTGTCGGCTCAAGTCAATCATATTCCACCCGGAATCAGGGCTGTTTTCGAGATCGTTCTGACAACACACGGAAGTAGGTTTCCACGCTTTTTCGATATGCCTCCGAAACCTGCTCACCCCGCCCACGAGAGACATCCTCGGCCGACTGGCCACGCAGACGTCCCCAATTTGCGTTCCGCTCGCGACTGACACGAGAAACCTCGAACGGCTCCGACTGCGGTGGCTCGGAGAACCCATCTGCAGACTGTGCTCCGGACTGTGAGAGCGATCGCTGCGACTGCTGCTGAGCCCGACGCCTCGCCGCTGCCAACGCTGCCTGCCGCGCCTGAGCACTCTGAGACTGTGACAGTGGCAGCTGAGAAGCCGCCCCCTGCTGCTCAGCACCCACCTGACCAGCCTGCGCCTCGGCCATCTGCCGATCGAGCTCATCCAGCGCCCGCGCCAACTGTTGAGCCTCAGCCCGCTGCTCCTCCAAACCCACACCACCACTCTGCTGACCAGCCGGCGCTTCCCCCGACAACGGCTGACCACCCGACTCCTGACTGCCCGGTGGCTGACCAGCCGACTCCTGACCCGCCGGTGGCTGACCCGCTGATGCCTGACCCGTCGGTGGCTGAGCACCCGTTGGCTGAGCACCTGGCGGCTGAGCACCCGTTGGCTCACCCTCTGACTCCTGACCCGCTGATGGCTGACTGCTGACCAGCTGACCAGCTAACTGTTCCGCCCCTTCGCGAAACGCATTTTCCGCCGCTTCAAGATCTCTCTGAGCTTCCAGACTTTGTGCATTCGCTGGTGGGTTCTGTGGTTGAGCTGCCTGTTGTCCGGCTTCTGTGGCTGCAGCCTGCAACTGCTGTTCGGCAGCAGCAGATTCCTGAGCGGCGGCTTCTTTCACAATCTGGGCGGTTTGTTCAAGGGCGCTGGCAGCGGCGGGATTATTGAGTCTTTTTTCATGTCGTGCGGCTCGGGCGACATCGGCGGCCGCATTTGCGACATCCTGCGTCAGTTCCTGCTGTCGCTGCCCGGCCGCGGCCAGTTGATTTTGTGGTGGCGCGAGAGTGTTGCCGAAGTCGGAATTGAGATTTTCCGCCTGCTGCTGGAGTTTCTTCAGAGTTTCGCCGGCTTCAGCGGAGTATTGATCCGCGAGTTGTGCGGCTGGATTGGCGGCAGTGAGCGGTGGCTGAGGAGCATTATTTGCGGCATCTTTCTTCTGCTGAGCTTCCTGCGTGCGCTGAGTGGTTCGGTCCTGCTGTCTTTTGGCACTGTTCAATTTGTCCTGGGCTGTCTGACGCTGCTGTTGCTGTTGGGCCAGCTGCTGCTGGAGCCCTGCGTCAGTGGGTTTCTTTGTCAGCTGCTGCTGTGTTTGTTCCACTCGACGGTCAGCGGCCTGCACTTCATTCTCTGCGTTTTTAACAGCCTGTTGAGCCCTGCGCGTTGCGTCTTCGGCCTGTTTCAGCTGTTCTGCGGCTGTTTTCTTCTGTTGTTCGCGAAATGCCTGTCGTTGTTTTTCAAGGTTTTTCTGCTGAGCATCGCGAGCAGGGGCATCGGGGAAGATTGTCTGTTCCTTTGCAGCGGCGGCCTGGGTTTGCGCCTGGCTGAGCAGACCTGCGGCTTCCTGAAGTGCCTGTTTTGCGTCGGCGGAGGCTTGCTGCAGTTCGGACAGAAGTTGTTCTTCGCGGGCACTGGCGGCACGTGAAGCAGCGGCGTTCAGCTGCTGCTGAGCTTCTGAGAGCTTTGCCTGCGTTTCGGGTGTTTTTCCCTGAGCAGCAGCCTGGGCAGCCTGTGCGACCAGCATCCCGGAAAGTTGCGAGGCCTGAGTTCCGATTTGACGGAGATCTTCTGCCAGTTCGCGTTTTTGTTCCTGGAATTTGGTATCGGCACGTTCATTGGCCTGCTGCAGGGACTGATCTTCAGCCGCAGCATCTCTCAGCAGGCTTTCAGCATCTGCAAGGGCATTCTGGGCAATTTCAGAGAGTGCCTGCTGCATTTCGGGATTGGTTTGCAGTTCGGCTTCGAGTTTCTTCAGCTGTTCTTCAGCGGTCTGTTGTGCCTGCTGATCAGCGGCGGTCGCCAGCTGATATTGTTCGGCCAGCTCCTGTGGCAGGGTTTGCTGTTGTTCAGTCTGCCGCAGGCTGGCTCTGGTGTCAGCGACTTCCTTTCCCTGCTCCAGTGCTTCAAAGTGTTTGGCCACAGTATCGAGAGCCTGAGCTGTCTGTTCCTGCTGTTCGGCGGCCTGGGCAAGCTGCTTTTGCTGAGCGTCGGCGTTGGCAGCTGTGGAGGCCTGCTGCAGTTCCTGATTCATGCGTTCTGCTGGCGGCTGAATCAGTGCGAGGCTGTCATCACCGTCTCGTGCCCGCTCGCGCTGTTGTTCATCGGAGAGATCCTGACTTGCCGCATCTTCAACGAGTGCCTGCACCAGATCTTCGATGCGTTGATTGGCCCGTTCCTGTTGCTGCTGCAGTTCAGCGAGCTGGGGTTGTTCCGTTTCAGGAGTCGATGGTTCAGGATTGTCAGCGGCCTGGAGCGTCTGTTCTTCCAGTTTGCGCACTTCTTCGGCTGCATTTTTTGCGAGCTGTGCAATTGAGGGGGCGAAGCGGGCCAGCACTGCGCGAGCGGCTGTCATTGCCGGCTGCAGATCCTCATGGACCGTAGTCAGTTCGACGGCGATATCGTCGAGTTCATGGCCGGCAGCAGTCAGTGCATCTCTTCGCCAGCGGCGTTCGGAAATCCGTCTGCCGGCATCACGGGCTGCGGCAGACCAGCGCGTCTGATTCAGTCGATTGATGAAGGTATTGTCGATTCGTGCTTCGCTGAGTTTTCGCGCGGTGACCTCAAGCGACTGCAGCAGCAGGTCCCAGTGTCGTGGCTGGTCAATTCGAGCGGATCGTTGCCGCGAATTCCAGCGTTCAAGTTCCTGCAGACGGGCCATGACTCGGAGTGAAACGGCCAGCTGATGTCCGGCTTCCAGTGTTCTCCATGCTGGGGCGATTTCGAGGAGATGCTCCGGGACTTTTTCCGGTTCGACCGTTGGATCTTCCGAGCGATGTCGATAGAGCACTGCGTCGAAGGCGCGCATTGCCAGTCCGGCATCTGCAGCGTACTGCAGGTCAGCATCGGGTCTGGCTTCTGTGAGTCGCTGACGGCTGCGAAGCTGCTGCAGTGCGGGATTCAGTCGCAGATCAAGTCGTGCAGCGTGCCGCGCGGCCTGTGCTGCAAGCAACTGACTGCGGCCGGAGTCATCTGCAGCAGTGGCCTGCTGAGAGTATTGTCGTTCCTGACGGATTTGTTCAGCAGCCTGTTCGATCAACACTGCCAGGCCACCGGTGCGATTTTCGAGGTCGTTCCACGTATTTGTCAGGCGTCCGGGGATGGCACTGTCCAGTACATCCAGCTTCTGCCGCTGCAACAGCTGGTCGCGCAGAGTCTTCGAAAACGCCTGAAGCTGGACCAGCCGTTCCTCGGATTCGAGTAATAACTGCAGCTGCTCGCGGCTGGAGATGCTCCAGTCCAGCAGTTGTTTCAGGTGACCGCTGAGGGCTTCCGGCAGCATCGTTCGCTGCTCCTGGAGCAATCGTTCAAAACTTTCGAACTGTGTCACCTGAAGCAGGAGCTGCCGCTGCAGACGGGGCCACGTTTGCGTGGGACTGTTGACGACAAATTCCTGCTGTTCCAGCATCACCTGAAGTTCGAAGGACGCCGCATCAAACAAATTCCATGCGGCCATCCACGAATAGTGTTCAGCAAGGTTTCTCGCATCATCGGCAGAGCTTTCGAAGCCGCGTTTGATTTCTGCCAGATCTTCCTGCCGCTGCCTGTCGTCAGCCGCTTTGGTCAATGCGACGAGAGCAGCCGCGACGGAGTTGGGCTGGTCCATCAGCAGTTTGGCAAGAAGGATTCCTGTCCGCTCAACATCTCCGGCGTCTGCCCCTGGCTGCAGGCTGCGAACCAGCGACAGCGACTGCTGCAGTATGGGCTCCACAGCTGATCTCTGACGATCGGCGAGGTTCTGCAGAGTTGCTCTGTCCGCTACCGCCTGCGGTGACTCGACGGGAAGCCCCTTCATCCGCTCAAGAATCTCCGTGGCCGTTGTCCTGTGTTCCTCAAGCAGTGACGCGAGTTTTACAAGTTCGGGCTGAAGCCTGAGCTTTCGCTGCATCTGCGTGTGTCGCTGCGGGTCGAACTCGCGGTCTGCGATCACCAGCCGCAGCGGTGCGGATTCGCCGCGACTGCCCCGACGATCGATCGCTGACAGCTTTGTCAGAACCTGATCACCTTTCCGCAGAGCGTGCGGTGCGAGGTCCCACTGCCAGTCAGCCGTCACGCTGCGACCATCTGTTCCCTCCACCACGGTGGTCTGCAGAGGCAATGAAATCCAGTCCTCACCGTTGATTGAAATTTGCTGTTCCAGACTCACCAGCGGCAAGTCGTCTTCGGCCAATGCCTTCAGTTGAAGAATGTCGTCTGGTGGAAGGAGCAGCGTTGTCTGCCGCTGATCCACAAAGCCGACTCGTGGAATCAGGTCCGGCTGTGGTCGGATCTCGTAACGCGGGCTGAATACGTTTTCGAATCCCGTTTCCTTTGCTGCCAGATGCACCCTGTAGGTCCCTGGCTGCTCGATCGGAACTTCAGCTTTCCAGATCCCGCTCTCAGGCTTCATCGGAATGACCGACATGTCTTCGACGCCTGTCTGATCGAGTCGCAGTTCGGCAGCCGAAACCGCCAGATTCGTCTCGATTGCAAGCTTCGCTCGAGTTCCCTGGAGCGCTTCCAGCCTGCCGTCCGAGTCTTTGGTGGTGACGGTGGCCAGCTGACTGTATTCCGGAAACACAAATGTCTTTGTGAACAGCTCCACGCGGGGCCGTGGACTGGTGCGTATCCGATGCCATTTTGTGATCGCATCACCGGCAAGGATACGGTAGTCGATGTAGTCACGGTCAAGCTTCAGATTGGCGGAAAATCGCGATTCAGACTGTGGCGACATTTCAATTCTCGAGACATCGCCACTTGAGTGATGCGTCTCGAGAATTGCAGTGCGGACGGTATCACCTGTTGCTTCCACGATCACAGCACTCGATTCGTCCTGTGGGAGCAGGAGCGAGTGGGGCGTTGGCTGAAGGATGGTCACCTGCACCCGAGAAACTCTTGCAAGATTCGCCATTGGCAGCATTGCACGCGCTGCAAGCTGCCGAAAACGCGGGTTCGGGGATGCCAGAAGAAGCAGCGCGAGCAGCATCACGACGGTCGCCGCCAACACCCACTTCACTGCCAGACGGAAAGGCAGCACGGCCGAAGGCTGCACCCTGCTGAGCTTTGCCGCCACTTCCCCCTGCAACAGACCTCGAAACATCGGGGAATCATGCAGCGAGGACGGATCATCAGCGGCCAGTTCCACAGCAGCCAGCAGCTTCTCACGCAGCTCCGGTTCTGATTGCTCCACATGCTCAGCGATCTCCGTACTGGCCGGCTCACGCATCAACTGACGGCCGGAGACAAGCCAGCCGACAAAGATGGCCGGCAAATACACACACGCTGACAACTGCCAGCGCTGAGCATCCGTCAACAGCCAGTACCAGTCCACCGCGGCCGCGACTGCAAGGCACAGCAGAAAAGTAACCAGGCCAGCACTGAGCCCCCGCGCGGTCAGCAGCAGCCGACGACGACCGGCAAACTGCTCCAGCCTGCGCACAACCACAGGATCCAGTGAAATGCTCATGGGCCCGTCCTTTACTCGTCCGAAATTCGTCCGAAACTTACATCAGACCTGCTCTCCGCCGCAGCAGCCATTCAATGGTCAGCAACAGCAGCATCAAAGAAAACCACCAATAACTCTGCCACAACAAACTATCCGACTCCACAATCCGACCGTTACTGTAAACGCTCAAAATCTCCGGTAAGCGTCGCAAATCTTCCTCGCGAAGGAATTCTCCCTGACCTGCGGCCGCCAACTCCTGCAGCAACGCTTCATTCGCTGATCCTTCCCGCAGTTCCACTGCTGTTTCACCGATCACCGTAAATCGACTTCGGGCTTTCAACGCGTCTGCACTGTAGCCGGACGCCTGCACTGAAACCTCATACTCCCCGTTCGTCAATCCCGTCACCCGGCCCCGGTAGATTCCCGGCACGTGCTCGTCAGGCTGCAGAGAAACTGTAGCGGCCACCCGGCCGTCCCGCCAGATGAGTGCATCCGCGGTCGCCTCAACAGCAGGCCGCCCCTCCGCGTCCTGCAGCCGTATTCGCACGTCCACTGCCTGCCCCTGCTGATAGGTGACAGGACCACTGTCCACCGCCAAAAACTCACTGCTCACAGAAAACGACCGTGCCATTATGCTGCGCGCCAGCTGATTCCAGATTCGCTGGTGCCATTGATCTGCGGCCTTGTAACGCCACCGCCAGGTCTCGTCCGTGGCCAGATACAGCACCTGACCAGCCCCCGAACGTCGCGACACGAGCACCGGCAATGGACCGCCCGGGTAAACCGCCTCCACAAGCACCTCTGAACCCGCTAATGCCTGCACGGGTATCAGGCCCTGCGGCGGTGGCAGCCTGTTCCAGAACGCCCGGTTCCCGGCGTCCTCGGCCACCAGCTTCAACATCGGGTCCGCAGCCCCGCGATCCGTCAGCTGCAGGGCGCTGGCGGAAACAGGAGCTGACGCCTCGCGCGAAACCGGGATGAGTTCTCCCAGTGACTCCGGGGCAAATCGGGACAAGGTGCCCCGCTGCCCGTCAATCAGCACCAGACCGCCTCCACGGAGTTCCACAAATTCCCGCAGCCACCGCTGTTCAGCCGCAGACAGCAGCGAATGGTCAAGCTCTCCGAGAATTACAAGGTCAAAGGCAAATAACTGGTCCCGATTTTCTGGGAATTCTCCCGCGGCCGTGCCCCGCAAGAGCTCGCGTTGCGGAGTCCCGGGCCCCGCCAGCACTGCATTCAATTCCCATTGCTCGTCCCGCTCAAACAGATTTCGGAGATATCGGGTTTCCCAGCGAGAGCGGCCGTCAAGCAACAGCACTCGCTGGCGCTGAACCACAGCAGATAATCGCAGAGCCGCTTCATTGTTTTCCATACTGGCTTCATTCAGCAGCGGAGTCACCGAAGCGGTCAGATCAAGGGGAACGGTGTTCAGAGTGATGCCTTCAGGTGCATCTCCGGAGAGCCTCTCCACCAGATCGTTCACCGCAAAGCTGAAATCAATTCGCCGCTCCCCGGATCCCGTTGCCTGCGCCTGATGCTGCCAGAGCACCTCGCTTCCGGATCGAATCTGCAGCACAAACGGCGCTCCCGCCGGAACGCGATCGCCAAGCACCACGACGCCACGGACCTCGTCCCGCCGAAACACGCTTTGCGGATGCTCCAGTTTCAGAATGGCCAGATCCGGCGGTTCTTCAGCTGCACCCATCGACACCGTCACCACACGACTCCCGCCCGCTGCCAGTTCACGAGCGGCCGCGATGGGGGAGTCGCCGGAGTTGTGGCGGCCATCAGTGATCAGCATCGTGACAGCATCACGTCGAGTCCCGGAACCCGCCGCCACTCTCAAAGCCGCCGTCAAATCAGTCGTTGCCGCAAAGTCACCAAACAGAAACTCACCGGACACTGCCGCAACCTCAGACCCGCGCAGCTGGTGCAATCGCACTTCGTGCTGTTCCCGCAGTCGTTCCAGCAGACTCGTCTCGCCAACTGTCAACGCCTGCTCAAGCCGTTCCCAGCGAGGCAATTCGTCCAGCCTCGCGAGAGCCGCGGCAACCACCGGATCATCGGGCTGCGTCTGGTCCGCTTCCAGCCATCCAAGTCCCTGTGCAACAGACACCCGACGTGCTGCCGACATCTGCGGGTCGGTCAGCTGCATGCTGGCGGAGGCGTCGAGAAAAATATCAAGCCGGCCTGGTTCACCGATAATCGTACGATGATGCAGCACCGGACCAGTCAGAATCAGCATCCCCAGCAGAAAGGCGGCAGAACGCAGTGCTGGCAAGACCCAGCGCAGCCGATCTGACAGACCACGTGTCTCCCGCCGATATCCACGAAAAGACAACAGCGACACAACCACTGCCAGACTCAGCCCCAGCCAGAATGGCACCACCCCGGTGAATTGCAGGCTCATCGAACAACTCCCGCAAATCGCTGCTGCAGCATCACCTCCAGAGCCATCAGCCCCAGCAGTCCTGCAAGTAACAACGGCCAGATCTCCTGTCCATGGCGACGTCTGCGGTCAGACTCCAGATACTCCTGCAATGACCTCAACAACTGCCCACCCAACTGCTCGACGGCCTGTTTCTGCCGCGTTGCATCCAGCTGCGTCAAATCTGACTCCGCACTGTCCGTCTGCACGGCAAAATGCTGCGGACGGCCATCCGGGAGTGTTACGGTGTAGACTCCGGGACGACCCGTAGCGGTGGACTCCGCAAGCAGCCAGCGCCCCTGCGGACGCGTCGTCAGCGCGCTGCGGGCTCCGAGGGGATCAACAAGAGTCACCGTGGGGAGTTGTTCGGCTGGAGTTCGCTGGCCGGTCCCGTCCCTCGCTGGCTCGGGCTGGGCAGGCTGAGCTTGTGCAGGCACTGGCTGGGCAGGCACGGGCTCGGTGGCTGGAAACATCGCCACGACAGGAACGCCTGCCTGCACGTTGCGCGGCGGCTGAATCTGTACAGCCAGAGAGGTAATCAGCTGTTGCATCAGGGGAACGTAGAACGGTCGCAGCGGCAAATCAGACCAGTCGGCATCGATCGCCGTGGCCAGTTGGAGCACCACTCCTTCACCGCAGCGGTGTTCCAGCAGCAGTGGGTCTCCGGAGTCGAGAGTTGCGGCGGTCGCAGGCTGCGAGTCTGGTGCACTCTTCAATCCGTGCCAGCGACGAATTTCGGCCGTCGACAGGTCTCCATTCGCAGGATCGTTGAAGAACGCAAGGGCAGGGTGCTCTGAACGCTGTGACACAATCTTCGCTGCTCGCGGACTGCCGGGACCGGTGGCATTTGAATTTACAGACGTCGCTTCTCCACCCGCTCCACGTACCTCACCCCACTCCGCCGGCAGCAGTCCCGTGCCTCCATTCCAGAACTTCTGGCGGTGCCATTCAAGGTCCAGACGATTGCCTGCCGTGACCAGCAGTGCACCGCCGCCTCGCACCCAGGTGTTCAGCCATTCCAGCTGCTGATCAGTGAGCCGTGGAACGTTCGCGAGGACGACAACGCGAGCAGTTTTCAGAAGTGCATCGGTGAACTGAGCCGGAGGCACGACCTGAGTTTCAAGCAGATCGGTCAGGGGCACTCGACCGAAGGTCCATGGAGTCAGCGCTACGCTCAGATAATCCGTTTCTCCCTGCAGCGGCTGTGTGCCGGGATCACCATCCACCAGCAGCACCGGGACACTGTCAAGCAGATCAATCGCTGCTGATCGGCGATTGTCGGCCGCGAGCAGATCGTCGGCGGACAGAGAAACTGTGAGCACGTGTGAACCGGCCGTTTCGCTGCGACAACGAAACAACACATCCGCCGTGCCACCGGCCTTGAGCGCTGTCTGCACCGTGGATATCGGTTGGTCATCCAGAGTCAGCGAGACTTCCGCTGCCGTGTAGTCCTTCGAGGCATAACTCCTGATTCGAGCCCGCACAAAAAACTCCTGCCCCGCACCCACAGGCTGCTGCGGCAGCTCGATGCTTTCAATTGCTGCATTGTCGGCTTTTGACAGCTGTTGTTCCGTGGCGACAGGGAGTACCAGCAGTTCTGCGGGAATGCTGGATGCCTGCAGTTGTTTCTGAATGGCGCTCGCGGGGCCCGCGGACAATACAGACCAGTCAGCGGCCTGCAGGTCACTGATCACAATCAGCTGCCGCCGCACCGTGGTCATGCTCTGCAGCTGCTCCATGCCCAGTTGCAGCGAACCCGCAATATCGCTGGCGCCGAAACCGGGTTGAAGCTGCCGCAGACGACGAATCACCGATTGCCGATCCGAGAGCGGACGATCAAACAGCAGCGTCGGTCTGCCACCGCTGAGCACCACCGTTGCCTGCGACCCCCGTGGCAGATCAGCAAGCAGCTGACAGGCGGTGTCCACAGCCACAGAGAATCGCGTTCCGGCAGGATCAGCCGCCTCCATGGAGTAACTGTTGTCGAGGAGCAGCACAAGTCCGACGGGGGCCTCACCGGATAAGCCCGTACCAGTCAGCACGGGGCGAGCAAGGCAGGCGGCAAGGATCGCAGGAATCAGGCAGCGAATCAGCAGCAGGATCAGCTGGTCAATTCGAAACCGGCGACGATTCTGACTGATCACGGACTCGAGCAGATGCATGGCCCCCCACTCAACCGTGCGAAATCTGCTGCGATTAAAAATATGGATCAGGAGTGGGATCAGGAAGGCGACGGAGCCAAAAATCAGCAGGGGATTTAACAGACTCATCGCGCTCGCCTCCGAATCGACAGCCATGCGGCGAGTGCATCGGCGCAGGGCTGTGAGGTTGTGAGCGGCACCAGACTGACACGCTGTCGGCTGCAGCCGCGGCCAAGCTGCTCGCGATATTCCGCAAGCCTCTGCAGATAGGCCGCCCGCAGCTGAGCAGGATCCACCAGATGGCGACGGTTCGCGTCTTCAAGGCTGGTGAACTGCGTCCATTGACGAAACGGAAAATCCAGCTCGTCGTCGTCCCAGATCTGAAAGATGACCACTTCGTGACGCGCGTGTCGGAAATGGGCCAGAGCCTTCATCAGCTGATCAACGTCGCCGAACAGATCCGAAATGACCAGTACCAGTCCGCGACGGTGGATTTGTGATGCTATCTGGTGAAATACGTCCGCCAGATTTGTTTCGTCGCCCGGCTGCTGAATGCTGAGTTCGCTGAGCAGATGTTTCAGATGCCGCGGTCGGGCGCGGGGCGGAATATAGCGTCGCACGCGAGTGTCGAAGGTCACAAGTCCAACACTGTCCTGCTGCTGAAGCATGAGCCATGCCAGACAGGCGGCTGAACGCACGGCAAATTCGTGTTTGCTGAGCCCCCCAGCGCGGCTGCCCCGGTACTTCATGGAACCACTGCAGTCAAGCAAAATCGTGCAGCGAACATTCGTTTCTTCCTCATATTCGCGAATGTAAAGACGGTCGGTCTTGCCGTACAGCTTCCAGTCAATCGTGCGAATGTCATCGCCCGGTACATACGCGCGATGTTCCCGAAACTCCACACTGAACCCCTTGTGCGGGGAGCGGTGCAGGCCAGAGGAGAAGCCTTCAACCACCTGTTTCGCCAGCAGCTGCAGGCCACTCAGTCGACTCACGTCGCCGGCGGAAAGAATCTGGGGAGCAGACATCCGGCACCTAGAGCAGTTTGCGGTCGGGGCGGGGAACTTCACGAAGCAGCCGGCGAATCAGCTCGTCCACGCTGACGCCTTCCGCCTCCGCACTGAATGTCGGAACAATACGATGTCGCAACACAGGCAGTGCCAGCGTCTCAACATCCTCCAGCGTCACGTGGTAACGGCCCTTCAGCAGCGCTCGAGCTTTTGCCGCGAGCACCAGTTGCTGGCTGGCACGTGGGCCCGGGCCCCAGTCAATTTGGTCACGCACCCACGCGGCTACCCCGGCCTCTCCGGGACGTGCACTTCTGACCAGATCAAGCACGAAATTCCGCACGTGCGGCGGAAGCGGCACCAGTCGCACCGTCGACTGATACTCCTGAATCTCTGCCCCAGTGATCACCGCCTGAGGAACCGCGTGCTGAGTCGTTGTGGTTCGGTCAATGATCTCTGCTTCCTCATCCCGACTAGGATAGTCCACGATGACGTTAAACAGAAAACGGTCCCGCTGTGCTTCCGGGAGCGGATAGGTGCCCTCCTGTTCAATCGGGTTTTGGGTCGCCAGCACGAAGAAGGGTTCATCCAGTGTATACGTGGTGCCGCCCACGGTCACCTTGTGCTCCTGCATCGCCTCAAGAAGAGCAGCCTGAGTCTTGGGAGGCGTGCGATTGATCTCGTCAGCCAGCAGCATCTGAGTAAAGATCGGGCCACGATCAAACACCAGATCCCGATGACCAGTCTGGCGATTCTCCTGAATAATGTCTGTCCCCGTGATGTCCGCAGGCATCAGGTCCGGAGTGAACTGGATGCGATGGAAAGACAGCGACATCGCATCCGCGAGCGATCGGACCATCAGCGTCTTGGCAAGCCCGGGCACGCCCTCCAGCAAACAGTGCCCCCGCGCCAGAATCGCTATCAAAAGCTGCTCGACCACCTCCCGCTGACCCACAATCACTCGGGCCACTTCCTGTCGAACACGATCACAGGCCGCAACCAGTCGCTGAGCACGCTGCTGGTCCTCGGCAGAATGCATTTCCGGGGCATTCGGCATGTGGAGTCACTTTACAAATGGAGGGTGGAGAGCAATGAAGATCCGGGGAAGGAATGGACAACACGGAGAGATGTTGTCAGGCAGGGTGAACGGAAGCATAGGTCGCGGCGGAAAACACTGCAAGCGGCGGGGCGTTGGCTTGGCGATTGCGTGGCCGTTTGCCCGCAGGCCGCCGCCATGCGGCCGTTACCAGCGGTTGGGCGGCAGCCCCCGGCTGTGCTTCGCACCGCAGGTGCGCGCGCTGTTGAGTGCGTTGGTTTGGCGTTTGCGTGGCCGTTTGCCCGCAGGCTGCCGCCATGCGGCTGTTACGAGCGGTTGGGCGGCAGCCCCCGGCTGTGCTTCGCACCGAGGTGCAAGCGCTGTCGAGGGAGCAGCAGTGTTGCCGTACATGGGCCCTACAGTTGTCACAAGTACGACGGACTTCCAGTCCGTCGAGCCGCCTCATCTCCGCGAGGACTGCACCGTTCCGCGTCGCTCCCCCCCAAAAAACTGTCGAAGGCTCACAGCGCAGACCAGCGTGCGATAACCAGGCTGGAGCCTTCCCCCTGGGATTGTGAAACGATGGAAATATTGGAGTTCAGGGGCGTTTTTGGCTTGAGCGAGCAAAGGTCATGGTTAGAGGTTTTCAGCAGTGAAAAGGCTGGTGTCCGTTTCGACGGAGCGAAACGCGACTATGGGCCGGGTTCGCGCCGGCTCACCATCCCAGCCTCGCCCTCCCACTGTCCTTCAGCGAACTCCAAAGTCGCCATTTCCCAGGATCAGCGGACGAAGGTGGCTGGCAGGGGCTGAGGGACTTGCAATGACCTTCTGTGACTTTCCCAGACTTTTCGCAGCCTGTGTCGCCCGGTCAGACGCATAGCTGGACAGGTCATCAAACGTCAGAGTGCGATCATTCCAGAGCGCAGCGACGGCCGTCTGCACTTCACCACTCACGTCACTCCCAACGAGCGCTTCGCGAACAGCCAGCATCATCGCAGTGTTGCCACGATCGGCACGATGCACCTGCAGTGAGGCGGCTTCGACGGCATCGGAGCGATCGGCAAAAAGCACATGTCGACCATGCGGGCTGCGACATTCCGCAAAAGCACTTCGGGCTTCATTGCGAGCTCGTGCGGAATGGGCCGCATCAATAATCCAGAGCACATCGCACTCGAGATTATTCACCGGGCGGCAGAGATCCTTCCAGCGGACGCCCTCCTTATCCAGCTGCCTGAGATTACGTGGATCGACGTCGGGCGGCAGAAAAAAGAACTCCTCACCCACCCCGGTACGCACACTGCCTCCCACCGACACCGCTCGCGAGATGCCACGTCCACAGACCACCACGATCACCAGATCATCCGGCGATGCCTGTGCCTTTCGGGCTGTGATGAATTCGGCCAGAGTGCCCGTCACGGATGTCCAGTTAACGCGAGTATCGGCAACAACCTGGCTCAGTGCTCCGTACGGCCGCGCGAGGCCCCGTGCAGCCTCCAGATCATCGCGAAACCCCTGCACGCTCCCGACAGAATACTGCAGCGGGGCCGATTTAATATATTGATCCACGGCGAACGCCAGCAGATATACGCGTGCGGCAGGATCCCGTGGCCGGCCAGTGGTGAAGAACGCTGCCGTATCACGGCCCTGATCGCTGTTGGTGAGTTCTTCACCGGGTTGGCGAGCACTCACAGTGATTGTATTGGCTGCTTCCGGCTGTTGTGATTGCCACGTGTATTGGCGAGTTGCCGCCGGGCCGGCGATAACAGGGGCAGGCAGCAAACGTCCGTTGTGCGAGGCCTGAATTTCAAACGCCGCCGCATCAGCCGGATTCACGAATGTCACCCGAGCCTGTATCGTAACCGGCTGTCCCGCCGGCAGTTCGGCACCATCGGCTGGAGTCAGGATTTCAATCTGCGGCAGGGCCAGAACGCGACGCTGCAACTCCTGACGCAAATCCGCTGCGACTGGGCGATTGAGTGCTGCCAGGGCGTCCGGGACATTGCCCAGCTGCAGCACCTGACGAATCACTTCCGGCTTCTCATACTCCTTCTGCAAATGCTCAGCCGGTTCGAACCGCGGAGCCTGATCCACCCCCTGATTGATCTGCCAGCCGAACAGCCGATCACCTTCCGCAATTGAGGCGTCGAAGTAGCCTTCCGGAGTAAACAGCACCCATTCACCAGCCTGGTCTGAAACCAGAGTCAGCAGGGGCTCCCAGCCGGGGTTGATTCGAAGCACCGTATCACCCGGACTGTCAGCGCTGAAGCCGGTGCGGCTGCTCCACAAATCCACGATTTCCCAGGCCGGATGCTGCTGCAGAATACTCTCGATCCGGGCCGCTTCCGTGATCACCTCGTCTGCCGTGGCAAAGCCAGCCAGGTGTGTGAGCGATTCACCCTCACGCAGTCCGCGGGCAAACAGTATGCCGGCCTTCAGCAGATCCCGCAGCACCAGCGCGCCCCCGGCTGATCGCTCAAACCTCGCTCCAAAAACGGCCTGCTGTCGCGGCAGGTTCAGTCCCTCCAGACTCCAGATACGAACTGTCTTATCTCCAGCACAGGACACCAGATATCGTTGATCGGTGGACACAGACAGATCTGAAATCGCGCTGCTGTGATCGCGAAAGTAACGCACCAGTTGCGGAGCCTGGCTGGCGGCTGAAGGCAGTCGATACACGAAAATGCCATCGACGGTCCGCGTTCCAATCGCTACTGCTGCGGGAACACCATCTGTTCCCTTCAGAAAAGCGTGAGCACCACTGTAGAACCCCTGATCGGGAATGCTGAGCGCGATTGTGACGGGTGTAAGCGGACTGCCCCGAGGTGGATTGATCGACAGAGTTTGTGTGAGTCCGTCCGCCGTTGGGGAGTCGGCGGTCACCGTCCAGCCAGGAGCGAAGGTGTCCGGTGCATTGGCAGCGGGCGGCGGAGAATTCGGCGGCTCGGCATCGGATTCTTCAAGATCGGAATCACCTGACGTAATCACCGCGATTTTTTCAGAAGAATCCTTCAGCACCAGCTGATAGCCGGTTTCCTGAGTGGACATGTCCGCAGCGAACCTTGCCTGACGGAAAATTCGACCGCGGCCAGTAGCGGTCATCGGCGCGGCCTGCAGTGGCTGCGGCTGCAATTCGCCAGCCGGGGTCCTCAGTTCCCAGATCAGCAGCTGCTCGCGATCGTCGTTGTGGGTGAGTATTCGCGTGGAGTCCTCTGAAAACGCAGCCGCTCGACAGGCTTCGCGACCGGGAAATTCAACTCGATCCCGGACTGCAAGAGAATTCGCATCCAGCAGGATCAGAAATGATCGGACATCGGCAGCGGATTCGAGATCACCAAGAACTGCGAGATGCGCGGCATCGGGCGAGAGCACCAGATTTCGCAGCGTCAGCAGCGCGTCTGTCGGCACCTGCAGAAGCTGGTTCAAAGACGCAGTCTGAACCGCCCCCTCCAGACCGCTCCGGCGAATGGACAGATTGCCGTCAGCATCCCCCGCGATCAGCAGCCCGCCGGCGGAAGCTGTGGTAATCGCTGTGCCTGTCTGACTGAACAGACCAAGCGGACGTGGAGGTTCCGTGCCTGTCAAATCAAAGGCGGTGAGCTGGTCCTGCCGACCGGAGTCGGTGTCGAGGATGACAAATGCCAGTAGCCAGCGATCCGTGGCGAGAGCCAGTGGATGGAAGGATCGCCGCACCGCGGTCGCCTTATCATCGCCGGAAACATCAGGTGCGGTCGGGTGCAGTTCCCGCCGTATTCGCTGACCACCGGCAAGCGTCCACGCAACGATTCCCCCGAGACGATTGGAGGCTGCAATTACCGACGCATCTGCATTGGTCACAAGAGAAACAACTTCAACACCCGCCGAAAGCACTTCCAGAACCTGCTGATTACCGGGATCGACCAGCACGATATCTCCGCCAGGACCGCGAGCGGAACTGCCACCAATCAGCAGGCGTCGGCCGTCAGCGGTAGCTGCGGTGGCGTTAATTTCTCCGAGTGAACCCCGAGCGAATTCCCAGCGAACTGCCGTGCCGGGAACGATGCGAGCATCGACAATGTCGTAGAACTGAACGAGTTTGTTTTCACCGGCCGCATGAAAACGACGGCCGTCGTTCAGAAAGCCCACTGCCCGGGTCCTGCCGACGGGCCCTTTAAAGTCCAGCGCCAGCCGCGGTGGTTCGGCCCGCTGACCGTTCGCAGTGACGGTTGCAAGCAACAGCGTCACGCAGCAACAGATCGGCGACAGGAAACGCATGAAACAACGCGAGGCACCAAGCCGTGACATCTCAAGACTCCCCGCAGCATCGGAGCAAACCAGCGACTGGAGCAATTCTAACATCGGCTCACCCAAAGGCGAGTGGAGAATACAGCGCCCTGACCGGGCATCTCGTGTCGACCTTCGGACTCCACGCCTCTCTGACCAGGCGTGCCGGGGATGTCAATCCCCCGGGTAACGGTGCTGAGCCGTCGGACGGCAGTCCGCGGGCAACTGCACTGCCACGGCCTTCGTGGGAAGCTCACCGGACCGGGGACGCGACGACAAAGCCCAAGGAACTCACCCCTGTTTCGTCACGTGGACTATCCGTCTTATGAGTCCCACTCGTGCCGCATGTCCCATCACACAACCTGGCAAAACACAATCACCGAGACGCGCCCGTGAGGAAGCGGGCTGCCCGGACGACCCGTATCACGGTTCGCAGCGGTAAGCGGTAAGCGGTAAGCGGTAAGCGGTAAGGGGTAAGGGGTAAGGGGTAAGGGGCGTGCGAGTGAGAGAGTAGAAAGTGGAGAGTGGAAAGTGGAGAGGAGGCCGCAGGAGCATGGAGAAAGTCGAAAGTCTCCTCTCTACATTCCCTATACTCCTGCTCTATTTTCTGACGGCGGGTGCCGTCAAAAAAAAGATATCAATCCCCCGGTCACGGTGCATCTCGGCGGAGTGTGACCGCACTTGTGGTGTGAGACCAGTGAAAAGTGGTAGTGTGGGAGAGTGGCCTTCATGCGATGCTATGCGGGTGTAACAAACCGTAAGACGCAAAGCGTGGTACCCGGTGGTGAGCATGACGACGGGCAATGAATTGAGCAAGTCAGATGTGTT
>Ga0169931_10005747_pt1 | contig 18855 bp, 14 predicted proteins | sample Kivu_15m_20L_FD_129675 | JGI IMG/M metagenome (GOLD analysis project Ga0169931, IMG submission 129675) | Freshwater microbial communities from Lake Kivu, Western Province, Rwanda to study Microbial Dark Matter (Phase II) - Kivu_15m_20L... | ecosystem: Environmental > Aquatic > Freshwater > Lake... | reverse complement strand
CCAGCGGTAGTTTCCCCAGAAAGACTTGGCATCCACCGCTGTCTCCCCGAATGCCACATCGCCATCGCTTCCCGGCGCTCCCTCTGCATCAATGGGGCTGGAGATATTGACGATTGTCCAGAGTATGCCATCGGCTTTGGCCTTCAGTAACTGCTGCTTGAACCAAGCCAGCTGCTCGGCACCCAGGATGGTGCGATCGCGCGAATCTGCGCCAGTTTTGCTGATCCTTGTGTCGTCATCTGCGTTGCCATCATTGCCGTCGAGGATCTTGACATCGCGATAGCTGCGATCGTCCAGCGTGATGATTCGAGCATTGCGTCCCCATTCGGTGACATTGTAAAGAGGCTGCAGCGCCTTGGCCGATGGGCCGGATGTCAAGGTGCCATCAGCAACTGGCAGATAATCGAGAAACGACTGAATCAAGGCCTGATACTCAGGACTTTGATTCACATATTCCGGCACCTTACCATGGGCTTGATAGTAACGAACTGCCGAGAAGAATTCAGGAAGACTGGTGCCTTCGGCGTCTGCTGTCACCGGCAGGCTGCCATTTTTCACGCCCTCCAGCAGGGCCAATGGTGCCCCGCCTGCTTCCAGGAAGTTATCGCCCAGGTCCTTGTTATCAGCGAGAGCCAGCATCGCCTGGCTGGCATAAAGAGAGGCAAGGCTGCCTGGCACCACCTGCGAGATCCCTGGCTGGCTCGAGTCAATACTGACAAGGTTGAGCAGCATCTTCGTCCAGATCGCCTGGCGCAGCGCATCGAGATTGCCGCTGCTGGCGATCGGATTGGGATTGCCGCCAATGCTGCCAATCGGAGCCGGATAGCGGATTGAATTGCCGTAGGCGGCATCGCCCAGCATCACAAACAGGTCCAGATCGGGATCTGTCGCGCCACGCCAGTGCACCAGCGGGAAGGGGGCGTAGCGGCCGTTGGCGCAGCCGCCGAAGCCCCGGTTGAGGCTGCCCAGGCTGTCTGCGGCGGGTGCCGTGCGGAAGCGACCTGTGGCACTCAGCTGCGCACCGCGACGGAAGCGGTAGTACCAGGTGGTGGCCTCGCTGAGGCCCTCAACGCTGACCTTGACGGTGCCGTCGGCCTCCGGGCTCCGATGCTGCGCTCGATGCTGGCGAAATCGGCGCTGCGCGAGAGCTCCAGCACGAGGGACAGCGCCTGCGTCGGGGCGATGAAGCTGGCGGAGGGCGCCGCGCCGTAGCGGGTCCAGAACAATCCGCCGCTGCGGCTGGTCACCCCGGAGGCGACCCCCCAGAACCGTTCGCCATCCATGGGTGCCGCTGCTGATTGTCATTGCGAGGATGGTTGGCGACCAGTTCGGCGTCAACGGCATGGTCCCCTCTCACCTCTCCATAGGATCAGCCTTGCCCTGAACCATCGGCGTGAACAGCACCGTTCTCCACTCGCCAGCCAGCGGCAGCGATCGCCTTGATTCCCTGCAGTGTCTGCCGGGTGGCGGCAGCCTCGCGGGAGCGGTGCGGGTGCCGGGCGACAAATCCATCTCCCACCGTGCCCTGCTCTTCGGCGCCATCGCCGAGGGCGAAACGCGCATCGAGGGCCTGCTGCCCGCCGAGGATCCGCTCAGCACCGCCGCCTGCCTGCGGGCGATGGGCGTGGCGGTGAGCCCGATCGAGGCCGGCCAGGAGGTGATCGTGCAGGGCGTGGGTCTCGATGGCCTGCGCGAGCCAGAGTGCGTGCTCGACTGCGGCAACTCCGGCACCACCATGCGGCTGATGCTCGGGCTGCTGGCGGGGCGGGCCGGGCGCCATTTCGTGCTCTCGGGCGACGCCTCCCTCAGGCGGCGGCCGATGCGGCGGGTGGGCGGCCCCCTGGGCGAGATGGGTGCCGCCATCCACGGCCGCGAGGGCGGCAACCTGGCCCCCCTGGCCATCGCCGGCCAGCAGCTTCACGGCGCCACGATCCGCACGCCGGTGGCTTCCGCCCAGGTGAAGAGCGCGATCCTGCTGGCCGCCCTCACCGCCAGCGGCCCCACCACCGTGATCGAGCCCGCCCTCTCCCGCGATCACAGCGAGCGGATGCTGCGGGCCTTCGGCGCCGATCTGATGGTGGAGGGTCCCGGCGGCACCCAGGTCAGCGTGAACCCCGGCAGCCGCCTGCGCGGGCAGGCGGTGGTGGTGCCGGGCGACATCAGCTCCGCCGCCTTCTGGCTGGTGGCCGCCGCGATCACCCCCGGCTCCTCGCTGCTGGTGGAAAACGTGGGCCTCAACCCCAGCCGCACCGGCATCCTCGAGGTGCTCGAGCAGATGGGCGCCCGCCTCAGCGTGCTCAATCGCCGTGATGTGGCCGGCGAACCGGTGGGCGATCTGGCCGTGGAGCACAGCCCGCTGCGGCCCTTCACGATCGGCGGCGAGCTGATCCCGCGGCTGGTGGATGAGATCCCAGTTCTGGCAGTGGCCGCCTGCTGCGCCGATGGGGTGAGCCGCATCCACGGGGCCGGGGAGCTGCGGGTGAAGGAAACCGACCGGCTGGCGGTGATGGCCCGCCAGCTCGGCGCCATGGGCGCCCGGCTGCAGGAGCACCCCGATGGCCTCACGGTCGAGGGCATCACCCCGCTGCACGGCGCCGAGGTGAGCAGCGAGACCGATCACCGCGTTGCGATGAGCCTGGCGGTGGCCTCCCTCGTGGCCAGCGGCGATACCCGCCTGCACGACAGCGCCGCCGCCGCCGTGTCGTACCCCGGCTTCTGGGATGACCTGGCCCGCCTGCGGCGCTGAGACGGCGGTGGAATCAGCGGGGACGGGGCCCGGCGCGGCTCCGGGCGGCGATGGCCTGCGGCTCCGGGTCACCGCCGATGGCAGCCCCAGCCTCTGGAGTGAACGCTTCGGCGAGGGATTCCACAGCAGCCAGGGAGCCCTGGCCGAGGCCCGCAGCAAGTTTGTGCAGCCGGCCCAGCTGGAGCGCTTCGCGCCCGGCCGGCTGCTGCGGGTGGTGGATGTGGGCGTGGGCCTCGGCTACAACACCGCCGCGCTGCTGGAGGCAGCCCGATCCCGCGGGCTGCGGCTGCAGTGGTGGGGGCTGGAGAACGACCCCCGCCCCCTGGCCTGGGCCCTGGCGGAGCCGGGCTACCGGAGCCTCTGGCAGCCGGCCACGCTCAGGCTGCTGGAGCAGCTGCGTGATCATGGGCAGTGGCACGGCGGGGATCCCGGCGGCGGCAACGATCCGGGCTGCGAGGGGCGCTGGCTGCCGGGTGATGCCCGCCATCGCCTGCCACAGCTGCTGCAGGAGCTGGCCGGATGCTGTGATCTGATCCTGCACGACGCCTTCTCCCCCGGCCGCTGCCCGGAGCTCTGGAGCCTGGAATTCCTGCAGGGCCTGGCCCGCCTGCTGGCGCCCCATGGCCGGCTGCTCACCTACTGCAGCGCCGCAGCGGTGCGGCAGGGGCTGCGGCTGGCGGGCCTGGAGCTGGCGGCGATCCAGGAGCTGATCCCAGCAGCGGTGCCTGCGGGGGCCTGGAGCCTGGGAACGGCGGCCAGCCCGGAGCCCCTGCCGCAGGCAGGCCCCCTGCGGGAGCTCTCGAGCCTGGAGTGGGAACACCTCGCCAGCCGCGCCGCCGAGCCCTACCGCGACCCCCACGGGACAGCGGCTGCCGCAGAGATCCTGGCGGCCCGGCGGCAGGCCCAGGCCAGCTCAGCGGCGGAGAGCAGCAGTGCCTGGCGGCGCCGCTGGGGCCTGGGCTGAAGGAGCTCAGCCCAGCAGCGCCTGCACCTCCTCCACCGCAGCGAGGCCCGCCTCGATCGCCCCCTCGAAGTAGCCCGGCCAGCGGCGCGACGCCTCGCTGCCGGCCCACACCACCCGGCCATGGGACTGCCGCCAGGCCTGGCCGTGGCGGCACCAGGTGCCCGGACTGAGAAAGCTGGTGAAGGCTCCGCCGCTCCAGGGCTCGGCGCACCAGTCGTGCAGCAGCAGCTCCCGGGGCTCGCCGGCCCGCGGCCCCCAGAGCCGGATCAGATCGGCGAGCACCAGCCGGCGGCGCTCCGCCTCCGGCCGGCGGGCCCAGCGCACCGCCCGCTCACCGGCGATGAAGCCCACCAGCAGGCCCGGCCCGCCCGGCGGGGAGCTGTCGACCGTGAGCTCGAGGCAGGGCAGATCGCCGATGCCCAGTCCGTTCAGGCCCTCGCGCCGCCAGAAGGGATCGGGATAGACCGCCAGCACCTTCACCATCGCCCCCATCGGGGAGCGCTGCAGCAGGGCCTGCTGCTCCGCCGGCAGCGGTGGATCGAAGCGGATGCCCAGCCGCAGCGGTGGCGGGATCGCCACCACGGCCGCCCCGGCCCTCCAGTGGCGGCCAGCGGCCCGCACCCGCACGCCACCTCCCTCCTGCTCGATCGCCTCCACCGGGCAGTGCAGATGCAGCACGTCTTCCAGCTCCTGCGTCAACCGCTCCGCCACCTGGGTGATGCCCCCTTCCACCAGCCAGGCTTCGGGGGTCTGGTGCTGGGGAGCCACGGCCTGGGTCCAGGCGAGGTGAAGGATCGAGCTCTCCCACGGCTCGAAGCCCCCCGATCCGCCCATCCGCGCCAGCCAGGCGAGGGGATAGCCCGCCAGTGCGTCTGCTCCCTGCCCCTCCAGCCAGGCGGCGATGCTCTGGCGGTCGAGTGCCTCGGCGCCGGGCAGGCTCCACGGGGCTTCCGGCGGCACCGCATCCACCAGGGCCTCGAAGCGCTCCTGCACGGCCAGGGTGCGGGCCAGCGCCGCGGGGGGGAGGTTCAGCTGCGAGGGGCTGAAGAACAGCAGGCTGTCGCGGAACCCATGCTCGATGCCGGCGCGATGGGGCCTGCCGTTCCAGTGGAAGATTCCCTCGCCCTCGTAGTGGGTGGGATAGCGGCGCAGCCCCTGCGCCTCGAGCAGGGCGAGCAGCCGCCGATGGCTGGCTCCCACCCACTGGCCGCCGAGATCGAGCCGCAGGCCCGAGCCGACCGGCTGGCCATGCATCCGCCCGCCACTGCGCCCGCGGGCCTCGAGCAGCCGCACCGCCAGCCCGAGGCGGCGGAGCTCGTGCGCGCAGAGGAGCCCGGAAAGACCGGCTCCGATCACTACCACATCCAGGCTGGCTGGAACGTTCACGGCGACGGGCGAGACCAACTGGGATTCTCTACATTCAACCCGTCCGTCTCTTCGCCGATGGCCGCGGTTCCCCAAACCGCCACCGCGTCTGCGGCCCTGCCGGCGGCTGTTCGGGCTGAATCCGCCATCGCGCTCTCTGGGGTGAGCCGGAACTACGCCGGCCAGGCGGCCGTGAGCGATCTCGATCTCACGATCGGCTCCGGCGAATTCTTTTCCCTGCTCGGGCCCTCCGGCTGCGGCAAGAGCACCACCCTGCGGCTGATCGCCGGCTTCGAGCGGCCGGATCAGGGCCGCATCCTGCTGCAGGGGCGCGATCTCACCGAGGCGCCAGCGCACCGGCGGCCGGTGAACCTGGTGTTTCAGAACTACGCCCTGTTTCCCCATCTCAGCGTCTGGGACAACGTGGCCTTCGGTCCGCGTTCCCAGCGGCTTGCCGAAGCGGAGATCCGCCGGCGGGTGGGGGAGAGCCTTGAGGTGGTGCGGCTGAGCGATCTGGCCCGCAGGCGCCCCCACCAGCTCTCCGGCGGCCAGCAGCAGCGGGTGGCCCTGGCGCGGGCGCTGGTGAACGCTCCGGCGGCCCTGCTGCTGGATGAACCGCTCGCCGCCCTCGATCCGGATCTGCGCCGCAGCATGCGCCGGGAGCTGCAGCGCGTCCAGCGCGAGGTGGGCATCACCTTTCTACTGGTCACCCACGACCGCGAGGAGGCGCTCGGGCTGAGCGACCGGCTGGCGGTGATGCACGCCGGCCGGCTCGAGCAGGTGGGCACGCCGCGCCAGCTTTACGACCATCCGCGCACGGCGGTGGTGGCGGCGTTCCTGGGAGCGGTGAACCTGCTGCCGGCCGATGGCGGCGCCGGGCAGTGGCTGCTGAGGCCGGAGAGGCTGCGGCTCAGTGCCACCCCGCCGCAGCCCGGCGAACGGGGCCTGCGCGCCCGCGTGCACGAGCTGGTGTTTCAGGGAGCCACGCTGGAGGTGCGCCTGCGCAGCGGCGATGGGCGCGACCTGATCGCGATCGGCACCGGCGCCTCCCTGCCGGAGAGCCTCACGATCGGATCGGAGCTGTGGTGCTGCTGGGATCCCGCCGACAGCCATCCGCTGCAGCCCTCCGCGCCATGACGCGCCCCGCTTGGCCCGGAGCCCCCGTCGCTCCGGCTCCGTCTCCCGTTCCCGTCGCAGCAGCCTGATGCCCGCCGTTCCCCACCCCCGCAGCCGCCGCGCCCTGCTGCGCCGCCTCGCCCTCGGGGCAGCGGCCGCCGCCGGCGGACCTGCGCTGCTGCAGGCCTGCCGGGGGCCGCAGGGCAACGGCGGCAGCAGCGGAACGGCGACAGGAGAGGGGGGCGGCGAGCTGGTGATCTCCAGCTTTCCCCTCTACATCGATGCCGATGCGCCCGGCGCGCCGGGCAGCGTGGCGCGCTTCCGCAAGGAGACGGGCATCCAGCTGCGCTACCTCGAAGACGTGAACGATGTGCGCCAGTTCTTCGCGCGCATCCGCCCCCAGCTGGCCGCCGGGCGGCCGATCGTGCAGGACCTCGTGGTGCTCACCTCCTGGATGGCGGAGCGACTGATCGGGCTGGGCTGGCTGGAACCCCTGCCGCTGGAGCAGGTGCCCAACGTGCGCCATCTCAGCCCCGATCTGCGCAATCCCTCCTGGGATCCGGGCGGTCGCTTCAGCCTCCCCTGGCAGTCCGGCATCGCCGGCATCGCCTACAACATCAAGGCCACCGGCCGCGAACTGCGCAGCGTCGACGACCTCTTCGATCCCGCCCTGCGGGGCCGTGTCTCGATGCTGCTCGAGATGCGCGACACGATGGGGCTGCTGATGCTCGCCGACGGCCAGGACATCAGCCGCCCCAGCTGGCAGGGGGCGCAGAACGCCTTCAACCGGCTGGAGAAGGCCCGCCGCGACGGGCAGATCCGGCGCTTCACCGGCAACGACTACCAGAACGACCTGCTGGCCGGCAATCTGGCCGCCTGCATCGGCTGGTCGGGCGACATCGCGCAGCTCGCCCTCGAGCAGCCCGATCTGCGCTTCCTGGTGCCGGAGAGCGGCGGGGTGCTCTGGGCCGATGTGATGCTGATGCCCCGCGGCGCCCGCCACCGGCGCGAAGCGGCCCGCTGGCTCAACTGGGTCTACGAACCCCGCGAGGCCGCCCGCATCGCCGCTGCCGTGCAGTACATCTCTCCGGTGGAGGGTGTGCAGCCGATCCTCGCCGCCGATCCCGCCACCCGGGAGCTGGCCTCCAGCCCGCTGATGTTCCCGGATGCGGCCGAGCGCCGGCGGCTGAAGGTGTTCGGCCCGCTCAGTGAAAGCGAGGAGGCCCGCTGGGAGGAGCGCTTTGCGGCGATCACCGAAGCCTGAGCGCCAGCCCCTCTGGCCCTGGCTGCTGCTGGCCCCCGGCCTGCTCTGGCTGGTGCTGCTCTATCTGCTGCCGCTCCTCGGCCTGGTGCCGCTCTCCCTCTCGGAGCCGTTGAGCCGCTTCGGGCTCGAAACCGTGTTTCGCGGGCGGTTCGCCACCTACCTGGAGGTGGCTCGCGACCAGGGACCGATCCTGCTGCGCTCCCTTCGCACCGCCGGCATCGCCACGGCCCTGGGGCTGCTGCTCGCCTATCCGCTGGCGCTGCTGATCCGATTCCGCGGCGGCCGCTGGCAGCCGCTGCTGATCGGCCTGGTGGTGCTGCCCTCGCTGGTGTCGCAGCTGGTCCGGGCCATCGCCTGGAGCACCCTGCTCGGCGACCACGGACCGGTGCTGGGCGCCATCGGGGCCCTGGGCCTGCGCGATGGGCTGAACGCCCTGGGGCTGCTGCGCGACGGGCGGCTGCTGAACACCGCCACGGCCGTGGTGCTGGGCCTCACCACCACGCTGCTGCCCTTTCTGGTGCTTCCCCTGGTGGTGGCCCTGCAGCGGATCGAGCCGCGCCTGCTCGAGGCCGCTGCCGATCTCCATGCCGGTCCGCTGGCCAGCTTCCGTCGGGTGGTGTGGCCGCTCTCACGGCCCGGGCTGAGCGCCGGCCTGCTGCTCAGCCTGATCCCCGCCGCCGGCGATGTGGTCAACCCCCGCTTCCTCGGCGGCCCCGACGACCGGATGGTCGCCAACACCATCGAGAACCTGCTGCTGGTGCAACTGCAGGCCCCGCGGGCCGCGGCCCTCACCCTGCTGCTGATGGCCCTGGTGAGCGTGGTGGTGCTGCTGCAGCTCCGGGCCGGCACGGAGGAGCTTCCCCTGCCATGACACGCCTGGCCCGCGTCCTGCTGCTGCTCGGCAGCCTGCTGGCCCTGGCGCTGCTCTATGCGCCGCTGCTGGTCACGCTGCTGTTCAGCTTCAATGCCCCGCGCGGCCGTTTCAATCTCGTCTGGCAGGGCTTCACCCTGGACAACTGGCGGCATCCCTTCGCCGATGCCGCCCTCAGCCAGGCCTTCGTCACCAGCATCGGGCTGGCCCTGGCCGCCTCGCTGCTGGCGGTGCTGCTCGGGGGCCTGATGGCCATCGCCCTCTCCCGGGCGCGGCGCCTGCCGGGCCATCGCTGGATCGCGCTGCTGCTGGCCCTGCCGCTCACCAACCCGGAGATCGTGCTGGCCACGGCCCTGCTCAATCTTTTCGTGGCGATCAACCTGCCCCGCGGCGTGCTCACCCTGCTCCTCTCCCACAGCCTGTTCTGTCTGAGCTATGCGGCACTCACGCTCAAGGCGCGGCTGGCCGGGTTCGATCCCGCTCTGGAACTGGCCGCCCAGGATCTCGGCGCACCACCGCTGCAGGCCTTCCGGCGCGTCACCCTGCCGCTGCTGGCCCCCGGGCTGCTGGCCGCCGGGCTGCTCTCCTTTTCGCTCTGCTTCGACGATGTGGTGATCAGCGGCTTCACCGCCGGCGAGATCGTCACCCTGCCGCTCTATCTCGCCGGGGCCTTCCTGCGCGAGATCTCGCCGCAGATCCAGGTGCTCTCCAGCCTGGTGCTGCTGATCAGCGCCCTGCTGCTGGTGCTGGCCACGCCGCCGCGGCCGGAGCGGAAGGGGGGCGGTCCGCCCGGTTGATCGACACCTAGATTCCGGCCCAGTCGCACCGCTTCGATGCTCGCCGTTGCCATTCTGGCCGCCGGAAAGGGCACGCGCATGAAGAGCGATCTGCCCAAGGTGCTGCAGCCCCTCGCGGGCGCCACGCTGGTGGAGCGGGTGCTGGCGGGCTGCCGCCACCTCGCCCCGTCCCGTCAGCTGCTGATCGTGGGCCACCAGGCCGAGCGGGTGGAGGCATCCCTGGCGGCCCTCGGCGGGCTGGAGTTCGTGCGGCAGCAGCCCCAGAACGGCACCGGCCACGCGGTGCAGCAGCTGCTCGCGCCCCTCGCCGGCTTCGAGGGCGAGCTGCTGGTGCTCAACGGCGATGTGCCCCTGCTGCGCCCGGACACCCTGGAGCGCCTGCTCGATCGTCACCGCAGCAGCGGCGCCGCCGTGACCCTGCTCACCGCCCGCCTTCCCGACCCCAGCGGCTACGGCCGTGTCGTCGCCGACGGCCAGGGCCAGGTGAGCGCCATCGTGGAGCATCGCGACTGCACGCCCAAGCAGCGCCGCATCGACCTGATCAATGCCGGCATCTACTGCTTCGACTGGGGCCGGCTGGCGGCGGTGCTGCCCCGCCTGACCACCGACAACGACCAGGGCGAGCTCTACCTCACCGACACCGTGGCGATGCTCAGCCCTGCGGTGCACCTGGAGGTGGAGGACGCCGACGAGATCAACGGCATCAACGACCGCCTGCAGCTGGCCCAGTGCGAGGCGGTGCTGCAGGAGCGGCTCCGCCAGCACTGGATGCGGGAGGGGGTGAGCTTCACCGATCCGGCCAGCTGCACCCTCAGCGAGGGCACCTGCTTCGGCCGCGATGTGCTGGTGGAGCCCCAGTGCCACTTCCGCGGCGCCAGCACGATCGGCGATGGCTGCCGCATCGGCCCCGGCTGCCTGATCGAGAACAGCACCCTGGCCAGCGGCGTGGAGGTGCTGCATTCGGTGCTGCGCGACAGCACCGTGGCGGAGGGCTGCGTGGTGGGTCCGTTCGCGCAGCTGCGGGCCGGAGCGCGGCTGGAGGCCGGCTGCCGCGTGGGCAATTTCGTGGAGGTGAAGAACAGCCAGCTGGCGGCCGGCGTGAAGGCCAATCACCTCAGCTATCTCGGCGATGCCGATCTCGGCGCCAACGTGAATGTGGGCGCCGGCACGATCACCGCCAACTTCGACGGCGTGCGCAAGCACCGCACCGTGATCGGTGCCGGCAGCAAGACCGGTGCCAACTCGGTGCTGGTGGCTCCGATCACCCTGGGGCAGGGCGTGACCGTGGCTGCCGGTTCCACGCTCACCCACGATGTGCCCGATGGGGCCCTCGCCTTCGGGCGGGCGCGGCAGGTGGTGAAACCGGCCCGGCAATCAGCTGACTGAGCGCCTCCTGACCACCGGCCCCGCTGTCAGCTCCGGCCGCGGAGGACCCGGCATGGCGCCGGAGCCGGCTTCAGCGCGGAGGAGTCATGCCTTCGCTGGATGCAGGGGTCGCCGCGGCACCCTCCAGCCCCTCCTGCAGCAGCGGCAGCAGCCGCTCCAGCGCCACGCCGCGGCTGGCCTTGAGCAGCAGGGCATCGCCGGCGCGCAACCAGCTGAGCAGAGGTGCGGCTGCCTCCTCAGCGGCGGAGACACGCTCCAGCCGGGGGATGCCCGCTGCCGCCGCCTCCATGGCAGCACCCTCGGGGCCGCCATCCACGAGCAGCAGACCATCGAGGCCGAGTTCTGCGGCGCGGCGGGCCACGGCGCCGTGCAGCTCCAGGCTCTGATCGCCGAGTTCGAGCATCGTGCCGAGCACCGCCCAGCGGCGGCCCCCGGCGGCCAGCGGCTCCCGGGCCAGAAGCTCGAGGGCCGCCAGCACCGCCTCCGGAGACGCGTTGTACGTCTCATCCAGCACGCTCACCCCGCCGATCCGCAGGCGACGGCTGCGGCCGCCGGGCAGCTCCACGGCCAGGGCGGGCAGGGTGGTGGGGTCGACCCCCAGCTCCAGGGCCACCGCCACGGCCAGCAGCAGGTTGCGGGCGTTGTGACGGCCCGGCAGCGGCAGGGGGATGGCGGGCAGGCCCGGCAGGCTGAGCCATTCCGGCCGGCCGCCGGCGGGGGCCGCGCCGGCAGCCCGCCCGCCCGCGGCAGCAGCGGCGGCATTGCTGCCCGTCAGCGGCCGGTCCGCCGAGGGGGTGCCGGGGAGATCCGGCGTAGAAGCAGTGATCGTGCCGACCAGATCCGGCGGAGTGGTGCCCGGCACCGCGGGATCATCGGCGAGGGCCACCCGGCAGACCCGGCCCTGCCAGGAGGCCGCCAGGACCGCCTCCAGCAGCGGATCGCCGGCCGGCACCACCAGCAGCCCCTCGGGGCGGAGGCTGGCGGTGATCTCGCACTTGGCGGTGGCGATCGCCTCGCGGCTGCCCAGGCGGCCGATGTGGGCGGTGCCGATGTTGGTGATCACGGCCACGTCGGGTTCGGCGCAGTGGCTCAACCGCTCGATCTCCCCAAGGCCGCGCATGCCCATCTCCACCACCAGCGCCGCCGTGCCGGCCTGAGCCTTCAGCAGGGTGAGAGGAGCCCCCACGTCGTTGTTGTCGTTGCCGCTGCTGGCCACCACGGGCCCCAGCGGTGCCAGCACGGCGCGGATCAGCTCCCGTGTGGTGGTCTTGCCGGCCGAGCCGGTGACCGCCACCACCGGGATGGCCAGGTTGCGCCGCCAGAGGCGAGCCAGCTCCTGATAGGCATCGAGCGTGTCGTCCACCAGCCACAGCGGGCGGCCGCGGGCGGCCAGCGCCGCCAGCTCGCGCTCCTCCACGTGCCCCCTCCCCACCAGAGCGCCGGCGGCACCTCCGGCCAGGGCGGCGGCGAGGAAGCGGTGGCCATCGAAGCGCTCGCCCACCAGCGGCACAAACAGTGCCCCCTTCAGATCTCCCCGGCTGTCGGTGCTCACCCGCCCGAAGGCCCCCTGCGGCAGATCCTCCATGCCGAGGGGCGAGCCCCAGAGCTGGCTGAGCTGGTCGTGGCGCAGGGTCATCACGAGGGGGCCGGTGGGGAATCGAGCAGGATCATGCCCGAGCCCACCAGGGCCGTCCGCCCCAGCAGCCGGCCCCGGAGATCGCACAGCTCCAGCCGCTCGTAGCCGAGGCTCCGGGCCCGCTCCAGCCAGAGGCTCGCCAGCCTGCTCCTCTCCTGCTCCGCCAGGGCCGCGAAGCCCGGGGTGATGGTGGCCCGGAGCAGGCTCTCCGGGGCGCGCAGCTCCAGCGCCAGGAACCAGGGGTGGGGATCATCGGCCTGCAGCGTCCGCTGCAGCAGCTCCTCAGCGGAAGGCTCCAGCGGAGGAGATTGCGCCGCGTCCGGCGCCGCAGCCTGCGGCCCGGCGGCAGCCACGGGGCCGCCAGCCTCAGGCGGCTCGGCCGGCGGCTGGGTCGTGTTGGGGGGTTGATCCGCTCCGGGGGGCGGGCTGTCTGCGCCCGCGCCGCCGGCAAGGCTCGGCCGGGCAGGCTCCTCGCCCGTGCCGTGGCGCCCAGGGGGGTCGGCGGCGGCCGGGGCCTGCTCCGCTGAGGGTGGGGCCAGGGGGCCGGGCAGCACCAGCCGCAGGCCCAGGCCGCCGAACAAGGCAACCAGCAGCAGAAGCAGCAGCGGCCAGAACAGCGCCGCCAGCGAGGCCGGCCAGAAGCCCGGGCGCGGGAGCTCAGCCGCGGCGTTGCGGCGCAGGAGTTCGCGCAGCCTGAGGCGCAGCGAGGCCGCCACTGCCACCAGATCGGCCCCGAGCCGGCGCCATGGACTCTCGTAGGCAGCGGGGAGACCGGCAGCCGGCTCCCGCCGCTCCGGGCTCATCCCTCACCCAGCCGGCGGAACAGCGACAGCGGATTGCGGGACCGGCCGGGCGCCGCTGGCACGGGGTAGTCCGCGTCGGGGCTTTCGCCGTTGCGCAGGCTGGGATCGGCCCCCTGGCCCTGGGAGAAGCGCTCCACCTCCTCCGCGGCCGGGGTGGGTTCCTTCACGCCGCAGACCTCGCGGTACATGGCGTCGTACTCGCGGGCCGAGCGGGCCCAGCTGAAGTCCTGACCCATGGCCCGCCGCTGCAGCTCCTCCCAGCTGCTCTTGTGGCGATAGGCCTCCCAGGAGCGCACGATGGAGGTGTACAGGTCGACGGGTTCAAACCGGTCGAAGCAGTAGCCGGTGCCGGTGTGCGCCGCCGGGTCGTGGGGCGGCACCGTGTCGACCAGGCCGCCGACGCGGCGAACGACCGGGATCGAGCCGTAGCGCATGGCCAGCATCTGGCTGATGCCGCAGGGTTCGAAGCGGCTTGGCATGAGGAAGGCATCACTGCCGCCGTAGATCAGGCGCGACAGGGCGTCGTCGTAGGTGAGGAACACGGCGAAGCGGCCCGGATGGCGTGCGGCCATCTGCCACAGGCCCGATTCCAGCCCCCGGTCGCCCGTCCCGAGCACCACGAACTGGCTGTCGCTGTAGGCGAGCACGCGGTCGGCCACCTGCAGCAGCAGATCCACGCCCTTCTGGTCCACCAGCCGGCTCACCAGGCCCATCAGGTAGGTGCGCGGACTCACCTGGAGCCCGAACCGTTCCTGCAGGGTGCGCTTGTTGGCGGCGCGGGCCTCCAGATCGGCGGCGCTGAAGGGGGAGGTGAGAGCCCCATCGGTGGCTGGGTTCCAGTCTTCCTCGTCGATGCCGTTGAGGATGCCGCGCAGCTTGCCGCTGATGAAATTGAGCAGTCCGTCGAGGCGTTCGCCGTATTCCGAGGTGCGGATCTCCTGGGCATAGGTGGGCGACACGGCATTCACCCGGTCGGCATAGAGCAGGGCCGCCGCCATCGTGTGATCCCCCTGCATGTACCAGGGGCACCAGGTCATGCGGTCGAGCTTCCAGCGCCAGGGGCCCTGATACTTGAGGTTGTGGATGGTGAAGACGGTGCTGATCTCCGGGTCCTGATGCATCCACACCGGAATCATGCCGGTGTGCCAGTCGTGGCAGTGCAGCACCTGCGGCTTCCAGCCGCCGTTCCAGGCGAATTCAGCCGTGGCGCTGGCGAAGAAGGTGAAGCGCCAGTCTTCATCCTCACCGCCATAGATGCGTTCGGGATCGAAGGCCGGATGGCCCACCAGATAGATGGTCAGGCCATTGCCCGGATGGCGCGTTTCGAAGATGGCGAAGTCGGTGCCCATCGTGTGGCCGCGCCAGATCGGCTCGGGGCTGATCTCCAGCCGGCTCCACAACCGGCCGTACCCCGGCATGATGATGCGCACGTCGTGGCCCAGGGCAGCCAGAGCCGGGGGCAGGGAGCCCACCACGTCCCCCATGCCGCCCACCTTCACCATCGGTGCACATTCGGCAGCGGCGAACAGGATGCGCATGGGCCCGGTTTCAGGTGGGCGCCACTGTACGGGGCCTGTTGTGACCGGCCGGCCCGCTCAGGGAAGCACCGTGACCGGCATCCCCAGGCTCACGAGTTCGTAGAGCCTGCGCACATGCTCGTCGTAGAGCCGCACGCAGCCGTGCGACACCGCATGACCCACGGTCCAGCGGTGGGGGGTGCCATGGAACCCCGCCACCACACAGCCCTTCACATCCAGCATGCTCTCGCCATCCCAGCCCCGGCGGCCGTTGCAGTCGCGATGGAAGCCGATCCAGCGGCTGCCCAGGGGATTGTCGGGCCCGGGGGGGGTTCGGGTGCCCTTCTCGGGATGCTCCCAGACGGGATAGGGCCTCTTCTCGATCACCTGGAAGCGGCCCACCGGGGTCTCCCAGCCAGGCATGCCCACGGCCACGGGGAAGCGGTGCAGGGTGCGGCCGTTCTCCACCACCCGCAGCTGGCGGCGGCGGCGATCGAGCACGAGCTCGCGGCCCGGGGGGATCACGCTGGCAGGCTGGGGAGATCCTGCCGGCGGGAGCGTCGCTGGCGGGGTTGCAGGGGCTGGCGGATCCACCGCCCCCAGGCTCGCCGGAGTGAGGGGCAGCGGGGCGGGCCTGGCCGGAGCGAGGGGGAGCCCGGGGCCGATCAGGAGTGGCTCATCGCCTTGCAGCAGCGCCGCTCCGGAGGGTGGCGGCGGGGGCGACGGGGCAGCCCCGGAGAGGCGGGCAGCGGGCCTGCCCTCAGGCGCCCACACACCGCCAGCGGGTGAAAGCCCGGCTGGCGCGGCTTGCTCAGGTGAGCCAGGGAGGGGCGGAGGCGGAGCTGCCTGGGCGGAGGGGAGCGCGATCGCGGCCGGGAGGAGGAGCCCCAGCCAGAGGGCCAGGGGATCGGCGGAGCGCCGGCACACGCAGCAGGAAGCCGGGCTCGGCACGGGGGGCAGTGCAGGGCGTGGCACGGTGCTTCGGGCGGCGGCAGCAGCTTCGGGCAACGCTACCCAGCGTGTCGGGAGGATGGGCGATGCTCAGGGCAACCAGGGGCTCCCGGAGAAATCCGGATCCCGCTTCTCGAGGAAGGCATTGCGTCCCTCCTGGCCCTCGGCGGTGCGGTAGAAGAGGTGGGTGGCCTGCCCCGCCAGCTCCTGGATGCCCGCCAGGCCATCGGTTTCAGCATTGAACGCCGCCTTCAGGCAGCGGATCGCCGTGGGGCTGTGGGCCAGCACCTCCCGGGCCCAGGCCACCCCTTCCGCCTCCAGGTGCTCCAGGGGCACCACCGCATTCACCAGCCCCATCGCCAGGGCCTCGGCGGCGCCGTAGCGGCGGCAGAGAAACCAGATCTCGCGCGCCTTGCGCTGGCCCACCACCCGGGCCAGATAGCCGGCCCCGAAGCCGCCATCGAAGCTGCCCACCCGCGGCCCCGTCTGGCCGAAGACGGCATTCTCGGCCGCCAGGCTGAGATCGCAGAGCAGATGCAGCACCTGGCCGCCGCCGATGGCGTAGCCGGCCACCAGGGCGATCACCACCTTGGGCAGGCTGCGGATCAGCCGCTGCAGATCGAGCACGTTGAGCCGGGGAAGGCCCGATTCATCGAGGTAGCCGCCGTCGCCGCGCACGCTCTGATCGCCGCCGGCGCAGAAGCTCCACACCCCATCGGCCGCCGGCCCATCGCCCGTGAACAGCACCACCCCGATCGCAGGGTCGTCGCGCACGCGGCTGAAGGCATCGCAGAGCTCCTGCACCGTGAGCGGCCGGAAGGCATTGCGCTTTGCGGGCCGGTGAATGCTGATCCGGGCGATGCCCTCCTCGCTGCGCAGCACGCGGATATCGCGGTAGTCGCCCACGGGGATCCAGCGCACGGCTCCGGCCTCCGGCCCGGTGGGTTCAGCGGGTGGCGGTGCGGCGCTCATCCGGCGGCGGAATCCTCTGCCGCCATTGTGCGCAGGCGGCGGCGCAGCTCGGCATCGCGGCGGCGGTCGGTGCGCACCACCAGCAGGCTGATCGGCTGCTCCAGGGCCCAGCCCAGTGCGGCGGGCAGATCCAGGGGGCTCGGCACCAGGCGGCCCGGCACGCCATGGGCGGCGGCGAGGGTGAGGGGATCCACCGCCTGGGGCATGGCGAAGAGACGATCGAAATCGAGCAGCCCAGCAGGCTCGCCGGCCCCGGCGATCGCTTCGGCGTCCAGCCGGATCGGCAGCTGCTCGAAGATGCCGCCGCCGCCGTTGTCGATCAGCACCACCGTCAGCCGCCCCCGCAGCTGGGAGCGCCAGAGCCAGCCGTTGCTGTCGTGCAGCAGGGCCAGGTCGCCGCTCAGCAACAGGCAGGCGCCCAGCGCCTCGGCGATGCCGCAGGCCTCCGAGAGCGTGCCGTCGATGCCGGAGGCGCCCCGGAAGCCGAAGATCGGCCGGCCGGGGCTGCGCGGGTCGGCGAAGCTCTCCCAGTCGCGCACCGGCGAGCTGTTGGCGAGCATCAGGGGCAGGCCCTCCGGCAGCAGCAGGCTGAGCTGCCGTGCCAGGGCCGGTTCACTCCAGCCGGGGCCGATCGCTGCGGCCCGATCGGAAGCGGCCAGCGCTGAGGAGGGGTCCAGCGCTGAGGAGGGGCCCAGCCACGGATCCAGCCGGGCCTGCATCAGCCTCTCCGCCCGCTGCCAGCGCAGCGCCAGCGACAGCGAGTCGGCAGCGGGAGCGCCCCCATCGATCCCGCCATGTCCGTTCAGCCAGGCCGCCAGGCCGGCCGAATCCTGGGCGACCGTGGTGGCGAGCGGATCGAGGCAGCGGGGATCGGCCTCGCTCACCAGCACCTGCAGCCCGCCGATGGCCTGCAGCCAGCGCTCCAGCCGCCGGCTCGCCGGCAGGGGGCCCAGACGCAGGATCTGCGGGGCGGCCAGCTCCGCCGGCGGGTTCTCCAGCAGCAGGTCGTAGGAGGCCACACAGCTCAGCCCGCTGCAGCCGCGCAACCCGGAGAGGGCATCGGCCAGCAGCGGCCAGCCCGTGCGCTGTTGCCAGCGGCGCAGGGCGTCCAGGTGACGCGGCCAGGCGGCGGGAGCCCCGCGCCAGGGGCCGGCCACCACCACACCCGGCCGGTCGGGATCCAGAGCAGAGGTGCCTGGAGCCGGCCGGTCTGCTGCGGCACGCGCGCCGGGCGGGGGATCGCCGGCCGCAGCCGGCCCGGGATCGCCGCCGGCCGGAGGCGCTTCATCCAGCAGCGCCAGCGCCAGTGGGGCCAGTGCCGCCAGGGTGCTGCGATCCGGGTGGAGCGGTTCCTCGAAGGGAAGATTCAGATGCACCGGCCCCGGGGGAGGGCCCTCGCCCGCACCCAGGCTGCGCCGCCAGGCCCGCAGCGCCAGCTCCTCCAGGTCGCTGGCCGCCATGGCGGCCAGCCCGCTCCCCGCACCACGGCCGAGCCAGCGGCAGCTGGCCGCCAGAAACGTCTCCTGGTTCACGCTCTGATTGGCCCCGCAGCCCTTCAGCCGCAGCGGCCGGTCGGCGCTGAGCAGCAGCAGCGGAATGGTCCCGTGGTCGGCCTCCACGGCCGCCGCCAGCAGGTGCGCCACAGCCGAGCCCGAGGAGGTGATCACCGCGGCGGGCAGGCCGCTGGCCCGCCCGAGCCCGAGGGCGAAAAAGGCGGCGGAACGCTCATCGATGGCGGTGTGCAGCGCCAGGCCAGCGGGTTCGAGCAGGGCGGCCGCCACCGCCAGCGGGGCGGAGCGGCTGCCGGGGGCGATCACCGCCTGGCGGAGCCCGCAGCGCCGCAGGCCCGCCAGCAGCCTCAGCGCCGCTTCGAGATTGTCTCGGGCAGCCGGGCTTCCGGACGGGAACGAAGCGGAAACCCGGCGGGGCGCCGGGCCGGGATCCGGGGAGACAACCACCGCGGCGGCTCGCTGGGAGAGGATGGTGCAGCGATCATCCTCAGGCAGGCCCGATGGCAGCCGCACCCGAAGCCCAGCCCCCCGGTGCCGAACCCCGGGTCGGAGGCGAAGGGATCGCTCGCCAGCTCCTCTCGCTCCTGCTCTGGGTGGCGGTGGCCCTGCTGCTGCGCACGCTGGTGGTGGAACCGCGCTGGATCCCCTCCGGATCGATGCTGCCCACCCTGCAGCTGCAGGACAGGATCCTGGTGGAGAAACTGAGGCCCCGGCTCGGAGCCCCGCTGCGAGCGGGCACGGTGGTGGTCTTTCATCCACCGCCCTCGCTGGTGGAGGCCGGCTACGACCCTGGCGCTGCCCTGATCAAGCGTGTGGTGGCCGGGCCGGGGGAAACGGTGGAGGTGCGCGGCGGGATGCTGCTGGTCGATGGCCGGCCGGCGGAGGCGGTGATCGGCAGCGAGGCGATCGACTACAGCCAGCCTCCCGTCACGGTGCCCGAGGGGGATCTCTGGGTG
>Ga0169931_10005745_pt1 | contig 18858 bp, 21 predicted proteins | sample Kivu_15m_20L_FD_129675 | JGI IMG/M metagenome (GOLD analysis project Ga0169931, IMG submission 129675) | Freshwater microbial communities from Lake Kivu, Western Province, Rwanda to study Microbial Dark Matter (Phase II) - Kivu_15m_20L... | ecosystem: Environmental > Aquatic > Freshwater > Lake... | reverse complement strand
CTGAGCGGCACCAACGACACCGGCGAGCTCTGGACCCGCTCCCCCTTCGTCGCCTGACGTTCACGTCGGGCGTTCTCCGGCGAGGTTTCTCCCTCAAGTGTTCTTGAAGGCTTCGTAGCCGTCGCGTTCCAACACATCGGCAAGTTCGGGACCACCGGTCTCCACGATGCGCCCCTTCACCAGGATGTGCACCCGACCGGGCTTCAGCTCCTCGAGCAAACGGCTGTAGTGCGTGATCACCAGCGCACCCAGACCGTCCTCGCGCGTCGCGTCCATCACGCGGCGGGCGCAGTCGCGCAACGCGTCCACGTCGAGGCCCGAATCGAGTTCGTCCAGGATCGCGATGGTCGGCTTCAGGATCGACAGCTGCAACGTTTCGTTGCGCTTCTTCTCTCCACCCGACAGGTCCACGTTCAACGGACGGTCGAGGAGTTTCTCGTCGAAGTGAATGCGCGCCGCCTCGGTGCGCAAAAGCGTGTCCAGACGGCCCACGTCCCCGTCGCGACCACGACCCTTCAAAGCCTCCGACAACACGTCGTTCAACAGAACTCCGGGCACCTCGGTCGGGTACTGCATCACCAAGTGGAGGCCGACCGCGGCGCGTTGCCACGTGGGCACCCCGAGCATCTCGCGACCGTCGAGCAGAATGGAACCCGCCGTGACGTTGTAGCCCGGCTTGCCCATGACGACGGCCGACAGCGTGCTCTTGCCCGCACCGTTCGGGCCCATCACGGCGTGCACTTCGCCCGACGAGACGGTGAGGTTCACGCCGTGCAGGATCTGCTTGTCGCCCACCGAGGCGTGCAGGTCGATGATCTGGAGCGTGCTCATGCGCGCACCTCCACGACCACGTCGCCGTTCACCACGGTCACGTCGAACACCGGCACGGGCTGTGTGGCCGGCAGCGTGGCCGGGACACCGGTCTCGAGACTGAAGGCGCTGCTGTGGCGCGGGCATTCCAGTTGCTTCTCGTCGCACCACACCTCGCCGTCGCTCAGCGAGACGTTGGCGTGGCTACACAGGTCGCCGATGGCGTACACCTCGTCGCCGATGCGCACGAGGGCCACCGCGATTCCGTTCACGTCGACCTTCGTGGCGGTACCCGGAGTGAGATCGTCGAATCGCGCGACCACGGTCATGACGCACCTCCGATGGACAACTTCGCCGCCACCTGACGACGCAACGGTGCGGCCAGGTCACCCACGGGCAACTGCGCCAACACCTCGTCGAAGAATCCGAGCACGACCAGACGCTGGGCCACGTCGGGGTTCACGCCACGACTCTCCAGGTAGAACAACTGGTCCTCGTCGATGGGGCCGACCGTGGAGGCATGACTGCACTTCACGTCGTTGGTCTCGATGTCGAGGTTCGGCACGCTCTCGGCCCACGCACCGTGGGACAAGGTGAGGTTGCGGTTGGTCTGGAACGCCGCGGATCCCTTGGCGTTCTTGTGGATCTTGATGAGACCCGTGTACACGCTCTTGGCCGTGTCCTGAACCGCGCCCTTGAACAAGAGGTCACTGGTGGTGCGGGGCGCGGCGTGTTCCTGCAGGGTGCGGAAGTCGTGCATCTGGGTGCCGCCGGCGAAGTACAGCGCCACCTGACGGGTGTTGCCGCCCTGCCCCTCGAGGCGCGCCGACGTGCTGACGCGGGCGTAGTCGCCACCGAGAGCGACGGTGGCGAGCAAGGTGTCCGAGTCGCGTTGTCCGACGGACTGGTGTTGCCCGATCAACCACGAGTCGGTGCCCAACTCGTTGATGCCCAGGTAACGCACGCGGGCCGCCTGCGCGGTGCGCGCGTCCAGCACTGGCACCACCAGCGAACGGACACCGTCGGCGCTGACGAATCGTTCGACGACGGTGACTTCACTGTTCTCGGCGGCGTCGATGACGAGGCGCGGGAAGCACATCGCGCCGTCGACGTCGGCCGTGTGGGTGATGACGATGGGCTGCGACACCACGGTGTTGCGCGCCACCGACACCACGATGACGTCCATGTGCGCGAGGTTGAGTTCGCTGAGGAGGTCGTTGCCGCGAACGCCGTCGAACAGGTTGGCCAGCGAAGCGTCCACCGCGGCGGCCGAGGCCGGTACATGGGTGACGCGCGCCGCGTCGGTGACGCCCGAGATGCTGGTTACGGTGGCGACGGGACGGAACGACGCGAGGTCCAACTCGGCGATGCGGCTGTAACGCCAGATCTCCTCATCGGCGGTGGGGAAAGGCAACGCAGTGGCCCGCTCGAGAGCGGCGTCGCGCACCTGGGGCCAGTTGCTCGAAGAACTGCGCGCCGTGTCGGGGGTCAGCACGGGCACGGCAAAATAGTACTACCGAGATAGGGGAAATTCACCCTGGACGAGACGAACGGAACCGAACGAACGGAACCGAGCGAACGCCGGCGCTCAGGAACGACGACGGAACAAACGTCGCCAACCCTTGGGGGCGTTCTTCTCGGCTTCCACCTCGGCCATCACCTGAGCCCCGATGGAGTTCAAGATGTCCTCGGCTTCGTCCAACACCGCGGCCGCCGAGCCATCATCGAGCCCGGGCGGCTCCACCGGGGTGGGCGGGGTGACCATCGACCCGTAACTCCAACCGGCGTCCATGCGCGGAGCGAATCCCAAACAATTCTCGGGGCAACGCCACGGGGCGTCGGGAGCCAGATCGAGGTTGCACTTGCGCACGGTGTCGCCGTTGGCGTACGTGCGACTCTCGAAGTTGCGGCATTCCTGTCGCATGGGCATGACGGAACACTAAGTGGTCACGACCCCGCAGAACAGGTCAGCCGACGGAGCCTTCCATCTGCAGTTCGATGAGGCGGCTCCACTCGACGGCGTACTCCATGGGCAGGGTGCGGGTGACGGGCTCGATGAAACCGTTCACGATCATGCCCATGGCCTGCTCCTGGGACAGACCGCGGCTCTGCAGGTAGAACAACTGCTCGTCGGCGATCTTTGACACCGTGGCCTCGTGACCGATCTGGGCGTCCTTCTCCCCCACTTCCATGTAGGGAAGCGTGCGGCTCTCGCTGTTCTCGTCGAGGATGAGCGCGTCGCATTGCACGTGGCTCTTGCAGCCGTAGGCGCCCTCGTCGACGCGCACGAGACCGCGATAGGTGGTGATGCCACCGTCCTTGCTGATCGACTTGGACACGATCTTCGACGTGGTCTCGGGCGCCGCGTGCACCATCTTGGCGCCGGCGTCCTGATGCTGGCCCGCACCGGCGTACGCCACGCTCAACACCTCTCCGGTGGCCTTCGGACCCACGAGGTAGACGCTCGGGTACTTCATGGTGAGCTTGGAGCCGATGTTGCCGTCGATCCATTCCATGTGGCCCTCGGCCTCCACGCGCGCGCGCTTGGTGACGAGGTTGTACACGTTGGGTGACCAGTTCTGGATGGTGGTGTAGGTGACGCGGGCGCTGGGCTTCACGACGATCTCGACCACCGCGCTGTGTAACGAATCGTTGGTGTACACCGGCGCCGAGCAGCCCTCGATGTAATGCACCTTGGAACCCTCGTCGGCGATGATGAGCGTGCGCTCGAATTGTCCGGCGTTCTCGCTGTTGATACGGAAGTAGGCCTGCAGCGGCATCTCGCACTCCACGCCGGGCGGCACGTAGATGAACGATCCACCCGACCACACCGCACTGTTGAGCGCCGAGAACTTGTTGTCCCCGGGCGGGATGACGGTGCCGAAGTACTTCTTCACCAACTCGGGGTACTCACGCAACGCGGTGTCCATGTCGCAGAACAGGATTCCCTGCGCTTCGAGATCCTCGCGGTTGCGGTGAAAGACGACTTCGGATTCGTACTGGGCGGTGACACCGGCGAGGTATTTGCGCTCGGCCTCGGGAATTCCCAACTTCTCGTAGGTGGCCTTCATCTGCTCGGGCAGATCGTCCCAGTCGTCCACCTGATCGGTGGCCGGACGCAGGTAGTAGAAGATGTCCTGGAAGTCGATGTCGGGCATGTTCTGTGCGAACCACGGGGCCATGGGCTTCTTCTCGAACAGACGCAGGCTCCGCTCGCGGAACTGGGTCATCCACTTGGGCTCGCCCTTCCACCACGAGATCTGGTCGACGACCGGCTTGCTCAGTCCCTTCTCGGGCTTGAACGCGTATTCGACGTCGTCGCTCCAACCGAGCGAGTACTTGCTGAGGTCGAGATCGAAAGAGGTCACCGTGGCTCCCAAGTGTCAGAACGCCGTCCCCGGGGGTGGGGCGGAATTTCCACTACCGCCATAGTAACAATTGCCCGACGGGTTCCGGCTGGTCGGGCGGGCTTTTCGTTCAGGCGCTGGCGCGCAGTTCGCCGGCCGCCACCGCGGGCAACTCGATGAAGATGCACTCCCCCGGACAGGCCTCGGCCGCGTCGACCACCGCTTGGTAGTTCTTCACGGGAACCCAGGCCAAGCTGCCCGCTCCACCAGGGTCGTTCAGCGGAAGGCCGGCCTCGGCCACGTAGGCGATGCCGTCCTCCAATTGCACGAACACGTCGGGACAGTGGTCGAGGCACAGGCCGTCGCCCGTGCACAAGTCCTGATCGATCCACACCCGCACCGGCAAGACGCTAACGCCCTCCCCCGCCCGGATGCCGAGGCGGACCCATGTTCAGATGGCACATCGAGGAGGGCATGACGCACCGGACACCCCCGGATCGGTCGTACCCTCACGATGATGTCCATACCTTCGGCCAAACGCGTCGCTCACGTGCACCACCGCCCCACCGGCGACACGGCCGACGACTTCCATTGGCTGGCCAACCGCGACGACCCCGACACCATCGCGTACCTGAACGCCGAGAACGCCCACACGAATCAGTGGTTCGCGCCCCACACCGGTTTGGTGGACACGCTGTTCGCCGAAATCAAGTCGCGCATCCAGGAGACCGACCAGTCGGTTCCCACGTTCAAGGACGGCTGGTGGTACGTCACGCGCACCGAGGAGGGTCGCGAGTACCCCATTCACTGCCGCGGACGCGAACGCGGCGTCGGTGGCCGTCTCAGGGACGAGACGGTTCTGCTCGACGAGAACACCGAAGCCGCGGGATACGAGTACTTCTCGCTCGGCGCGTTCGACATCAGCTCGGACTCGCGTCTGTTGGCGTGGAGCCTCGACACCGACGGCAGCGAACACTTCTCGATGCGCATCCGCGATCTGGACACCGGCCACGATCTCGCCGACCGCCTCGAGGACACCTCGTGGGCCGGCACCGCCTGGAGCACGGACTCGTCGCATCTCTTCTACGTCACCTACGACGAACAGGAACGCCCGTGCACCGTCTGGCGTCACCGACTCGGCGATCCGCAGTCCGCCGACGCGCAGGTGTTCCACGAGCCCGACGAGCGCTTCTACGTGGGCATCGATCTCTGCCGGAGCGGAAAGTGGATCATCATCGACTCCGACTCCAAGACGTCGAGCGAGTCGTGGTTGATCCCCGCCGACGACCCGACCGCCTCGCCGGTGTGCGTGGTCCCGCGTCGCGACGACATCGAGTACCACCTCGACCACTGGGGCGACCGCTTCGTGGTGCTGACCAACCTCGACGCCGTCGACTTCCGCGTGATGACGGCGCCCGAATCCGAGCCCGCGCGATGGGAGCCACTGGTCGAACACGAAGCCGGCCGCCGCATCACCCGCGTGGACTGTTTCGCCTCGCACCTGGTGGTACACGAGTGGCATCACGCACAACCTCGACTGCGCGTGATGCGGCGCGACGGCTCGTTCACTCCCATCGTCATCGGCGACGCCCCGCACGATTGCGATCTCGACAGCAACCCCGAATGGGAAGCGACGACGTTGCGGTTCTCCACCGAGAGCATGGTCACGCCGGCAACCCTGTTGGAGCAGGACCTCACCACGGGCGTGCGCACGGTGCTCAAGACCGCGCCCACCCCGAACGTGGACCTCGCGCGCTACGAGACCGTACGGGCCTGGGCCACCTCGGCCGACGGCACCGCGGTTCCCTACGACGTGGTGCGCCTGAAGGGTGCCCCGAACGACGCGTCCGCGCCGTGCCTGGTGTACGCCTACGGCAGTTACGAGGCGTCCATGCCCCCGTGGTTCAGCGTGGCCCGACTCGGCTTGGTCGACCGTGGCTTCACCTGGGTGTTGGCTCATCCGCGCGGAGGCGGCGAGATGGGTCGCCAGTGGTACCTCGACGGCAAGTTGCTCAACAAGGCCAACACCTTCGCCGACGTCAATGCCGTGGCCCGCGACATGGTGACCAAGGGGTGGGCATCACCCGGTCGCTTGGCCGTGCGCGGTGGCAGTGCGGGCGGACTGATGGTCGGGGCCTGCCTCAACGCCGCACCCGATATGTGGTCCGCCGCGGTGGCCGAGGTTCCCTTCGTCGACGTGGTGAACACGATGAGCGATCCCACGTTGCCCTTGACCGTGACCGAGTGGGAGGAATGGGGCGATCCCCGCAGCGAACCTTTCGCCTCCTGCATGCTCGCGTACTCGCCCTACGACAACCTCGTCGCGCGCGATTACCCGGCGATCCTGGCCACCGCCGGACTCAACGACCCGCGGGTCGCCTATCACGAACCGGCGAAGTGGATCGCCCGTATCCGCCAACTGCGGACGAACGACGCGCCACTGTTGCTGCGCACCGAGATGGGGGCCGGGCACGGTGGACCGAGCGGTCGCTACGACCGTTGGCGCGAGGAGGCGACGATCAGCGCCTTCTTGTTGGTCGCACTCGGCGCGACGAACGGTGCGCCGACGAACAACGCGACGAACAACGCGACGAACAACTCAGCGAACCAGTAGGGCGACCACCGCCAGCGCCATCATCGCCACGTTGCGCACCACGTGACCGACACCGATGGGCTTGGCGCTCCATGAACCGAAGCACGCGCACACCGGACGGTGACCGCGCCCCAGGTTCGCCAGCAGGAGCAAGGTGAATGCCTGCAACGTCAGCAGCGCCACGATCGCCATCGGTGCGCGCCACAACTGGGCGATCAGGGCCGCCCCGAGAGCGATCTCGAACCACGGCACGAGCGGCGACACCCATGCGGGGGCACCCATCTCGCGCGCCTCGGCGGGCCAGCGATCGCCGAGGATCACCTTGGATCCACCGGCCAGACACATCAGTGCACCGAGCACGATCGAGGCGACGAAACCGATCATGGTTTCCGCGACGTCTCTCAGCTCGCGGGGGTCTTGACGCTGGCCACCTTGCCGCGGAAGAACACCATGGCGTCGGCCACCGCGTCGGCGTGGGCCATTTCGCGCACGCGACCCACCACGAAGTGATGATCACCGGCCTCATGCACCGCGTCGATGTCGCAGTCGATCCAGCCGATGACCCCGGGCAGGATCGGCGAACCGGACCCCGCGGTCGAACACTCCAGACCGCCGAACTTGCCGGCCTCGCTGTCGGCGGGCTCCTTGGCGAATCGCCAGCAGAGTTCGTCCTGACCGGCGCCGAGGATGTTGACGCAGAACGATCCCGATCCGGCGATCAGGGGCCAGCTGCGCGACGAGCGCCCGGGCAGGAAACCGACCAGGGGCGGGTCGAGGGACACCGACACGAACGAGCCGATGGTGATGCCGTGGGGCGCGCCGGCCGCGTCGAGGCCGGTCACCACGGTGACACCGGTGGGGAAATGCCCCAGCACGTTGCGGAAATGGCGGGGGTCGATGGGCGCGGTCATGGCCAAACACTAGGTCGGGCGGCGTGGGAGCCCGACGGTGGGAACTCGATGATTCCCGACTATTATGGTCGGGAATCCGGAACAGGGAAGCGCTGCTCATGACCACTGCCATCGACACCTGGAAACTCACCCCCATCACGGGATCCTTCGGGGCCGAACTCGAGGGTGGCAACGCCCGCACCGACTTCGAGCCCGGCGAACTGCTGGCGTTGCTCGAGAAGCATCTGGTGGTGGTCCTGCGCGATCAGCACCTGTCGCACGCCGATCAGGTCGCGTTGGCCCGTTCCCTCGGCGAACCGACGCCGGCCCATCCGGTGGTGCCCGGTCATCCCGATCATCCCGAGATCCTGGAACTCGACGCGGCCAAGGGCGGAAAGAACGCGCGCTGGCATACCGACGTCACCTTCGTGGCCACCCCCCCGGCGGCCTCGGTGTTGGTGGCCGACCACGTGCCGCCGTTCGGTGGCGACACGTTGTGGGCCGACATGCGCGGCGCGTACGAGAACCTGAATCCCGCGTTGTGTCGACTCATCGAGGAACTGAACGCGATCCATCGCATCTCGCCCCTCGCCTACTGGGGCGAACCGTTCGACACCGCACTGACGCGCGAAGACGCCCAGAAGTTGTTCGACGACGCGACGAAGGTCCCGCCCGTGGTGCACCCCATGGTTCGCATCCATCCCAGTACCGGTCGCCCGAGTCTGTTCGTGAACCCCGGTTTCACCACCCACGTGGCCGGCTTCTCGCGCATCGAGAGCGAGAACCTGTTGGCGTTGTTGTACGAACACGCCACCCAACCCGAGTTCGTGTTGCGCCATCGTTGGCGCCCGGGCGACGTGGTGATGTGGGACAACCGCGCCACCATGCACTACGCCACCGACGACTACGGCAACGCCGAACGTCGCATGCGTCGGGTCACCATCCGCGGCGGCAAGGCCGTGGGCCCCGACGGTTTCGAGAGCACGGTCGTGAGCGACCCGTTGCTCGCGGTGCGCTGAAACAGCCGCGAACTCAGGAGTTCAACGGGATCGACAGCGTCTGGTTCTCGGCCGCCGCGATGACCTCGATGCCGTGGGGCGCGCAGGCCCGACGGGCGCGATCAAGGAACTCGTCCACGGCGTCGTCACCCCGCACCGGATCGTGATGGAAGAGCGCGAGTCGCTTCACCTTGCACTCGATGGCCACCCACACCGCGTACTCCATGGTGCAGTGACCCCAGTTGCTCTTGCCCACGAATTCTTCGGGCGTGTACTGAGCGTCGTGGATCAGGAGGTCGGCGCCGGTGCACAACTCGCGCGCACCATCGGTGATGCCCATCGACCCATCCTCGGGCATCTGGTGATCGGGCAGGTACACCACGCTGGTGTCGCGATGCGTGACGCGATAACCCAACGTGTTGCCGACATGGGGCACCAGGCGACTCATCACGTCGAGCCCACCGATCGAGAAGTCGTCGTCGGCCACGTCGTGGAAGACGAAGGTCCCCGGCAGATCGGTGACGCTCACCGGGAACATGGGGGGCTTGATGATGGACTCGAACACCTCGCGGACCGTGCGGCCGTCTTCTTGGACCGGACCGAAGATGTCGAAGTGCGCGCCGTCGCGCAAGGTGGGCACGAAGAACGGCAGTCCCTGCACGTGGTCCCAATGCATGTGCGTCAGCAGACACGTGCCCGTGAACGGACCGGTGGCCGGAATGCGATCACCGCAGTAACGAAGTCCGGTGCCCAGATCGAACACCAAGGGGTCGTGTCCGGGTACGACGAGACCGACGCACGACGTGTTGCCGCCGTACCGTCTGGTGTCATCGCCATGGCACGGTGTCGAACCGCGAACCCCAAAGAACGTGACAACGAGATCGTTGACCCCCTCGATGAGGTGAACGCTAAATGACGCACGGGTGCATTCCGAACGGGAGCCGACCCGTCGGGCTGGTGACGTTGGTCGCAGTCGGGGTGTTCCGCGAGCACCCGTGAGGGGTACGGTTTGGCCATGTCCGCCCAAGCCTTCGGTTCGACGACCCCCACGGTGACGATCGACGGTCTCGAGATCGCCTATCTGGCCGCCGGCCTCGACAACGACGGCCCGCTCGCGCTGTGTCTGCACGGATTCCCGGATTCCGCCCACACGTGGCGTCACCTGCTGCCCCGGCTGGCCGACGCCGGGTACCGCGCCGTGGCCCCGTTCCTGCGTGGCTACGCCCCCAGCGCCGTCCCCGCCGACGGTCGGTTCCAGACGGCCGCCTCGGCACTCGACGCCATCGGGCTGCACTCCGCGCTCGGTGGGGACTCCCGGGCGGTGATCATCGGACACGACTGGGGGTCGATCATCACCAACATCGCCGCCGCGCACCGTCCCGACCTGTGGTCGAAGGTGGTCATGTCGGCCGTTCCACCGGGCAACGCCGTCGGGATGGCCTTCGTCACCAACCTGGCCCAGATCAAGCGCAGTTGGTACATGTTCTTCTTCCAACACCCGCTCGCCGACATGGTGGTGGGAGCCAACGATCTCGCCTACATCGACATGTTGTGGAACGACTGGTCGCCGGGATTCGACGCCACCGAGGAGCTGGCGTTGTTGAAGCCCAGCCTGCGCGATCCGGCCAATCTCCAGGCCGCGCTCGGCTACTACCGAGCCACCATCGGAGCCGGGTACAACGACCCGGCGCTGCAGGACGTGCAGGCCAAGTCGGCCGTTATCCCGTCGCAACCGTTGCTGTACCTGCACGGCGTCACCGACGGCTGCATGGGACTCGAGGTGGCCGGATTCGCCGCCGCCGAGTTGCCGCCCACCGCACGCGCCGAGTTCGTCGACGGCGCCGGGCACTTCCTGCACCTCGAGCGACCCGATCACGTGAACGACATCATCCTCGACTTCCTCGGTGAATGACGTGAGCGCACCCGTTCTTCCCGACGGACTCGTGATCGTCGTGAAGCGCGAGTGCGAGACGTGTCGCATGGTGGCACCGGTCGTCGAACGACTGGCGTCCGAGCGCGACGACGTGACGGTCTACGTGCAAGACGACCCGAACTTCCCCGAGGGCGTCGACGTCGTCCACGACGCGGATCTGGCGGTGAGTTGGCACCACGAGGTGGAGACGGTGCCGACCGTGATCCGGGTGGTGGGCGGAGTCGAGGTCGAACGCACCGTCGGCTGGGTGCGCGACGAGTGGGAACGCGTCACGGCGACCACGGGACTCGGTCCGGATCTGCCGTCGTTCCGACCGGGTTGCGGTTCGATGAGCGTCGACCCCGATCTGGTCGACCGGCTGCGCGTGCGATTCGGGGGCTCGGTGTTGGGTGCGCGACGCGTGGAGGTCGCCGATCTCGAGGACGAGTTCGAGGCCATGTTCGATCGTGGTTGGACCGACGGTCTTCCGGTGGTGCCACCCACCGGGGAACGCGTGATGCGCATGCTCACCGGAACCACGCGTGCTCCCTCCGACGTGATCGCCGTCGTGCCACCCGATCTGGTGGAGGTCTCGGTGGAGAAGATCGCCATCAACGCGGTGATGGCCGGCTGTCGACCCGAGTACCTACCCTGGGTCATCGCGGGAATCGAGGCGGTCTGCAACGACACCTTCAACATCCACGGCGTGTTGGCCACCACGATGCCCGTCGGTCCGGTGATCGTGTGCAACGGTCCCGGCACCCGCGCCATCGGAATGAACAGCGGGATGAACGTGTTCGGTCAGGGCAACCGGGCCAATCTCACGATCGGTCGGGCCATCCAGTTGGTGATCCGCAACGTGGGTGGCGGTCGTCCGGGCGAGGTGGACCGCGCCACGCACGGCAACCCCGGCAAGATCTCGTTCTGTTTCGCCGAGGACGAGATCGGTTCGCCCTGGACCTCCCTGGCCGTCAGTCGGGGCATCGACCCCGACACCGATGCCCTGACCGTGTTCCCCGGCGAGGGCCCGCGTTGCGTGGTGGACCAACTGGCGCGCGATCCCGAGAGTCTCACCAACACCTTCGCCGCCTGTCTGCGCACGCTGCACAATCCGAAATCCGTTCTCGCCTTCGACGTGATCGTGGTGATGGGCCCCGAGCACGCACGGGTCTACGCCGACGCTGGATGGGATCGCGAGCGGGTTCTCGAGGAATTGCACGCCCGGCTGCAGATTCCGGGCGACGACTTGGTGCGCGGTGCGCACGGCATCGCCGAGGGAGTTCCCGAACGCCTGCGAGGGATCACGCTGCCCAAGTTCCGACCCGGTGGCATTTTGTTGGTCCATGCCGGCGGAGGGGCCGGGCTCTTTTCTGCCATCATTGGTGGATGGGCCAACGGCGAGGTTGGCAGTCACCCGGTGACGAAGATCGTGACGAAGTGACGGAGACCAGATGACGGAGACGAGATGACGGAGACGACGAACACCACGGTTCTGCTCGATCCGACGAACGAACGTCGTGTCGCCACCATGGAACGCGTGGGGCGTCCCGAGTCGTTGCGCGGACTCACGGTCGGGCTCCTCGACATCTCCAAGGCCCGTGGCGACGTGTTCATCGATCGCCTCGAGGAACGCCTCAGCGAGATGGGCGCCGACGTTCGTCGGTACAAGAAGCCCACGTTCACCAAGCCGGCCCCGGTGGACCTGCGCCACGAGATCGCCACCCAGTGTCAGGTGGTCATCGAAGCGCTCGCCGATTGAGGCAGCTGCACGTCGTGCAGTGTGCACGACATCGTGGATCTGGAAAGGCGAGGGATACCCGGGGTGTTCGTCGCTTCGTCCGAGTTCGTCTCGGCCGCCGACGCTCAGTCGACCTCGTTGGGATTCCCCGACGTGGCGCGGGTGTACACGCCCCATCCCATTCAGGATCGCACCGACGACGAGATGCGGGCCTACGCCGACGCCGCGCTTGACGAGATCATCGCCGCGGTGACACGTCGTTCGGCCTGATCCTCACGGCAAACGAAGTTCGTCGACGTCCCGCACGATCAATCCGTCGCGCAACAGGTCGTCGACGAGTCGGTGTGCCACGTCGGCGGGTCGATCCATCACCGACGCGACGTCCGCCTCGGCGACCGGATGATCCGTCAGGGCCTTCATCAAACGTCCACGAGCCTGACGGTCCGAGCCCTCGAAGCGCGGCTGTGCCACGCTGACGCCGGCCGAACCCACGCTGGGGTCGTCACCTTCGCCCCGCCACGAACAATCCGACGAGAGCGGACATTCATCGCAGGCCGGGCGGGGACGACACACGGTGGCCCCCAGATCCATGAGAGCCTGATTCCACAACCACGCCTCGCCCGAGGGAACCCAGCGGTCGGCGAGCGTCTGGGCCTCGCGGGCCTTCAATGTTCGCCCGTGGTGGCGCGACAACACGCGGGCGATGTTGGTGTCGACCACCGCGGCGTCCGCCTCGAACGCGAACGCCAGAACCGCGCGTGCGGTGTACGGGCCGACACCCGACAGAGCCAACAATCCGTCGAGGGTGTCGGGGACGACGCCACCGTGTTCGGCGGTGATGGTCCGTGCGGCCTCGTGGAGGTTGCGGGCCCGACGGGGGTATCCGAGTCCCTGCCACAACCGCAGCACGTCACCGAGGGGCGCCCGCGCACAGGCTCCGGGATCGGGGAACTCGGTCACGAACGCCTGCCACTTCGGGAGCACCCGATGAACGCCCGTCTGTTGCAACATCACCTCGCTGACGAGCACCAACCACGGATCACGGGTGTCGCGCCACGGCAACTGCCGCAAGCGCGGCGTGATCCAGGAGAAGACGGACTCGTGAAGGTCGGTCACTGATTCTGTCGCGCGTGCGATCTCAGGCGTCGCCCCAGGCACTGTCGCCGTCGTAGGGGCGCTGACGTGACGGCGCGAACTCACGCTTCCACACCATCACGCGACGACGGAAATAACACACTTCCTTGCCGTCTTGGTTGAAACCCTTGGTCTCGACGGTCACGATGCCGCGATCGTTCTTCGACTTGCTCTCCGCCACGTCGAGCACGCGCGTCTCGGCGTGAATGGTGTCGCCGTGGAAGGTGGGGAATTTGTGCTGCAGGGTTTCGACCTCGAGGTTGGCGATGGCCGCACCACTGACGTCGGGAACGCTCATTCCCAACACCAGCGAATACACGAGGTTGCCGACCACCACGTTGCGACCCTGCACGCTGTTGGCAGCGAACCAATCGTTCGTGTGCAACGGATGATGGTTCATCGTGATCATGCAGAAGAGATGATCGTCGTACTCGGTGATGGTCTTGCCGGGCCAATGTTTGTAGACGTCGCCGACGACGAAATCCTCGAGGTGACGACCAAAGGGGCGCTCATGAACGGTCATGGTTCCGAAACTAGCCCTGACTCGACGACCGCCCGTCATCGTCGTGAACCGGGGCATCATCGTGAACCGGGGCTCCGTCGTCGAACATGCCGGGGTCCGCGGCCCACGGTGACAACGACTCGGCCTCCAACTCGTCACGTTCATGAGCGTCGCGTTCATGAGCGTCGCGTTCACGCGCCTCGCGCTCGCGCCGTTCGGCCAACATGCGCTCGGTCTGGGCCTCGTCGCGCGCCGCCGTGGTGGGAGCGGTGACCTGACCGGTGCGCTCCTTGGCCGGATAACGCTCGGAGAAGTCCAGGATGCTCTCGTCCTGCACCCCGGCCGTCGCCACCACGTCGCGCAACGGATCCAGTTGTTGGCGCGAGATGGCCCAGGGCCCCACACGCAGGGACAGATACATGGCCCCTCCGATGAGGATCGGTAACCAGTACTGCGCGATGCGATACGACAACACGCCCACCACCACGGTGGCGCGGGGCAGACCGAAACCGACGAGCACCGGCACGTAGGTGGCCTCAACCACACCGAGGCCGCCGGGGGTGATCGGAATGGCCGCCAACACGTTGGCCAGACCGAAGGCGACGACGAGTCCGTCGACGGACACCGAACCACCGAAGGAACGCAGGAACACCCACAGCGCCGCGGCGTCGATCAACCAGTTCGCCGCCGCCCATCCGACCAATCGCCGCAACATGGCGCGATCGGCCGACAGTTCCTGCATGCGCCCGCCGATGTGTCGCACCGCCTCGCCGGCGCGATCCTCGTTCAGGTGCAGGCGACGCGCCACCGCGCGCAGGATGCGTTCGGAACGCTCCTGTCCCTCGATCAGACCGAAGATGATGGCCACGGCGATGCCCATGAGGATGATGCCGGCGATCGCCGCCGTTCCGTAGACCGGGTTCACCCCGCGGATGGGGATCGAGATGATGAGCCCCGACCACAAGATGAGGTTCAGCACCACCGCCGAGGCCAGACCGGAGGTGGCCAACGCGAAGCCGGCGTCGGGACCGGGAACCCCGGCCACCGTCATGAGCCGGTAACCGAGGGCCGATCCGGCGGCACTGCCGCCCGGCACCAGACTGGACAACGCGCGGGTGGAGAGCTGGATACGGAACAGTCGCCATGTGGGCAGGTGGTCCGCCACCGGACCGAGAGCCGCCTTGGTCATGGCCGAGTAACAGAACAGCGCCACCATCTCGAGGGCCAGACCGAGCACCAGCAAGCCCGGCTGAACCTCGCTCAACTGATCGACGGCGTTGCGCAGACCGGGGATGTTGAGAATGAGGAAGTAGACGACCGCCAGCGAGGCCAGCACCTTGAGCGTGCGGATGATGGCGGTGCGGCGAACCCGCCGGCGCAGGGATCCGGAGTCGTCGGCGACAGCCCCAGCCCCTCCAAACATGCTCCATTCCTAGCAGTTTCGGGGTCGCGGCCCGTGAACATCGCCCTCGGAACCACCTGGTGACTGCGAGTTAACCGGTAACGGCGAATGACTCGACGATGGACGTGAGATGACGATCGAGTTCGGGTTGCGTCTCGGCGACCCACTTACCCAGATGCACCACCACCAGGTCGCGGGTCGGATCGACAATGGTGCGTTGGCCCTCGTAACCGAGCGCGGCCATCGTCTCGGGTCGAGAGTTCCAGTTCCACCAGTGCCACGAGTATCCGTGACTGTTCTCGGGATCGACGGCGTGCATGTCGTGGACCGAGTCCACCCACGACGGCGGGACGATCTCACGGTCACCCCACTGACCACCGCGCAAGTACAGATGTCCGAAGCGGGCGAAGTCACGCGCGGTCGCGTACACGTACGACGAACCGATGAACGTTCCGGCGGCGTCGAACCGCGCGGTCGCGGAGCGCATGCCCAAGGGTCCGAACAGACGATCGTCGATGAAGGACCGCACACGATCCTGACCGCCGACCAGTTCACCGATCAACGAGCAGACGATGTTGGTCGTCCCCGACGAGTACGACCACACGGCTCCGGGCTCGTGACGGGCCGGACGGGAACGCGCGTAACCCGCCACGTCGTCGGCACCCGCGCCGAACAGCATGGCGATCACGTCGGATGCGGCGTTACCCGAATCGTCGACCACGTAGTCCTCCACGAAACGGAGTCCGTCGCGCATGCGCATCAGGTCGCGCAACGTGATCAGGGAACGCGGCGAGTCGACCCATTCGGGGACCTTCACGGAAGCGTCGACGTCCATCAGTCCGTCGTTCACCAGGATGCCCACCAGGGCGTGCGTGATGCTCTTGGCCATGCTCCACGAGATCAAGGTGGTGTCACGATCGACGGGACCACCCGGACCGAACACCGTGTCGGGTTGGTGACCGTAACGCTCACGCACCACGCGTCCGCGGTGCACCACCACGCACGCCAGCGACGTTCCCGGCGGCTCCTCGCCCACTCCGAACAACGCGTCGAGTGACGCATCGAGGACGTCGACGTCCACCGAGGCGTCGGGCTCTGCGGTCTCCCAGTCATCACCCGGGAACACCATCTCGTTCGCGTCACGGCTCACAACGCGCTCCTCCTCACAACGCGCTCCGCTTGGCCGTGACGTCGAGGTCCCGCAGTTTTCCGTCGACCTCGGGTGCCGGACCGGTGGCGATGTCGACGGCGCGCGCCACGTCGTCGGTGAGGTTCACCAACGGTCGGAACGTCTCGCGCACGAAGCCGGCCTCGATCATGTGGTCGATCATCACCGCCAACGGAGAGAAGTAGTCGGCCACGTTCAGGAACACCACCGGTTTGGCGATGAGGCCCAACTGGTTCCAGGTGAGGATCTCGAAGACCTCGTCGAGCGTGCCGAATCCTCCGGGCATCACCACGAAACCGTCGGACAACTCGTCCATGCGGGCCTTGCGCTCGTGCATCGACGACACCACGTCCAGATGATCGAGGCCCACATGGGCGGTCTCGGCGCGCACCAGATGCTCGGGAATGACACCGTGCACCCGACCCCCGGAATCGAGCACCGCATCGGCCACCAGACCCATGAGGCCGATCCGACCGCCTCCGTACACGAGACCCACACCACGACCGGCCAGTTCGCGACCGAGGTCGGCGGCCGCCGCGGCGAACCGGGGATCGCTCCCCGAACTGGACCCGCAATAGACGCAAAGCGACGGCGTTCCGGACGACGACCCCGAATTCACCGAAATACTCACGCGGACATCGTCGCACAAAGGTGACCAGTGACCATCGTGGGCGCCCCGGTCGTACCGTCCCGACTTCCCGTGGCCATGGGGGTGATCGGTAGCGTTCTCCGCGTGACCGGAACATCCCGCCCCCAGATCTCCCCCGACCTGCAGACCGCCGCCGAGGTCATCGATCTCGCCTCGCGCGCCATCGGGAAAGCGTTGCGCCACCTGTCGTCCATCGGGGGCGCCGACGTACATCAGGTACTGGCCTACGACTTGGCACATGCTGCTTCAGCCGTGGAGACCGCTCGCTCGCTTCTCGACTACGGCGCCAAGGGTGACCACGAGGGCCTGATCACCTGCGCCTACACCGCCGACATGGCGCACGATCTGATGTCGAAGCTCCTCGGTCGCGAATCACTCTGGGGGCTGGAGTCCGATCCTCTGGCCGCCGCCGTTCCCTTCATCTCCACGTACCGCGATCCGGAGTTCGTGGCCTCGTTGGCCGATGTTCAGGGTCCGCGTCACCTCGACGACGACTTCGAGATGGTGCAGGACACCTTCCGCTCGTTCGCCGAGAAGGTGATCGCGCCGCGCGCCGAGCACGTGCACCGATTCAACGAGGACGTTCCCGAGGAGATCATCAGCGGCCTCGCCGAGATGGGCGCGTTCGGTTTGTCGGTGCCCGTGGAGTACGGCGGATTCTCCGAGGGTGGAGAGGGCGAGTACGTCGCGATGGTGGTGGCCACCGAAGAGCTCAGCCGCGCCAGCCTCGGAATCGGCGGATCCCTCATCACCCGTCCCGAGATCCTCACGCGCGCGCTGGTGAAGGGCGGCACCGAAGCCCAGAAGGCCGAGTGGTTGCCCAAGTTGGCTACCGCCGAGGTGATGGCCGCCGTGGCCGTGACCGAACCCGACTACGGCAGCGACGTCGCCGGCTTGAAGGTCACCGCCACTCCCGCCGAGGGACCCGACGGCACGCCCGGCTACGTCATCAACGGTGTGAAGACGTGGTGCACGTTCGCCGGCCGCGCCGACGTGTTGATGTTGTTGGCGCGCACCGACCCGGATCGCAGCAAGACCCACAGGGGACTCAGCTTGTTCATCGTGCCCAAGCCCCGTGGCGAGGCGCACGGTTTCGAGTTCACGCAGAACGTCCGCGCCGACGGTTCGACCGGAAAGATGGAAGGCCGCCCCATCGACACCATCGGCTACCGCGGCATGCACTCGTACGAGATCGCCCTCGACAACTGGTGGGTGCCGGCCACCCATCTCATCGGCGAGGAGAGCGGACTCGGCAAGGGCTTCTACTACCAGATGGAGGGCTTCGAGAACGGCCGACTGCAGACCGCGGCGCGCGCCGTGGGTGTGATGCAGGCCGCCTACGAGGCCGCCTACGACCACGCTCACAACCGCAACGTGTTCGGCAAGAACATCTCCGAGTACCAACTCACCCGCGTGAAGCTCGGCCGTATGGCGGTGCTCATTCAAGCCGGCCGTCAATTCGGCTACCAGGTGGCGCGCTTGATGGCCAAGGGCGAGGGCACCACCGAGGCCAGCATGGTGAAGGCCTACGTGTGCAAGGCCGCCGAGTGGGTCAGCCGCGAGGCCATGCAGATTCACGGCGGCTACGGCTACGCCGAGGAGTATTCGGTGAGCCGCCTGTTCGTGGACGCGCGGGTGTTGAGCATCTTCGAGGGCGCCGACGAGACCTTGTGCCTGAAGGTGATCGCCCGACGTCTCACGGAGAAGTGATCACG
>Ga0169931_10005744_pt1 | contig 18859 bp, 8 predicted proteins | sample Kivu_15m_20L_FD_129675 | JGI IMG/M metagenome (GOLD analysis project Ga0169931, IMG submission 129675) | Freshwater microbial communities from Lake Kivu, Western Province, Rwanda to study Microbial Dark Matter (Phase II) - Kivu_15m_20L... | ecosystem: Environmental > Aquatic > Freshwater > Lake ... | reverse complement strand
CCCACTATGCGCGGGTAGCTGCGGTAGTTGTATATGTTGTCGCCAATGGTCTTCCACACGTTCTGGAACACGCCCGTGCTGCCCGTGAAGTGGATGCCCGCGAAATCGCGGTGCTTGAAAATGACATCGCCCGCCACGGGGCCGCTCACATACACAAGGTTGATCACCCCATCGGGCAATCCGGCCTCTTTGAACACCTCCATGATAACCTGTGCCGAATACACCTGGCTGTCGGCCGGTTTCCACACCACCGTGTTGCCCATCAGGGCCGGGGCGCTGGGCAAGTTGCCCGCAATGCTGGTGAAGTTGAACGGGGTGAGGGCGAACACGAACCCTTCGAGCGGGCGCTGCTCCAACCTGTTCCACGTAAGAGCCGGGCTGTAGGGCTGCTGGGCATAGATCTGGGTCATGAACTCCACGTTGAAGCGAAGGAAATCGCAGAATTCGCACACCGCGTCTATCTCGGCCTGGTAGATGCTCTTGCTCTGGCACAGCATGGTAGCCGCGTTCATGCGGGCGCGGTAAGGGCCGGCCAGCAGGTCGGCCGCTTTGAGGAAAATGGCTGCGCGGTGCTCCCACGCCATGGCCTCCCAAGCGGGTTTGGCAGCAAGGGCCGCATCAATGGCCAATTGCACATGGCTCGCATCTCCCCTGTGGAAATGCCCCAGCGTGTGCCCGTGGTCGTGCGGAGGCGCCATGCGCACCAGCTTGCCCGTGCGCACCTCTTGGCCACCTATGTACATGGGCGCATCCCACTGCTGGGCACGCAGTTCGGCCACGGTCTTCTTCACGGCCGCCCGCTCGGGGCTACCGGGGGCGTAGTTCAGCACCGGCTCGTTCTTGGCCGCGGGCACTTGGTAAATTCCTTTGGGCATGGCTCCTTTTTTATGGGCCGCGAAGGTAGCACGGGCAACGGAGGGGGCATTGCTGTGCGTGGGCTCTTATGACCGCCATTGCATTCGTGAATATCCGATCGCCTCTGTAACTCTTACAGCGTGATCCAGGAATATCCTATCACCTCTGTAACTCTTACAGCGTGATCCTGGAATATCCGATCGCCTCTGTAACTCTTACAGCATGATCCAGGAATATCCGATCGCCTCTGTAACTCTTACAGCGTGATCCGGGAATATCCGATCGCCTATGTAACTCTTACAGCGTGATCGCCTTCCAAGGAAATTGCTCTGTAACTCTTACAGCATAGTTACCTTCCAAGGAAATGGCTCTGGAACTTATCCAGCGTGATCCGGGAATATCCGATCGCCTCTGGAATCTATCCAGCGTCATTTCCTTCGAACCTAAGACCCCTGGAACTTATCCAGCGCCATTTCCTTCGAACAGAATGCCTCTGGATTTTATCCAGCATGATCCGGGAACAACGGATTACCTCTGGAATAAATCCAGCGCGATCCGTTCATAACCGATCTCCTCTGGAACTTATCCAGTGAAGAATCGCTCCCAATTCTAGGATGAGGTTCACTTCTTGTGGTCTGATATCAGCCCCCGAACCTCTCCCTTTCCCACGCCCTGTCATCGGCAGTGGGCACATAGGCCATCAGGGCAGCATCGGCCCTGTCTATTCGGGTGGTAGGCTTATCATTGGCGTAAAGAACCTCAAAGCGCTGGGCCGGGTCGTGCATTTCTTTACGCAACACCTGTGGGTACTCCCCGAACTCCTCGCGGTTCACTTTGGCCAGCTTGGAAGTGAAATCGCGCATGAAACGCCATTGCACCGTCAGTTCCTCATCGCTCTGCCAGAAATGGCGGTTCCAGTAGGTGGAGAACGAGGCGAGGTCGTGGGCATGGGCCGGGCGGGTGGCATCGGTGTGGGCGTTGTATGCCTCGCGCCACTCGAAGTAACGCCTGCGGTGCACCAGATTGGCCGCGCTCTTCAGCCCCTCGCAGTGGAAATAGAACCGCTGCGGCAGCCCGGTTATGCGGTAGTAGAACGGCACCCGTATGGCATCGAACTTACCATACTCCACATAGCGCACGTGTGCCCCGAAGCGCATCAGTATCGGCTCGCCCGGGTCTATGGCCTCCTTGGGGCGTGTGTGGTGCAGGTCGCCCCGCAGGTTGGTGCGTGGCAGTTGTATGGTGCGCGGGCGGTCATCGGCTGCCACCACCTGACGCAGTTGGCGCATGTCATCGGGCCCATCGGTGCGGCACACCATGTCGGCATCCCAGCGCAGGTGCCAGCGGTGGCGGGTGTGGGCCAGACCTGCATTGCGGCAGTCGCCCAGCAGTGCACCGGGCATGTGCAGCACTGTTATATCGAGCCGGTGCCCATGCTCGCGCCTGAAATCCTCCATCACCTGCAAAGTGCCATCGTCACTGCCATTGTCAATGCACACCACCTGGTCCACCACTTCCACCAGACTCTGGAGGCAGAAGCGGATGATGTACGCCTCGTTGCGGGCACTGATCACCGCTGTGATGCCTGGTTTGAGGGGGCTGCCATCGCGGGCCACATCCCATGTACGCACCCAGCGGTACCACAGGGGCCACAGCACCTCGGCAAGCACTTTGCGAATCAATGTTTTCAGAGGCTCCATCGCTGTGCAATTTTACATTGTACCAAAGACTGCTGACAAAAAAAGGAGAAGGTACTTTTGGCCGATGCTCGTTGCAATACACACACGGCTTTGGCAGCCTGCCGATGTGCCTGATCAGCAATTCGCCATGGACGAAAGGCTGACTTGCTCTGTGTATCATGGTACCGACCTCTTTTTTTCGCTCAAGGTTCAAGACGCTCAGAGCTTCAGCTATTGCAGCCGGAGGCCCATCAGGCGAGATTCATCTGGCTCCATGGGTTTCATCACAGATATCAATGACCATGATGCCATACTTAGCAATGCGGTGAATAACATAGTCGGGATACACGTTAGGTCGGAGGGACTTGTCGGGTACTCGGCACACGCAATAAGAGGGCGGTTCTATTATCTCAACCTGAAGGGAAAAGGCTTGTTAATGAGTGACGACTTGCGCAAGTTGCTGCCCTTCTCCTCGCATACCCTCGATCCTGATGCCTGCATCAGCATGCTCAAATTCGGTTCAGTACCTGAACGGGTCACTGTGGTCCGGGGCATACGGACTATCCCAGTGGCGCAGGTTGCTCGTGTAAGCTGCAATGCCATTTACAGTCTCATTTCTGAGGGTGGCACACTCGATTCGTATTGCACTTATTATCATCGGTTGCGGTTTCCGCTTGATGGGGGCGATCTGAGCGGATTACGAAATCTGCTCGATTCCACTTTCAGCTTCATTGCCGGATTGAATCCTTGGGTGCCAATGAGCGGAGGGATTGATTCCACTCTCATGGCACGGCTCATTGACAGGCATTCTGACAATGTTTTCCCTGCCTACTTCATACGGTTCGGAGAGAATGACCCTGAGGTGAGTTTTGCCCGTCAAGCTGCGAGCGGTACTAAGGCCGATCTTGTGGAAGTGACTTTGCTGCCAGAGATGATGGGCGAGAGCATCCATTTACAAGGAAGCCAACTCATAGAACCAGTGGGTGAGACTTCGCCATTGGCCACCGCGTCTTTCTTTGCCAACATGACCTTGAGCGGACGCTGCATCATAGATGGGACAATGGCGGATGGGTGTTTCGGCACAACCGTCTACACCCGCTCACCTTTTGCTGGACACCCGTATCGGCCTCGGTGGCAGCAAGAATTGAACGAGCGGATTGCTGCGTTCCTTATCTGGAACAGGTTACCGGGTCGGGACCGCTTCTTTCCGCGAGACAGCGCTGTAGATGACCGACACATTCAGCTAATGAACATGTATCTCGGTCCCTTCGGCAATACGTGGATCAGAGGTGCCAAACAGGCCTCCCGCGCATTGCTGCCCTTATGGAAGGAGTACTTTGATCTGCTTGATGCTCGCGATAAGGAACCCGATGAGTGGATGCGCATCATTGCTGTTAAGATGACCAACTATGCGGGACGCACACAAGCATCGAAGTCGTTTGATGGCCCGATGCCCTACAACTGCACACTCTACCCTTTCTCCTGGCGATCGACATTAGAGATTCAGGGTCATTTTTCGTGGCAGGAGAAGTCGGAAGGCAACATCCAGAAAGCGATACTTAAGAAGCTGTTAGCCGAGATGATGCCCAAAGAGTTCGTCTACAGGAAGAAGGTTGGACTCAATTCTGATTTTCAGAGTTGGGCACAGTTATCTGATAACAGAATTGCAATCAGTAATCTGACCGAAAGAGCGGGCGGGGTGGCCGAATTTCTGCTCGGAAAAAGTCGTTTGAAGAAGTTGATAAGCGAATTCTCGAAGCGCGAACTTGACACGTTTACGACTCAGTTGATCATTAGTCTGGCCATGTTGCAGGCGTGGAGTGACCATAATAAAGTCCGGTTCACATGACGCCTCAGTTCCGCATCTTATACATAGGCGACCCCATGGGCATCCACGACCCGAAGTGGATCAGCTACTTCAGCACCAAAGGGCTGGTGGAGGCGCATATGCTCACCTATCCTAAAAACGATTCGAGAATAAAGGAATCGGACAGGAAGATGTTGGCGGATGAAATGAAGATCAGGCTCCATCCGCCAATCAATTACTATTCTGTGCTTAAGCCGCACCAGACCATGTTGGCATCGCGGTACTTGAATCGAGTCATCAAGGAAAATAGAATTGACATCGTTCATGCCCTATTCGCAGCTCCATCGGCCGTTTGGGCATTGCATGTCGATGTGCCGTTCATCATCACTTCCCGCGGTAGCGATGTGCTACGCGTCATTCCCGGTCTGCTGGAGCAGGACGGCTGGCATGCGGGTGCCGACCGCATCCTCTATAACCTGTTCGACAAGGCGTTCCACAAGGCAGCTGCAATCACCGGAACCTCGAATAGACAGTTAGAGCGAATCTGGCAGATGTTCGGTACTCGAAACATGCACCTGGTGCGCACCGGGGTCGATGTAGAGGCCATCCGCAATGCCGACATGGTGCATCTACCGGCTGAGCTGGCAGGCCGCGATTTCATTTTCCTTCCCCGTTTCACCGAGCCCATTTACAACACCATGTTGCAGGCCGAGGCATTGAAGTTGGTGCCAGAGACAGATCGTCAAGGATCAGAAGTTGTACTGGTGGGCGGCCACACCCCCGACTACGAGCGCGAGGTGATAGAGACGATACGTTCGGGCGGATGGAAAGTGACTCTTCTCCGCGACCTGAGCCAGAAGCAGATGTGGGCCGCCTTCAGGAAAGCACGCCTGAGCATGATGACCCCCATCAGCGATGGCACTCCCAACTCGGCTCTTGAAGCAATGGCAGCCGGATGCCCCAACATACTCGGTGCGTTCGAGTACGACCTCGACCTGTTCGGGCCCGAATTCTGTCTACGCATGACCACTTGGCAGCCAGAAGAACTGGCATCGATGATAACCAACGCTCTCGGCACCGACCTGAGCGCAATGACAGACCGCGCCTACCGCAACATACTCGAACGTGGCAACCGCAATGTCGAAATGGAGAAACTCCGCGCCATCTACACCCGGCTGGCTACTGGCCGCTGAAGGCAGATGAGCGCCTCGCAGAAATGCGTGTAATTCACATCGGCATTGTAATACTGACCCCACATGCGTCTTGCGTTGGCGCGCATTTCGGTGAGTTCCTCATCGCCCATCACAGAAATGGTGCGTATGGCATGGGCCACATCGGCCGGGGTCGGGTCATCAGCCAATAGGATGCCGGTTGAGCCATGGCGGACTATCTCCCCTACCCCGCCCACATCAGTGGCAATGGCCGGGATTCCGAACGACATGGCCTCCATGATGCTGACCGGGATCCCGTCATAACGGCTCACACTCATGAATACATCGACCGGATGGTGAGCGTAGTACTGCAATATCTCCCAATTGGGCACGCGGCCGCGGAAAGTGTAACGGATGTTGGGCCTGTCTCCCAGCAACTTCCTGGCCTTTGCCAAAAGTTCCTGCATGAGCGGTCCATCACCGAAATGGGTCCATTCCACATCAAATCCATCAATCAGAGCAATGGCCTCAATCAGCCTTTCAATTCTCTTTATTGGGATGAGATAGGAACAGCTTACTATGCGGAAACTCCTGTATTGTCGGGAGAACTGAGTACTGACATCGGATGTGCGGATGCCTAACCGGGCATTGACCATTCGCTGTGGGTCGAGCAGGCCCGGAAGCAGAGCAAGCACGTATTTACGGGCATTCTCAGAGATGAAGAACGCGGCATCCACCTGCTGGAGGATAAGCTTTCTGAAAGGTAGATAGCCGTAGCTGCTCCGCTCAAAATAAACATCCCAAGCATGGGCACGTGTCACGACATGTATGCTTGGCATGGTCCTGACGAGCATGGCTGCCGATAATGCTCCTTCCATGCACCAATAGGAATAGGCCCAAACCTCATGCCCGCGCTCCGTCTCAGCCTTGGCGACCTGGGCCAGCACTGGCAGAAGTCGCTCGGCCTTGGCCTTCGATACCAGCATGGTCTTGATGGTTCCCCATCCCGGTCGCATGCCATAAACGGTGCGCACGGTGCGCAGTTCATCGCGCACATCGGCATCAGTCACAAGCTTGCCTAGAGCAATAAAACGGTCCCAAAGAGTCAAGCGCACATCAGCACTCACCACCTCGGCCCCATCCAGAACTGTGCGTCTAGGAATGCTAGCCTTACTGCCATCGGCCTGATGCACCACCACTACCCTATCGAACCATCTGCGCAGATACTCCGACTCAAGATGCAGAAATGGTTCTCCTTCCCCATACGGGAATGATGTTGTGATAAGGATGATGCTGCGGCCCTTTGGCATTGGGTGCAAAGTACGCTGATGCCCCACCTTTGCCCCGCCTCAATCAGTCATGGATATTTCGGTAGTGATAGTCAACTACAACGTGCGCCACTTCCTGGAGCAGTGTCTGCTTTCGGTGCAACAGGCTGTGCAAGGAATAGAGGTTGAGGTATTCGTGGTCGATAACCTCTCAACCGATGGCTCGGTGGCCATGGTGCGCGAGCGGTTCCCTTGGGTCAATGTGATAGCGAACGAAGAGAATGTGGGCTTTTCGCGGGCGAACAATCAAGCCATGCAGGTGGCCAAGGGGCGGTATGTGCTGCTACTGAATCCCGATACCATTGTTGAGTCCGACACCTTCCGTTCGTGCATTGCGTTCATGGACAGCCATGCCGATGCAGGTGGGCTTGGAGTTCGTATGGTTGACGGCAACGGCCGTTTCCTGCCTGAGAGCAAGCGCAGCCTTACTACCCCTGAAGTGGCTTTCTACAAGATCTTCGGGCTCAGCGCCCTCTTTCCACATTCGGCCCGCTTCGGCAGGTATCATCTCACTTATCTGAAGGAAGATGAAATCCATAAGGTTGAGGTTCTGAGCGGGGCTTTCATGCTGATGCGCAAAGCGGTGCTTGATAACATCGGGTTACTCGATGAGCAGTTCTTCATGTATGGCGAGGACATCGACCTTTCTTACCGTATCACTCAGGCAGGCTACGCCAACTACTATTTCCCCGAGGCACGCATTGTCCATTACAAAGGTGAGAGCACCAAGAAGGGTAGCCTGAACTACGTCTATGTGTTCTACAACGCCATGGCCATTTTTGCCCGAAAGCACTTCTCTCGCGGACGGGCACGACTGTTCTCGGTGCTTATAAACTTCGCAATTGTTTTCAGGGCTGCGCTGGCTGTAGCCAGCCGTTTCGCAAGGCAGGCCGCGGTCCCGATTCTGGATCTGCTCAGTGTATTCACCGGACTTGTGGCTGCCGCTGTGGTCTGGGAGAGCCGTGTGAAGGCCAGCGAAGGGGTGCATTACCCTATGGAATACTATGCTTACGCGCTGCCCAGCTACGCACTTGTATGGGTGTTGGCCATGTTCATTGCCGGTGGGTACGACCGTCCGTTGCGGGCCAGCAGGCTTTGGCGAGGTGCGCTTGGCGGTTCGGTGGCGCTACTGGTCATCTATGCCCTAATGGGTGAGGAGGTGCGGTTCAGTCGGGCTGTGGTGCTGTTGGGTGCTGCATGGGCCACCATCTATTTCCCGCTCAGTCGCTGGGTGCTTCATCGGGGCGGAACGGAAGGTTTTGATCTTCGGCCCGGGCGTGGCAGGCGTTTCATGATCATTGCCGATGCCGAGGAGCTTCCTAGAATGGACCGCTTGCTGCGCGCTGCCGTGCCCAATCCCGAAATGGTGGGCCACCTCTGCATAGGTCGACCCCAGCGCCCCATGCGAGGCATCAATGTTCTAGGTGATGTGAAAGAATGGGTGCAACTGGCGCAACGCAATCAAGTAGCAGAGGTGGTTTTCTGCGGGCGCAGCCTCACTTCGGCCCAAATAATCGACCTGATGGAAGAGGGTAAGGGCAGCGGCCTCGAGTTCCGGATAGCACCCCCCGATACATTGTTCATCATAGGAACCAATACGGTCGACACGGCCGATAGTGCGCGCACGGCAGGGACAGACAACATTGCTTCTGCATCTGAATGGCGTATGAAACGCCTGTTCGATGTGGCCTTTTCCATCCTTTCTATTCTGATGTTACCTGTGCTTGCATTCGTGGTCAATCGGCCGTTGGGCATGGTTTCGAACGCATTGTCAGTGCTTGCCGGATGGCGAACTTGGGTCGGATTCTCAGGGGTAGATCTTTTGCATATTGAACTACCCGAAATGCCTGAAGGTGTGGTGCATCCGTTGGTGGGAACTGTGGCTATAGGTATACCAGAGGATTTCACGAATCGCTGCGACCTTCAATATGCTGAAGGATTCAGTCTTCGGAACGAGCTTGATGCCATAGTACGAGGGTTTCCCCAATTGGGCGACTGACCCCACACTCGGTGGCATATCTTTGCCGCCCCTCAATTCAGAAAAGAGGTCCTAGATAGGCGTTGATATGGCTCGTACCGAGGTGCTGATGCCCAAAATGGGCGAGAGTGTGGCTGAGGCCACGGTGATCAAATGGCTCAAGAATGTGGGCGATGCAGTTGCCCTTGACGAGCCGATCATGGAGATTGCCACTGATAAGGTCGATTCGGAGATACCCTCGCCAGTTGCAGGCATATTGGCCGAGCAGTGCTGCAAGGAGAACGATGTCGTTCAAGTGGGTAATGCGGTTGCCGTTATTACCACCGAGGCAACTGAGGCGACCCCGTCTGCTCCTCCAGCACCGGGCACTCCGACTACGGCCGCTGCCCCTGTGGCCGCTGCTGCAGCGCCTGTTTTAGCAGTGGGCGGCACAGAGGTGGGCCGCACTGGGGCCTCTGGCCGATTCTATTCACCGCTGGTTCGCAACATCGCTAAAGAGGAAGGGATAAGCCTCGAGGAACTTGATAAGGTGCCGGGCACCGGGCAAGATGGGCGTGTCACTAAACATGATCTTCTAGGTTATCTGGCTGACCGTGGCAAAACGGCCCCTGCTTCCGCACCTTCACCTGTGGTTGCTGCTGGTCCAGCCAAAGCTGCACCTGTCACTGCAGCACTTGTTGCGGCTGCACCGGCCGTTGTGCATAGGACGAACATCACTCTGATGGATGGCGATGAGGTGGTTGAAATGGACCGCATGCGCAAGATGATTGCGGAGCACATGACCATGTCGAAGCACACTTCGGCCCACGTCACGAGTTTCGTAGAGGCCGATGTGACCAATATCGTTCTATGGCGCGACCGCAATAAGGCGGCATTCGAGAAACGCGAAGGCGAGAAGCTCACCTTCACACCCATCTTCATTGAGGCTGTGGCGAGGGCCATCAAAGAATTCCCTGGGGTGAATGTCTCTGTTGATGGCGACCGCATCATTAAACGCAAACAAATCAACATCGGTATGGCGGCAGCGTTGCCAACAGGCAATCTGATCGTTCCTGTTATCCGAAATGCCGACCAGAAGAATCTCATCGGCCTATCAAAGGAGGTAAATGACCTTGCAGGCCGCGCCCGCGCAGGCAAACTGAAGCCCGAAGAGATTCAGGGCGGAACCTACACCCTTTCAAACGTGGGCACCTTCGGCAATGTGATGGGCACGCCCGTCATCAATCAGCCCCAAGTGGCAATTCTGGCTGTAGGCGCCATCCGCAAGAAACCCGCAGTGATCGAGACCCCACAGGGCGATCTTATCGGCATCCGCCACATGATGTTCCTATCGCACAGTTATGACCATCGCGTGGTCGATGGTTCTTTGGGCGGAATGTTCGTTCGCAGGGTGGCCGACCTCCTCGAAGCTTGGGATCCGGAACGAACCATCTGATGTGTATTTCGCATCAAAACATCCTTTCGTATTTTCAGGGTTAATATCATACTTTGGCCCCGATTCACTCACAGGTAGGCAATGACGCTACGAACCGGATCAGCAATCATTCTCCTCACTCTCGCAGCCATTGGTGCACAGGCGCAGGGCAATGCTGCTTCTGAGGCATTGGTGCGCAAGTTCTACCCCACGGCCAATGAGCAACTCAAGAATGGCCGCTATCCCGCTGCGGCTCAGAATTTTGCTCAGATGGTCGAGTCGGACCCGAAGAATGCCAACCTGAACTATAAGGCGGGCATGAGTTATTTGGGCCTGCCTGGGCAGAAGGACAAATCGGTGCCGTACCTCGAATTCGCGGTGTCTGATATCAACGAGAAGTACAAGGATGCGCCCGGTGAGCGCAAGGCTCCTGTCGATGCCATATTCCAACTAGCCCGCGCCTATCATATCACTTTTCAATTCGATAAGGCCATCGAACAGTACCGCAAATATGTGAATGTGGCCAAAGTCACCGATCAGGCGAAGTTGGATGAGTTGAACCGTCAGCTAGAGATGTGCGAGAACGGCAAACTGATAGCCGAAACGCCTGTTAGCGCAACCATTCGCAACCTCGGCATCAAGCTCAACACCAAGTTCGATGAATATGCACCGGTCCTGGATGTGACCGAGAGCGTGATGATCTTCACATCGCGCAGGCCCACCGGCACAGGCGGGTTCCAGGATCCGGACGGTGAGTATTATGAGGACATTTTCATCTCGGTTAAAGAGGACACCCTTTGGGGTCTGCCGAAAAGTATCGGAGGCAAAGTGAACACCGATGGTCATGAGGCGAGCATAGGCCTTAGCCCTGACGGGCAGGAACTATTCATTTACAGGGATGATTATGGCGATGGGAACATATACGCCAGTCAATTTATCAATGGCGAATGGCAGGTTCCGGTGCGCCTCGGTGAGGCCGTTAACAGTGCATCTCGTGAGACCCACGCTTCCGTATCGGCCGATGGTCAGACCCTTTATTTCACCAGCGACCGTCCGGGCGGACAGGGCGGCATGGACATTTGGCGCGCCCGTAGGTTACCTACTGGCGATTGGGCAAGGGCCGAGAACCTCGGGCCGCGTGTCAACACCAAGTTTGACGAGGAAGCACCTTTCATCCACCCCGATGGAAAGACTCTTTTCTTCAGCTCAAAGGGACATACTAGCATGGGCGGATATGACCTCATGTTCACCATTGCGGATGATGGCGGTGCATGGTCAAGCCCAATGAACATGGGCGTGCCCCTCAACTCGGCCGATGATGATTATTTCTTCGTTCTGTCACCTGACGGTAAACGTGCCTACTATTCATCGAGCATGAAAGGTGGGCAGGGCGGTAAGGACCTTTACATGATCTACCTCGAACGCGAGGAGACCCCGCTCACAGTTTACAAGGGTGTGTTCAGTCCCGATGCTAGCGGAAATCTACCACAGAATGCCTCGGTTACAGTCACCGACAACAATACTGGTGATCTGTACGGAACCTATAGACCACGGGCAGACAACGGTAGATTCATCTTGGTTCTGAATCCTGGTAAAGATTATATGATTACATACGAGGCTGATGGATACAGCGCTCGTTCTGAGAAGCTTTTTGTCCCTGAGAACACGGCCTATTTCGAGATAAACAGGGCCATTCAGATGAATCCTATTTCGCTCAATGACGGGCGTTGAAAACAGGGGGAAATAAACCGGCCCCGTATCCTTAAAATTATAACTTTGGCGCGCCCCCAAGAAGGGGCCACCTGTTTTATTCACCTATACGACCTATGGAATTGACCTTGGGCAAGAATCAGAACAGCATTCGTGGCATATTCATCCTTGCTTGCCTGACCATCGGCATACCCTCGTTCGTATCTGGTCAGGAATTCGGTTCAGTTGATTTCAGAACCAAGTTTATGAAGGCCGATGCCATGATTTATGACGGTCGGCACGAACAAGCGTTGCCGTTGGTCAAGGAACTAATAGCTACTGATTCCGGTAATGCCAATCTGAACTTCATGCTCGGGTCATGCTACCTGTTCACCAAGAAGTACTCGACTGCCCTTTATTACCTCGATAAAGCGGTGCGCGATGTGTCCATCTCGCATCAAGAGGCTAACCCGAAGGAGCGCAAAGCACCAGGTATGGCCTACTTCTACCTTGGAAAGGCACATCATTTCATCAACGAGTTCGATCAGGCAATCTCAAACCTGTATAACTATCGTTCGTTTATAGATATGAATGATTACGCGGCATACACCGAGGTGAAGCGCCATATCGAGTATGCCGAGAACGCCAAGGAACTGGTTGAAAATCCTGTAAGGACTGAAATCAAGAACCTCGGCCCGACACTTAACACCAACTATCCTGAGTTCTCCCCTGTCATCTCTGCCGATGGGCAGACACTCATCTTCACATCGAGGCGCGAGGGAAGCACAGGCGGGAAGCTCGACCAGAATAGCAAGTTCTACGAGGATATCTATGTGAGCAAACGCGAGGGCGATGACTGGAGCAAGCCACAGAGCATAGGTCGCAACATCAATACCGATGGTCACGAGGCCAGCATTGGCTTATCGCCCGATGGTCAGACCCTATTTATCTACAAGGATGATAACGGTGATGGAAACATCTACGAGAGTTCGCTGATAAACAACGAGTGGTCTACCCCCCGTAAAGTTGGAGGCGATGTGAATACGAAGTCGTGGGAGACGCACGCCACCATTTCGGCCCGTGGCGACATGATCGTGTTCACTTCTAACCGCGATGGTGGGCAAGGCAAACGCGACATTTGGTTCTGCAAGCTCTTACCCAATGGCCAATGGGGAACAGCCCAGAATATGGGTCCGCTGCTCAACACTGTGCATGACGAGGACGCCCCTTCGCTTTCGGCTGATGGGAATACTTTGATTTTCAGCTCGCAAGGACACAATTCGATGGGCGGATTCGATATTTTCCGCACCGAGTTTGTTGATGGGGCATGGACTGCTCCTGAGAACCTCGGTTATCCGATCAGTACGGCCGAGGACGACATCTTCATGGTCACAACTCCCGATGGCCGATACGCTTATTACAGCTCTCAGCGGGAAGGTGGTTCGGGTGAAACGGATCTGTATCGTGTCAAACTTGATGTTAAGCGTCCTTCTCTTCTAACAGTTTTCCGCGGTTTGGTCATTGTGCCCAATATGGATTTTGCCGGCACCAAGGTGGTAATGGATGTTCAGGATCAGGCTTCAGGTCAGAGCATTGGCCAGTACAGACCCAATCCTAACACGGGTGCTTACGTGCTGGTGCTCGAGCCCGGAATGAGTTACCGCGTCATATATAACGCTAACGGATACGGTCCTGTGCAAAAGACAATCATGCCTGATGACATGAGTGCCTTCGAAGAGATTCTGAAGGCGGTGGATCTTGAGCCGGTTGTTTTTGGTGGCGAGATGGAGGCTCAGCTTAAGATGAAGCAAGAGCTTGAGCGCGAAAGGGCTGCCAACGAGCGTCTTTTGGCCGAAGAGAATGCACGTCTTCAGGCTGCATTTGATGCGGCTCAGGAAAAAGCGAAAGCCAAAGAAGAAGAACAGGCCAGAATCAAGGCTGATGAACAGGCGAATGCTGAGGCCATTGCAGCAGAAGAAGCCAGAAAGGCTGAAGAGGCTCTCAGGGCGGCTGCCGCCAAGGAACAAGAGTCTGTGGCTCAAGCGGAACAACCTGTTCAAACAGAGCCTCAGCCTGAACAACAGCAAGAACAGCAGTCCGAGCAGTCCGTTGCTGCTGCCCCACAAGAGAACGATGCCCTAGCGAAGAAGCGTGCGGCCATAGAGGAGATGCGCAAGCGCATGGCTCAGCAGGCTGAGGACAATGCTGTTAATCCCACTGTTCAGGAAACTGCCCCAGTCCAGCAACAAGAAACGCAAAAACAGGAGCCAGTTGCTGAACCTGAGCCTATCGCCCAAACGGAGCCTGAAAGGCAAACAGAGCCAGCGGCTGAACCTGAGCCTATCGCTCAGACGGAGCCTGAAAGGCAAACAGAGCCAGTGGCGCAAACAGAGCCTGAGCAACAACAAACCACCGAGCCTGAACGAGCTCCAGTTGCTGAGCCTGTCATAGAGCCACAGCCAGAGGAGATTGCTCAGGCTCATCCTGTGCAAGACCAGAGGTCCGATGCTGAGAGGCAGTTAGAGGAGAAGCGTATCAGATTGCAGCAACAGATTGATGATCTCAGGCGCAAGCAACAAGGCAAGTCGCAGGAGCTACAGAATGCAGCTGATGAGGCCGCACGCCTGAAAGCGGAATCGGACGCTAAAGCGCGCGAAGTGGAAGAGGCAAAGGCTCGAGCTGCTGAGGCCGAGCGTCAAAGGTTGGCTATCGAAGCGGAGACGAAAAAGGAAGCAGAGGCTATTGCTAAAGTCGAGCGCGAGGCCCAAGAGATCGTGAAGTTGGAGGAGAAGGCGCGAGCTGAGGCTGAGGCCAAGCGCCTAGCAGAGGAAAAGGCCCGTGCAGAGGCAGAAGCAAAGAGGGTTGCTGAGGAGGAGGCCCGTGCCAAGGCCGAGATGGAGTCTCAGCGCAAGGCCGAAGAGGCTGCCCGCAAGAAGGCCGAGGCTGAGGAAAAGGCACGCATCGAACGCGAGCGCATGGAACAAGCACTTGCCGAACAGCGCATCAAGAAAGAGGAAGAGGATCGCAAAAAGGCCGAGCTTGCCGAAGAACGCAAGAAGGCCGAGGCTGAGCGCCAGGAGACTATCAGAATTGAGAAAGAACAGGCACGCATCAAGGCAGAAGCTGCAAAAGCTGAGGCAGAGGCTGAAGCCATCGCAAGACGGAATTCAGCTATCGAGGCAGGTTCAATCGCAGAACTCAGGAAGATCAATCAGAAGTTGATTGATGAGAACCGCGATATCAAGAAGCAATTGGCGGATATCAATGCTAAATTGGACCTCATCATCAATATCCTTTCAGCTGGAAAAGGAGATGACACATTCAGTGAGGCAGACCTGACTGAGCTCAGCAAAAAGGGAAAACTTGTTCTGAATAATATTTTCTTCGACTACAATCAGGCCACATTGCGTCCCGAATCGAAGAAAGAACTGAACAAGCTTGTGTCATTCCTAAAAGGCAATCCGGACGTGGCTATTATGATAGGCGGGCATACCGATTCACGTGGCAACGATGAGTATAACATGAACCTCTCGCAAGAGCGGTCAGAATCGGTGAGCTCATATTTGGCCAGTAACGGTATTGATGCTAGCAGACTCTCTGCCCGGGGTTATGGTGAATCGAAACCCATAGCAAGAAACGAGAATGCCGATGGATCCGACAACCCAAAGGGTCGACAGTTAAACAGGCGAATCGAGATCAGTATTGTAGGTGCTGGCTTGGACGATGTTGAGGTGAAGAAAATTAAAGTCCCATCTGAACTTAAAGTGATTGATTGACAAGCATTAAGGGCCATTAGTTATGTTCAGCCTACGTGTTTCCCCTATGCCTGCCTTTTTTAGACTATTTTCATCCGCTTGTTCTGAATCGATGAATGATCATTCGAAGCGGTCATTTTCAATGCTTAAGTCTCGACTAACCATCGGTTTTATTGCTTTGGCCACCCTCATGCTTGCAATGACAGGACACGCCATTGCTCAGTCGCGGGATATCAGGCAGACCACTGAGGAGGAGTTGAACCGCGAAAATAACCAGACCCCTGAGGAGCGAGCCAAAGCGCGTATCAAAGTCACTCCGAAGACCGCCCAGGAGCAATACTACAATGGCAATTTCAGAGCAGCTCTTGATGAATTCCTGATTCTGCTTGCGAAGAATCCTACAGACCCCGACCTTAACTTCTTCATAGGTGCATGTTATCTTGAAAGCAATATCGATAAGAAGAAAGCTATCCAATACCTTGAGTTCTCTGCCTCTCAGCCAAAACATCCCAAAGAGGTTATCTATCAGTTGGGTCGGGCCTACATGTTCGCAAATCGCTTTGATGAGGCCATCACAACCTTCAACAAATACAAGGATATTCAACGTGGAAAAGAAGACAATATCATTACTGGCACTCGGATGATCGAAATGTGCTTCACAGCCAAAGAGCTCGTGAAGTACCCGCGTGATGTGACGTTTGAGAATCTCGGTATCAATATCAACACTGCCTATCCGGAATACAACCCATTCATCCCAGAGGACGAGTCCTTCATCGTATTCACCACAAAACGACCAGATTGCCTCGGCCTTCAGCTCGATTACGATGGATATAAGACCCCAGACATCTACAGAGCCCGAACCACCCGCGGTCGGTTCGCTGAAGCCCGAAACATAGGGTCATCGGTTAACACAGAATGGTATGAGGAGTGCGTTGGACTATCGGCAGATGGTCAGGAGCTACTGGTTTACATCGACAACTTCGATGGATTCGATGACATCTACAACTCGCCTCGAAAAGGCCGTTTCTTCGATGAATATTATTCTCTCGGACCGAATATCAATACAGATGAGATAGAGACCACTGCCAGCATGAGCACCGATGGTCAGATGCTCTTCATCACCCGCGAAGTAGGAAAGGGAATAACCGGCACCGACATTTACATGTCGCGCAAACTGCCTAATGGCGCTTGGGGCATCCCCTCACGCTTACCGGATGTGATCAACACCAAGTATAACGAAGCCTTCCCGCACCTTGCTGATGATGGTAAGACATTGTATTTCGCATCGGAAGGTCACTTAAGCATGGGTGGGTTCGATATTTTCACTACCGAATTTGATGACTTGACGGGCACTTGGTCGGTTCCACGAAACGTAGGATACCCTATCAATACTGTGGATGACGATTTCAACATATCGATGTCCACGACTGGCCGTTACGGGTATATATCTCAGTTCCGGGAAGAAGGATATGGCGAGCGTGATATCTATTTGGTCACTTTCAAGGATGTCGAACCGGTCGAGACCATGGTACGAGGCTCAATCACCAATATCAAGGATTCACTGACAAGCGATCCGAGATATGAAGTGGGTAATTTCTTGATGACCGTTCGGAATATGGACACCGATGAGTTCATCGGATTCTACAGACCAAACAAAGGCAGCAGCAACTACGTGCAGGTGCTTGAGCCAGGAGATTACTGCGTTTATGTGGAAGGCGAATCTTTTTTCGATACTTCTGCGGTGATTGAGGTTCTGGGTCGCGATGCTCATGTTCGTGAACAGGTCTTTGACTACACGCTGCGTCCTGACCCGAATGCCAAGCGCAAAGGCAAGGAATCGAAGTGCGAGATATATGCTGTGAGCGGAAGTGTTGACGGAATGGCCCGATTGTGGGAGGTGCCCAGCGGTAGGTTGATCCTCAACCTCGACAATCGGAAAGAAGTGACTTCAGTACAGGTGTCGCCAAATGGCAAGTTTGTTGCTGCTAGCTGTATCGATGGCAGCATCAATCTGTGGAACCTGCCTGATGGCACACCGAGCAAGACTATGTATGGTCACAAGGGGCGTGTGAACCGTATCGTGTTCACCCCGAATAGTCGGCACATCCTCTCCTGCGGAACTGATTCCACAGTGCGTGCTTTTGACTTGACCACGGGCAGACAGTCCAATCTTTACATTGGTCACGTAGGCAATGTGAATGATGTATCTGTTTCATCAGATGGCAACTATCTCGTCACTGTTTCGGACGATGGCAATGTGCTCATGTGGGACTTCAAGACCACCGACTTAGTCGGAGTTTTCGATGGGCATTCAGGACCAGTTCGAAGTGCCATGTATTCTCCTTGCGGCAATTTCATAGTAACCGGGGGGAGCGATGGAAAAGCCATTGTGTGGAACATAACGTCTGCAAAACCCGAGACCACATTCTCCTTACACGGCACGGATGTCACATCTGTTCGGGTGTCGCCCGATTGTAACACTATTGTTTCAACAGACCGCAAAGGCTTCACCTATTCATGGGACCGCAAACTCGGCAGTGTTAAGAATGCAATGCCCAGTAATCTTGCAGTGGCATCGTCCTTCATCAGTAAAGATTCCCGCTTTATCATAACAGGCGGAAAGGAGAAAGACCCGCGGGTTTGGGCTTTCGGCAATGGCGATCAGGTGACCACTTTGTACGGCCATAAAGGATACATCAACGATGTGGCCTTTTCTCCATGCATCAAATTCCCAGAACGTGAGGCTCCTGACATCAAGCCTGCTGACCCTAAAGAGGTGCTGGCACTCGAGGCTGAAGTACAGAAACTTGAGGAAGAACTAGCTAAGATGGAAGAGCTGAAGAGGCTCGGCTACAATCCAAGTCTCCTGGATGTTGACATTACAAACACCAAGAAATTCAAGGTGGGCGACAAGATCATCCTTGAACGCATCTACTTTGACTTCGATAAATTCAACATCCGCGATGAGTCGGTGGTACAGCTCAATCAGTTGCTACTATTCCTCACAAATCAGCCGACCGTAATTGTTGAGATATCGGGTCATACCGATTCGCGGGGCACAGATGAATACAATGAGAAGCTCTCGCGCAACCGTGCAAAGAGTATAGTGGCCTGGTTGGACGAGCGCGGCATTCCGAGCAAAAGGACTGTGGCGAAGGGTTATGGAGAAAGGAAGCACATAGCACCTAACGAGAATCCTGATG
>Ga0169931_10005743_pt1 | contig 18861 bp, 18 predicted proteins | sample Kivu_15m_20L_FD_129675 | JGI IMG/M metagenome (GOLD analysis project Ga0169931, IMG submission 129675) | Freshwater microbial communities from Lake Kivu, Western Province, Rwanda to study Microbial Dark Matter (Phase II) - Kivu_15m_20L... | ecosystem: Environmental > Aquatic > Freshwater > Lake... | reverse complement strand
TAAGAACCCCGGGATGGTTCTGGGGCCTCGCTCTCGAGGAAACGGCCCATGCGCCGGAACTTTCCATAGCGCTGCTCGATAAGCTGCTGCTCACTGAGGCCCTGGAGCTCGCCCAGCTGCTCCAGCAGGGCCGTCTTCAGGGTGGCTGCGGCCTGCAGGGGAGCCCAGTGGTTGCCACCGGAAGGCTCCGGCAGCACCTGATCCACAATGCCTAGTTTGAGCAGGTCGGGAGCGGTAATCTTCAGGGCCTCTGCAGCGGTGGAGGCTTTAGCGGCATCCCGCCAGAGAATCGAGGCGCAGGCTTCGGGACTGGCAACCGTGTAGACGCTGTGCTCAAACATCAGGAGCCTGTCGGCCACACCGATTGCCAAGGCACCACCGGAGCCGCCCTCCCCGATGACCGTTGCCACAATTGGCACCCGCAGATGGAACATCTCCCGCAGGTTGACGGCTATCGCCTCCCCCTGGCCCTGTTCCTCTGCCAGCACACCGGCGTAGGCACCAGGGGTATCGATGAAGCTGAGGATCGGCAGCCGGAAGCGGTCGGCATGTTCCATCAGCCGCATCGCCTTGCGGTAGCCACCGGGAGAGGCCATGCCGAAGTTGCGGGCCACGTTTTCCTTGGTGTCACGTCCCTTCTGATGGCCCAGCAGCACTACAGCCTGGTCAGCGATCCGGCCCACACCCCCCACCAGGGCCTTGTCGTCACTGCCCCTGCGGTCGCCATGCAACTCCAGCCACTCATCGGTGATCACCTGGATGTAGTCCAGGGTGCTGGGTCGCTGGGGATGGCGGGCCACCTGAATCTTCTGGGCGGGAGTCAGGGCCTGGAAGATGTCCCTGCGGCGGCGGGTTGCCAAGGTTTCAAGCTGCAGCAGCTGCTGGCTCACATCCACCTCCGAGTCTCGCGCCAACTGGCGGATCTGCTCGATCTGCTCCTCCAGCTCAACCAGGGGTTTTTCGAACTCCAGCAGGGCGCGACGGGCCATGGCGGGGGGGGGTGAGGGAATGGGCAACGGGGGGCTGACCTAGGCGGGCTGACCTAGGCGGGGTGACCTAAGCGGTGGCCAGGGCAGCAGAGGAGTCCGGCAGCAGGCTGAGGGCCTCAAATCCATGGCGAAGGGAGGCTGCGCCGATCAGGTCCATCTTGTCAAGGGTGATGTTGTTGCGGCCCCAGCTGAAGTTGGTATGGATGCCTTCGAACTCCAGCAGAATGGCCTCGGCGAAGCAGGCGAACATCTGCCGGCTGGGATTGGCCATCTCCGCCATTTCCATCATCTGCCAGGTGATGTCACTGAAGAATTCAACGATTCCCCCCTTGAGCACGTGGATACCGGCCCCGTTGGCCTTGCTGTCAAGGTTCTTCGGGTAGCCGCCATCGATCATCAGGCAGGGGGATTTGAGGCTGGCGACTTCGATGCTGAGGGTCTGGGGCAGGCTGGCCACCCAGACAACCACATCCGCCTGGGGTAAGGCTTCGTCGAGGCCGAGAATCCGACCCCCGCCAAGCTCCCGCTGGAGATCCAGCAGGGGTTGCTGTTGGCGGGCCACCAGCAGCAGTTCCCTGACGCCGGTGCGCTGGCTCAGCCAACGGCATACCGCACTGCCGATATCCCCAGTGGCACCCACCACCGCAACGCTGGCATGGCGCAGATCAATCCCCAGCCGGGGGGCATTGGTTTCAACCTGGCGGCAGATCACCCAGGCCGTGTGGGTATTCCCCGTGGTGAACCGCTGCCATTCCAGGGTGGTGGAGCGGATCTGCTGCTCTTTGAGCAGGTTGAAATTCTCGAAAATGATCGAGGTGAAACCGCCCAGGGCGGTGATGTCGAGCCCACTTTTCTGAGCCAGCTCCATGGCGCTCAGCACTTTGCGCCTTGCCGTTTTGAAACGGCTCAACATCTCAGGCACAAAGCAGGAATCGATGTAGGCGCCTTCGACGGTCCTGCCGCCGGGACTGGTGAGCTCCAACCGCTCCACCAACTGGGGCGGAGCGCTGCACCACATATCCAGACTGCCCTCGGCGAACTCCTCAAAGCCGAGGCTGCGGGCTTTGGCACGGGCCTCGTCAAAGTTTGTGGAGTGACCGATCAGGCCGAACATTGCGGGATCCTTAGGGATGTCGCCGACGCTACATCCCTTCAGGAAATGGGGCTCAACCCACCAGGGCGGCGGCGGCCAGCCGGGCGATCTCCCGGCTGGTGAGGCCGACGTCCAGCAGGGCCTCCTGGTAGGAGCTGAGGAAATCGGCCATCAGATCTTCCTGATCCATCTGCAGCACCGCTGCGTCGCTGGCGACCTGCTCAAGCATGGTGCGCACAAGCGGCAGGTTGGCCCGATTGGCCTGCTCCAGCTCCTCGCGGCAGGTTTCCAGGTTGGCCTTCAGCCATTGCTGACCGTAATTGAGATGGGTGTACTCGTCCTTCACCACACCCTCGGTGATCTTGCGGGCAAAAGGATCGGCTACTGGAATGTAGATGTGGTATGCGGAAATCGCGAATGCCTCAATCAGAATCGCCTGGGTCAACAGACAGGTGACAACCTTGCCCTCGGCCAGCGCCTTCTGAAAGTTGTCGTGCAGAGGAGCGAAGAATTTCTTGGCAAAGGGCATGTCGGCAGCCACGCCGAGATTTTTGGCGCAGGCTGTGAAACCCTTCATGTGCTTGATTTCCATGCGGGCCAGACGGGCAAGCTCCTCAGCCTGGTCCGGGATCAGGGTGCCGATCGAGATGTAGTTGTCGTGGGCTTCCTGCTCACCTTCGATCACGATCGCGTTGATGCGGCTGTAGGCATCCTTGTAGAGCTCGCTGCTGAAGTCCGGCAACCTGTCGGCGGCTGGGGGCCCGGACATTGCTGGGCCCGCGATCGATGGGCCTGCGATGGATGGGGCTGCGATGGATGTCATGGCTTCAGGTCGGTTTAAACCGTTGGGCGAACTGTAACCACCCTCAGTGGAGAGCTGGCCAGGGGCTGGTCAGCAGGGCCTCCAGCCGCTGCCGCCATCCGGCCACCAGCAGGTCAAACAACTGGCCACCCAGGGTGGCGGAGGCACCTCGGGCATCGCCAATGACCCCGGTGGAGCTGAGGTTGTGGCTGAACCAGGCCAGGGGCGCTGCAGCCTCCAGACTCCAGCCCGTGGGAATCTGCAGCCCAGTTCCATCGCAGGGACGGTCCTGGCCCACCAGCTGCGGGGCCAGATGCAGCATCAGACTCGTTTCTGCCAGGCCGGCATGGAGACCTTCGGAACGCTCCGGCTCAGGGAGCAGCTCGGCAATCCCCTCCGGGCCACTCCAGAGAAAGCAGGGGAAAACCGCCAGCTGTGGAGTGAGCAGGCCCAGCTGGCGCGCCGCAGCCTGCAGCAGGGCAATTTGACCGCCATGGGCATTGAACAGCACCAGGCGCTGGAAGCCCGCCGCTGCCAGTTGCTGACCCACTGCCACCGTCAACTCGATCAGCAGGGCCGGGGCAAGGCTGAGGGTGCCGGGGAAGCCGCAGTGCTCCGGGGAAAAACCGATGGTCTGCAGGGGGAGTCTCAGAATCGGCAGGGCTGGATCGAGGCCTGCGAGCACCGCATCCAGCACCCGCTCAGCAAACAGACCATCGGTGCCCAGGGGAAGGTGGGGACCGTGCTGCTCCACTGCCCCCCACGGCCATACAACCGTGCTTCCCGGCAGGGCGGCAAGCTGTTCCACCTGGGGCCATGCCAGACGCTGCAGGTGGTGCTGATGGTCCATCGCTTCAGAACTGATCCCTACAGTGTGGAGCTCTGAGCTCACCGTGGAGATGGCCGACACCGGCAGCCAACAGCCCCCATCTTCAGCCGCCGCCCAGGGATCGCTCTCCGCCAGGCCCCGGCTCCCCATAGCCCCCCGGCCCCAGCCGGTGGCTCCGCTGCGCAAGCCCCCCCAGGTGGTGATGATCCGTAAGGATGAGCCGGCGCCGGCCGCACCAGCCCAGGCGCCCAGAAGCGCGGAGCCTCCCGTTCCGGCGCCCCCGGAACTCCACTCTCCAGATGATGGGGAGCTGTTTGAAATGGGCTCGATCGAGGGGCTCAGCATGGCCGACCTGCTGGGTCCGGACCCCGGCTCGAAGGGCCAGTCCAGGAAATCCGTCCCAACCAGGAAGCAGGCGGCCCGGAGTGTCGATGACTTCGATTTCGACGAGGAGGCCTTCCTTGCCGCCCTGGATGACCACGCACCCCACGGAACCACCGGTGAAGTGGTGCGGGGCACGGTGATCGGCCTGGAGAGCGATGGGGTGTATGTGGATATCGGCGGCAAGGCCCCCGGCTTCATGCCTAAAAGTGAATGCGGACTGGGGGTGATCACCAACCTCAAAGAGCGTTTCCCGAAGGGCCTGGAGCTCGAGGTGCTCGTCACCCGCGAACAGAACGCCGATGGCATGGTGACCATCAGTGCCCGAGCCCTCGCCCTGCGCCACAGCTGGGAGAAGGTGCGCCAGCTGGAGAAGGAGGGAAAGGTGGTGCAGGTGAAGGTGAACGGCTTCAACCGGGGAGGGGTCACCTGTGAGCTGGAAGGCCTGCGCGGCTTCATCCCTCGCTCCCAGCTGCAGGATGGCGAGAATCACGAGGCGCTGGTGGGCAAAACCCTTGGCGCCGCCTTCCTCGAAGTCAACCCGGAAACCCGCAAGCTGGTCCTGTCGGAGAAGCGGGCGGCCACCGCTGCCCTCTTCCAGAACCTGGAGGTGGGCCAGCTGGTGGAAGGACAGGTGGTGTCGATCAAGCCCTACGGACTGTTCGTGGATCTGGGGGGGGTGAGTGGACTGCTGCACCAGTCGGCGATCACCGCAGGCCAGCTGAGGGATGTGCGGGAGGTGTTCGGCCAGGGGGAGCGGCTGCGGGCCCTGATCACCGAGCTCGATCCAGCCCGGGGGCGGATCGCCCTCAACACCGCGCTGCTGGAGGGCCAACCCGGCGAACTGCTGATCGCCCGCGACACGGTGATGGCGGAAGCGGCAGACCGGGCAAACCGGGCCAGGGCGAGCTTGCGCCAGCAGGAGCAGGACGCCGGATGAAGCATTCCCCTGACTGGGAACTCGACTATTACTCCCGTCCGATTCTGGAAGCTGATGGCAAGAAGCGCTGGGAGCTGCTGATCTGCTCCACCCCCGAGGTTGAAACAGGCAATGACGGAACCCCGCACCAGTTTCGCTGGGTCCAGAGCTGCCCGGCGTCCAGCGTCAACTCAATCTGGCTGCGGGAAGCGCTGGAGCAGGCCCTCTGCGCAGCCCAGGAGCAGGGTTTTGCAGCGCCACGGCGCCTGCGGTGCTGGCGTGCGTCGATGCGCACCATGGTGCAGCGGGCCGCTGATGGTCTGGGGATAGAGCTGCTGAGCAGCCGCCGCACCTATGCCCTCGTCAACTGGCTGCAGGAGCGGGAACGCACAGTCTACCCCCGGGAGCCTGGCTACTTGGCAGGCCCCCTAGCTCCCCCACCCCAGCCGCTTCGTCCGATCGCCGTGCCCCTGCCTGAGGCCGCCCGCGGCGAGAGCTGGGCCTGGGCCAGTTTGCCCCTGGAGGCGCTGGCCGGGGCAGGGGATTGGGAACTGGGATTTGCCGGACTGGTGCCCCTGCCGCCCGGGTTGGCAGCCGGGGTGGCCGTGCCAGGGATACGCCTGTTCAGCCCCGGCAGGGCCCTTGCCCTGGCTGGCTGGCTGGCGGGTCTGGAACCGGTGCGGCTGGAGATCAGCGGGCTGCAACTGGTGCTGGAAGCCGGCATGGAGGATCGCTGGCTCCTGACAAACCTGGCCTCGGCTGAGGCCGAGGCTGCTGCCGAAGCCTTTGCCGCAGCGCGCAGCGAGGCTGGAGGGCTGCAATTCATGGCCGTGCAGGCCCATGAAACTGACCAGCGCTTCGAGGGCTTCTGGCTGCTGCGCGACCTGCCCGACCCCTGAACTCCCAGGCCATGGCCGAAGCTGTTGATCCACCCTTTGACCGGCCCGACCGGGACTTCAACTGCCTGGAGGGCTGGACCTGGGTAGGCACCTATGGCGGCTACTACCTGCAGTGCGACCAGCTTCAGGGCTTTGAACACGGGTTTTTCACCCGACAGTGGCAGGGGAGAGGGCCCGAAGTTCTGGCGGGGTACGTAAGTGCCGGGGTAAGTGTGCACAGACCCCGGCAGGTCCACGGAAATCTGGTCCTGGCAGCGAGCCAGGCAACCTGCCCGCCCTGGCCAGAGGCCGATGGACTGGTGAGCGATGGGGGCGGCCAGAGCCTGTGGGTGTGCGGGGCCGATTGCACCCCGGTGCTGATCGCGGATCCCGGCACCGGACGGGTTTCAGCCTGCCACGCCGGCTGGCGGGGTGTGGCGGGCAACATCCTGAGCGCGGCCATAGGCCAACTCGTGGCCGGCGGCAGCAAGCCAGACCAGCTGGTTGTCGCCCTAGGCCCGGCGATCAGTGGCGCCTGCTACCAGGTGGAGCGCAGCGTGAGTGAACAGGTGGCCAGAGGCCTGAAGCCCCACCCAGCCGGCTCCGAAGATATGCAGGCAGGGCTGGAATTGCTGAGCCGGCATGGGGCGCTGCTGGATGACCCGGATGAAAATCGGGACCGGCTTGACATCCGGGCAGCAGCGAAATGCCAGCTCGAAAATCTCGGTATTGCTGCGGATCGAATTGGGATCTGCCCACTCTGCACAGCAAGTGAATCACTGCTTTTTCACTCTTGGCGGCGCGATCGGATCAAAGCGATTCAATGGAGCGGAATTGTTTCCCAGGCCTGATTGGGAAGCTTGGTTGCCTGGCTGGATTTGCTGAAATGCTCCTGCATCGGGTCCCACCCGGTCGATTCTTGCGACATCGGCCAGCGCCAGGTAATAATGCACAAGTTGCATAAATTTCATCGATGCTTACCGGCAGCGACCTCCTCGCCAAGGTCAAAGAACTTGGCGACGTCAGCAAGTCTGATCTGGTACGGGCTTGCGGTTACGTTTCCCACAAAAGGGACGGTTCTGAGCGGCTTAACTTCACAGCCTTTTACGAGGCCCTGCTGAATGCCAAGGGCGTTGATTTCGGGGCTACTGCCAAAAACAGCAAGGGCGGCCGCAAGCTCAGCTTCAACACCAAGATCCAGTTCAATGGCAACCTGATGGTGGGCAAGGCCTACACGGCCATGCTCGATCTCAAACCAGGAGACGAATTTGAGATCAAATTGGGGCGCAAGCAGATCCGGCTTGTCCCCCTGGGGGCTGAAGATGAGGATGAGTGATTGAAAGGGCTACCCTTTCGGCCACTTTTATGCCATCGATGGCAGCTGAAAGAATCCCCCCGGCATAGCCGGCACCTTCACCAGCTGGCAGCAACCCTGGAGTGTTCGTGCTCTCCAGGGTTTTCGGGTCCCTTGGTATCCGCAGCGGCGATGAGGTACGTGTTTCAACGCCCGTAAGCAGGGCCCCATCCATCGCATATCCGCAGATCCGCCGCGCAAAAACGGGCAGGGCCTCCCGTATTGCCTCCAGCACAAAGGGCGGCAGGCAGCCTTCCAGATCGCCGAAACGCACGCCGGGCTGGTATGAGGGCTGGACCCCACCGGCACAGCTACTGGGCCGGTGGGCAAGGAAATCACCAACCAACTGGGCTGGGGCCAGGTAGGTCCCGCCCCCAACGGCATAGGCCGCCCCTTCCCAGTGGCGCTGAAAGGCGACGCCGGCTAGCGGATCACCTGGTCCTTCGCCGTAGGGGGTGAGGTCCGCCAGGTCAATGCCGACCACCAGCCCACTGTTGGCATTGCGCTCATTGCGGGAATGCTGGCTCATGCCATTGGTCACCACCCGTCCCTCCTCGGAAGTGGCGCCCACCACCAGCCCGCCAGGACACATGCAGAAGCTGTAGACACTGCGGCCAAGCAGGGCAGGGGCGCTGCAATGGTGCACCAATTTGTACTCGGCCGGGCCGAGGCGGGGGTGGCCGGCCGCATCCCCCCAGCGCGCCCGATCGATCAGGGCCTGGGGATGCTCGATGCGCAGGCCCACCGCAAAGGGTTTGGGGAGCATCGCCACACCGGCAGCCCTGAGCATGGCGAAACTGTCCCGGGCGCTGTGACCTAGGGCCAACACCACCCGCTCGGCCCGAATCCGCTCGCCGCCTGCCAGCTCCAGGGCCCGCACGGCCCGCCCGCGGGGATCCAGCTCCAGGCCATCTACCCGGCACTGGAAGCGCACCTCTCCGCCAAGGGCCTCGATGCGGCGACGCAGGCCGCGCACCACCGTGGCCAGCTTGTAGGTGCCGATATGGGGATGGTGCAAGGTGAGAATGTCGGGATTGGCCCCGGCCGCCACCAGCTCCTCCAGCACCTTGCGCACATAGGGCCTGGCCTCACTCACCTGGCTGTAAAGCTTGCCGTCGGAAAAGGTGCCTGCCCCTCCTTCGCCAAACTGGGCATTTGACTCGGGATCGAAGCGGCAGGTGCCCTTCCAGAAGCCGAAGGTGTCCGCGGTGCGTTCCCTGATTGCCTTGCCCCGCTCCAGCAGCAAGGGGCGGAAGCCCATCTGGGCCAGCAACAGGGCAGCGAAGTAACCGCAGGGGCCCGCCCCCACCACCACCGGGCGCGGGTGGTTGCCACACGCCTGGACCACGGGCCTGTAGGTGGTATCCGGGCTGGGCCCCAGGTGGGGATCGCCGGCGAAGCGCTTCAACAGGGCTGCTTCCCCACGGCGATCGAAAGCCAGCTCCAGGTCGAAGCTGTACACCAGAGCAATGGTCTTGGGCTTGCGAGCATCAACGCTGCGCTTGACCAGCCGCAGGCCCCTCAGCTGGTGCGGTTCCAGACGCAGCCGCCGGCACACCGCGGCCCTCAGATCGGCCTCCGTGTGGTCAAGGGGCAGTTTCAGCTGGCTCAGTCGCAGCACAGGCAACTCCAGGGGACCGGCGGGGGATTGGGCCCCTTTGATGGACTTATTCCAGCAGTCCTGCCAGGGCGTGGTCAGAAACCCCAGCCGCCTGCCAGGGTGGGTTCTGATTCGCCGGCGCCTCCATGGGGATAACCCACTGCCCCCTCTGCATCGGTCTGGCTGTTCTCTGCGTGTTACGCGCCACGGCCCACGGCAGCCTGCTGTTGAGACTGGCTGGCTGAAGCCTCCCCAGCGCGCTAAGGATGGTTTAGATGCGCACTGCCCACCATGGACCAGTGGCCCGGACCCCTCCTCAACCGCCGTGCCGTCCTGGGGCTGGCCGGCCTGGCCGTGGGGTCCTGGGCGGCCGGTCAGATCCCCGCCCGGGCCGCCACGGGCAATGCCAGTCAGCTGCAGGCACCCAGAGGCGACCTGCGCCTGGTGGCCATCAGTGATCTGAACAGCAGCTATGGCTCCACCAGCTACCTGGGCGAGGTGCTGCGGGCCGTCCGGCTGATTCCCGGCTGGAAGCCAGATCTGGTGCTCTGCGGGGGCGACATGGTCGCCGGCCAGAAGCAGGGGCTCAGCCAGGTTCATCTCAGCGCCATGTGGGCCTCGTTCGACCGCCAGCTGCTGGTGCCGCTGCGACGGGCGGGATTGCCGGTGGCGATCACGATGGGCAACCACGACGCCTCGTCGGCCCGCTCCGGCGGTCGTTACGTGTTTGAACTGGACAGGCAGGAAGCCGGCCGCTACTGGCGCGGCCAGCGGAATTCCCTGGGGCTGGAATTTGTCGATGCCCGCCAGTTCCCATTCGCCTACAGCGTGCGTCAGCACGACCTCTTCCTACTGGTGTGGGATGCCTCCTCTGCCACCGTGCCGGCAGACCAGGTGGCCTGGGCCGAACGGCAGCTGCGCAGCCCTGCGGCCCGCACAGCCAAACTGCGCCTGGTGCTGGGCCACCTGCCCCTGGTGGCAGTAGCCCAGGGCCGTGATCGCCCGGGCGATGTGCTCAGCCAGGCCGATGCCCTGCGCAAGCTGCTCGAGCGCACCGATGCCCACGCCTACATAAGTGGACACCACCATGCCTATTTCCCTGGCCGGGTAGGCCAGCTGGATCTACTCCACCTCGGGGCCCTGGGCAGCGGCCCCAGACGCCGTCTGCAGGACGGCGCAGCGCCGGTGCAGACTCTCACCCTGATCGATGCCTTCTGGCCCCGGGACGGCAGCGCTGGCCGCACTGTCTACACCACCTTCAACATGGCCACCCTGCAGCCGATCCGCAGCCAGCAGTTGCCGGCCCAGATCCGCCCCAGCCAGGGGCCAGTGGTGAGCCGCATCAACTGAGCGAGCCCGGCTGGGATGCCGCAGAGCTTCCCAGGCTGGTCTCGATCCGGGCAACCTCCAGCCGGGTGCTGATCAGGGCATCGGGGTTGAGACTGATCGAGTCGATCCCCTCCTCCACCAGAAAGCGGGCGAAGTCGGGGTAGTCGCTGGGAGCCTGGCCGCAGATGCCGATCTTGCGGCCGCAGCGATGGGCGGTCTGGATCGCCAGCCGGATCATCGCCTTCACCGCCGCATGCCGCTCATCGAACAACTCCGCCACCAGGGCCGAATCCCGATCCAGCCCCAGGGTGAGCTGGGTGAGATCGTTGGAGCCGATCGAGAACCCGTCGAAGCGCAGGGCAAACGCCTCGGCTGCGATCACGTTGCTGGGCAACTCGCACATCACATAAACCTCCAGCCCGTTCTCGCCGCGCGCCAGCCCGGAGCTGGCCATCTGCGCCAGCACCCGATCGCCCTCCTCAGGCGTGCGGCAGAAGGGCACCATCGGGATCACATTGGTCAGACCCATCTGCTCGCGCACCCGCTTGAGTGCCTGGCACTCCAGGGCGAAGGCGGAGCGGAATGCGGGGGCGTAGTAGCGCGAAGCACCTCGCCAGCCGAGCATGGGGTTCTCCTCGCTGGGCTCGAAGGCGGCGCCGCCCAGCAGGCGGGCGTATTCATTGCTCTTGAAATCGGAGAAGCGCAGGATCACCGGCCGGGGGTAAAAGGCGGCGGCGATGCGGGCCATCCCCTGGGCCAGCAGGTCCACGTAGTAGTCGGCCGGCTGGCCGTAGCCGGCGGTCAGGACGGCGATGGCGGCCCGCTCGGCCGGATCGGCCACCCGCTGCGGCTCCAGCAAAGCCAGCGGATGCACCTTGATGTGGTTGGCGATGATGAACTCCAGCCGGGCCAGCCCCACCCCGTCGCAGGGGATGGCGGCCAGGTTGAAGGCCTCCTCGGGGTTGCCCACGTTCATCAGGATCCGGGTGCGGGTGGCCGGCAGGTCGGCGATCGGCTGCTCCGTGACCCTGAACGGCAGCTCACCCCGGTAGACCCGGCCCACATCGCCCTCGCAGCAGCTGATCGTGATCGGCTCGCCGTCGTGGATGCGGCGGGTGGCCTCGCCTGTGCCGACAATGGCGGTGATGCCCATCTCGCGGGCGATGATCGCCGCATGGCAGGTGCGGCCCCCCTGGTCGGTGACCACGCCGCTGGCCCGCTTGAGGATCGGCTCCCAGTCGGGGTCGGTCCGCCGGGTCACCAGCAGATCGCCCTTCTCGAAGCGGCTGATCTCACTGGGTTCATGGATCACCCGGGCCCGGCCGCTGCTCACCGAGGCTCCGATGGCACGGCCGCTAACCAGGGTGTCGCTCTGGTGGGGCTCCAGGTGCCAGCTGCGCAGCACCGCCTGCTGCTGCCGCGACTGCACCGTCTCGGGGCGGGCCTGCAGGATGAACAGCTCGCCGCTGATTCCGTCCTTGGCCCACTCGATGTCCATCGGCGTGGGCGCCCCGCGCTGGGCGCTGTAGTGGCGCTCGATCCGACAGGCCCAGCGGGCCAGGGTCAGACACTCCTCGTCGCTCAGGGCGAAGCGATCGCGCTCGGCCTGGGGCACCGGCTCGTTATGCACGGGTGCCGCACCCACCTGGCCCACCACCATCCGGATCGCCTTGCTGCCCAGCCGCCTGCTGAGGATCGGCGCATAGCCCTGCTCGAGCGTGGGCTTGAAGATCAGCAGCTCATCGGGGTTCACCGCACCCTGCACCACGTTTTCGCCCAGGCCATAGGCGGCGGTGAGCAGCACCGCGTCGCGGAAGCCCGTTTCGGTGTCGATGCTGAACATCACCCCGGCGCTGGCCAGGTCGGAGCGCACCATGCGCTGCACGCCGATCGAGAGGGCCACCTCCAGGTGATCAAACCCGTTGAGCTGGCGGTAGGAGATGGCCCGATCGGTGAACAGCGACGCGTAGCAGCGGCGGCAGGCCTCCAGCAGGGACGCCTCCCCCTCGATGTTCAGAAAGGTTTCCTGCTGGCCGGCAAAGCTGGCATCGGGCAGGTCTTCGGCGGTGGCGCTGGAGCGCACCGCCACCGCTGGCAACACGCCATCGGCTGTGGCCAGGTCTCGATAGGCAGCCAGGATTGCATCGCTCAGATCGGCCGGCAGCCGGGCCGAAAGCAACAGGGCCCGGGCGGCCTTGCCAGCGGCCTGCAAGGCGCCGAGGTCTTCGCTGTCGAGACCCTCCAGCAGGCTCCGGAGGGGGCCGACGAGACCGTTGGTGCGCAGCAGGTGGCGGTAAGCCTCAGCCGTGGTGGCGAAGCCCCCCGGCACCCGCACACCCTGACTGGCCAGCTCCCGGATCATCTCCCCGAGGGAGGCGTTCTTCCCCCCCACCTCGGCGATCGCAGCGATGCCCACCTGGGTCAAGGGCAGCACCAGGGTTTCAGCAGGGAACATGGGACCAGGGCAGCCAACCCCAACTCTGGCCCCTGCCCCCCCTGCCAGCCGCCCAAAGCAGGTGCCAGAGTGGCAGTGGTGAATTCTGTCTCGCCCCGCTTTTTGTGACCCGCTTCTCCCTGGCCTGGCTCACGGCTTCCGCCCTTGGCGCCTCTGCCTTACTCGGAACAACCGCTCTGCTCGGCACCCCCGCCCTGGCCCAGTCGAGTGCGCCAGCGGCCAAGCCGGTGACACTTGAAACGATGAACGACCTGGCCCTGGCGGCGGCGGTCAACGTCTGCGAACTGGCGGTGGAACAGAAGTTGCCGGTTCAGAACGGTGTGATTTCCAATGCCAAGGCCATCACCTACGTGGTGAGCTCAGTGCATGGCAGCCAGATTGCCGGAACCGGCAAACTCGAACCCGCCCAGATCGTCAATGGCACGATTGTGCAGATCGTCGGCCGGGTCAAACAGGGTTGCTACGCCAAGATCACAGACGCTGACAAAAAATTTGTCGATGAGGTGATCGCCCAGTTCACAGCTCAAGTCAACAAGCAGCAACCCAAGAAATAGACCCCAGTAAGCCCCAGAAAAAGGCACCGCAAACAGGCCTCGCCACCTATTCGCGATCTCCAGGATTGGGCCCATCCTCTGGCAAAAACTGGGCTAACAGGCCTGCGGCCATCAATACGGCCCCAAGGATCAACGCCAGGCTCCTGTTGGCCGAGGCAGGGCCATCGCTCCAGACCCCCGCTGCCAGAAAGGCCCCCCCCAACAGCAGGGAGGGCACGAGCACGATGCCCTTGGCCGTTCGGTTCAGGCTCACAGGCAGGGATCTCCAGCTCCGGCTCCGGCTCTCGGCTCGGCCAACCCTGCCGCGAGCAGGCCACTGCCCAGGTCTGTGGCCATGCCCAGGGGCTGGACCCGGGCCAGCAGCACACCCTGCTCCTGGCCCATGGGGCGCAGGTTGACCCTGGTGCGACGCGGCGCGGCCTGACGCAGCCAGTCAACCGCCCCATTCTCGTGGTCAGCCGACACGGAAATACAGGCCAGCTGAACGGTGTAACTGCGGTTCTGATCCCCTACCTGGAGCAAACTGCCGCCTCGGATCTGCAGTATCTCAGCCGCACCTGCGCCGCCGGGCCAGATCAGCAGGGCCACCAGCAGGGCGGCAAGACCGATCACAACTTGGCACCGCAACTGGGGCAGAACAGGTGGGCACTCTCGGTGGTGCATCCGCAGGCATGACAGTGGCGGCTGGTGTCAATGGCCAGCTCCGGATGGCTGGGCAGGCCCACCATCTGGGCATTGCTGGCGCCGGGGGGAACCATCGGGTAGCAGTTTTCATTGCGGCGCACCTTCACATCTATGAAGGCCGGGCCAGGGTGGGCCAGGGCCTCGGCCAGCTGCTCCCGCAGACGCGCCCGCTCGTTGATCAGCACGCCGCGCACCCCGAAGGCCTCGGCCAGGGCCGCAAAGTCGGGCATGCCACCGGTCATCTCGGAAGCGGAATAGCGCTCTCCGTAGAAGCTTTCCTGCCACTGGCGCACCATGCCCTGCCAGCCGTTGTTGAGCACCACCACCTTCACCGGCAGCCGGTATTGGCTGAGGGTGCCCAGCTCCTGGATATTCATCAGGATGCTGGCGTCGCCGGCGACGCAGATCACCTGCTCATCCGGGAAGGCGGTCTGCACCCCCATGGCGGCAGGCATGCCGAAGCCCATGGTGCCCAGGCCAGCCGAGCTGATCCAGCGCCTGGGGCCATTGTGGAGAAACTGGGCCGCCCACATCTGGTGTTGGCCCACATCGGTGGTGTAGAAGGCATCGGGGGCCAGCTCCCGCAGGGCCACCACCACCTCCTGGGGGGCAATATCCCCTTCGGGGGCGGGCACCACCAGGGGATAGTTCTGCTTCCAGCTGTCGATGCGCTGCAGCCAGGCCTCCGTGCGGCCCTCACTGGTTTCTCCCACAGAGGCCTCCAGCAGAGCCGCCAGGGCGGCCTGCACATCCGCCACCAGCGCCACATCGGGCAGTCGGGTCTTGCCCATTTCGGCCGCATCAATGTCGATGTGAATCACCTGGGCCCGCGGGGCAAAGCCGTCAAGGCGGCCGGTGACCCTGTCGTCAAAGCGGGCTCCGGCGGCGATCAGCAGATCGCACTCGGTTACCGCGAAATTGGCATAGGCGGTGCCGTGCATGCCGAGCATGCCCACCGACAGGGAATGCTTCTCGTCAAAGGCCCCCTTGCCCATCAGAGTGGTGGTGACGGGCAGACGAAAACGATCTGCCAGCTGCTTCAAGGCGGCGTGGGCGCCGCTGCTGATTGAGCCTCCACCAACGTAGAGCAGGGGGCGACGGGCCTGACGAAGCAGGGCCAGGGATGCGGCTACCGCCTCGGGGTCAGGTGCTGGGGGAAACCTGAAACCGGCAGGGATGGCCGTACCCGGGGCAACCGGGGTGTAGTTGAACTCCTCAAGGCCCACATCCTTGGGCACATCGATCAATACCGGGCCAGGTCGGCCCGTGGCGGCGATCAGGAAGGCCTCGGCCACGATCCTGCCGATATTGCTGGGGTCACGCACCACCCAGGAATGTTTCACGATGGGCAGGGTGATGCCGAAAATATCGGTTTCCTGGAAGGCATCGGTGCCGATGGCGGCGCGGGGCACCTGCCCGGTGATCACCACCATCGGCACCGAGTCCATCTGGGCGGTGGCGATGCCGGTCACCAGGTTGGTGGCACCGGGGCCGGAGGTGCCGAAGCAGACTCCCACCCTGCCGGTGGCACGGGCGTAGGCATCGGCAGCATGGGTGCCGCCCTGCTCATGGCGCACCAGGATGTGCTTCAACCAGCCGCGGGCCTCTGCCTTGTGCAGTTCGTCATAGATGGGCAGGATTGCTCCACCGGGATAGCCGAAGATGTGCTCAACCCCATGGAGGCGCAGGGCATCCATCAGGGCGTAGCCACCGTTGACCCTCTGGGTTGGAATGGCTGTATGGCCGGGGCTGGCGCCGCTTGACGGGGCTTGTGCGGACTGGGCCACGGGGGGGAGGGGCGTCAGCGTCACGGCTGCAGCATGCCAATCAGCTTGGCGAAATGACGGGTAGTCGCAACCCTAGTTGCTGGTGGGGCTTCCGGGGCAGAAGAGCGAATGTTTTTCGAGTTGCGTGCTGCTGCCATCGCCCGGAGGATCAGGGCCGGGTCAAGCCAACGACCACCATGGCGCATGCCCCAGTGGAGATGGGGACCCGTGGTGCGACCACTCATGCCCACGTGTCCGATCAGCTGACCGGTGCCCACCGCCTGGCCAGGAGCCAGGGCTACCGCTCCACTGCGGTAGGTGCCCCCTGCCACCTGCCCGGCCAGGTGGCAGTAGATGTGCTCATAGTTACCGGATCGGATCACCAGACCGATGCCGCAGGCTCCATCCTTGATGACGGACTGCACGACGCCAGCCCACCAGTTGCGGATCGGTGAACCCAACGGGGCAGCGATGTCGAGACCGTAGTGGGGCTCCAGCTGACCCCAGGGACCGGAGCGGGTACCGAAGTGGCTGGTGTAGGCCAGGAAGCTGGTTACCGGAAAGACACCCATCCGCCAGCGGCTCTGGGCCTGGCTCAGCTGCGGTGTGAACAGCACGCCAGCTAGGGAGATCGAACCGGCAAAACCCAACAGGGCAGACAGGGCACTACGGTGAAGATGGCGCACTGTTAATACTGGAGTTTCTGATAAGTACAGGGGTTCAGAGTAAACCGAGGGCATGCAGCGGGCCCCGCCCACTGATCAGCTCTAGAAGGAAAGCGGAAAATCCGACCATCGCCAAGCGGCCGTTCCACACCTCGGAGCTGTTGTTCCAGCCCCAGGCCCACTTGTCCTGGGGATAGAGCTTCACCTTGGTGGGCAATTCGGCGGCCTGATCGAGGTTCACTTCGGGCCCCTCAAGGGCATGCTGCACCAGATCGGCCAGGCCCTTGATGAAGGCAGGCGTAATGTCCAGAGCCGGCACGCGGCGGAAATTGATGATGCCAGCTTCAGTGGCGATTTCGCGGTACTCGATATCGATCTCCTCGAGAGTTTCGATGTGTTCGCTCACAAAGCTGATCGGCACCACGACCAGATCCCTAACACCGGCCGTACCCAGCGCCTGCAGGGCCTCATCGGTATAGGGCCTGAGCCACTCCACCGGACCCACCCGGCTCTGGTAGGCCAAGGTGAAGGGATTGGCATGGCCCAGGTCGCGCTCAAGGCGCTCGATGATCAGTCGGGCGCAGGCCTCGATCTCCCGCTGATAGGGATCGCCTGCCTCTTCCACGTAACTTCTGGGCACGCCATGGGCACTGAAAAACACATGGGCCTGGGCCGGCTCCGGGCAGGCCTGGATCTCCCGCGCAATCAGGCCGGCCATGGCCCCGACATAGCCGGGATCGTCGTAGTAGCTGCGGATGCAACGGATCGGCAGGCGCGAGAAACCTGCGTCGGCCTGACGCAGCCGCTGCAGCTCGCGGAAACTGGAGCCACTGGTGCTGATGGAGAAGTGGGGGTAGAGCGGAAGCACCACCACCTCCTCGACCCCGTCAGCCTTGATGTCACCAACCGCCGACTCGGTGAAAGGGTGCCAGTAGCGCATCGCCACATAGCTGGTGGCATCGATACCCCGGCAGCGCAGCTCGCTCTGGAGTTCACGGGCCTGCTGCTCGGTGATGCGCCTCAGCGGCGACCCCCCGCCGATGGAGCGGTAGGCCTGCTGGGATTTTCCTGCCCGCAGGCTGCTGATCAACCAGGCCAGCGGCTTCTGCAGAGCTGGGTTGGGCAGGCGGATGATCTCCGGATCGGAGAAAAGGTTGTATAAGAAAGGGCCCACATCCTGGATCCGCTCCGGCCCACCGAGGTTCAGCAGCAGCACGCCAACCTTGGCCATGCCTTCGTTTCAAGCGGTTCAGAGAGGCCGAGCGTAGCCCTGCCGCAACTCCCCTGGCCGCATCGGCGCTGGATCGATAAGGTCTGCGCACGGGCAGGATCGATGGCAAGCGGGGCTGTACCAAAAGATTTGGCCCTCCTGGACCGGTTGGCTCAGGAGAACGACCAACTGGCCCGCGCTGGAGTGTCCCTGCGTCTGGAGCTGCGCGGCCAGCGTCTTGGGCTCCGCGGGCCCCTGCCCTGCCGGAGGGGATCGGGACGCCAGCGAATGCAGCGGATCAGCCTCGGCCTCCATGCCGATGGCACCGGATTGGAGCGGGCCAAGGAAAGCCTCAAGGAGGTGCTGCAGCAGCAGCGGCAAGGGCTTTTCGACTGGTCCCGGTGGGGGGCCGGGGAGTCGGCCAATCCCAGCCAACCCAGCGGGGATCCCCTGGGTCTGCAGGGCTTCGAGGCGTCCTTTTTCGGCGATCCCCGGCGCCGTCGCAACCCCGCCGGCAGCCGCACCACCTGGACCAGCGCCTACCGCCCCTACCTGCGGCGGCTGGTGGCGATCGCATCCGAGCACGATCTGCCCCTGGAGCTGCCGCTGCTGGAGATGGTGCTCGAGAGCTATGCCCCCACCAGCCGCAGTCGCCAGCAGTGCGGCACCGCCCTGGCTGCCCTTGCCCGCCACAACGGGCTGGAGCTGCCAGGGGACTGGACCATCAGGGCAGCTGGCTACGGCCTGCATGCGGCCCAGTTCCGCCGTCTACCTGGCGATCAGCAGATCCTGGCCCTGGTTGATCAGATCCCCAATCCCCGCTGGCGCCTGGCCTACGGCCTGATGGCCACCTACGGCCTGCGCAACCATGAGATCTTCTTCTGCGACCTCTCGGCCCTGGCCGCCGGCGGGGACCGGGTGATCCGGGTGCTGCCCACCAGCAAGACCGGCGAGCACCAGGTGTGGCCCTTCCAGCCGGAGTGGGTGGAGCACTTCGGCCTGGAACAACTGGGCTCGCTCCCCCCACCCCTGCCGCAGGTGACCACCGACCTGCGCCGGAGCACCCTGCAGCAGGTAGGAAGGAGGGTGGCGGAGCAGTTCCGCCGTTATGGGCTGCCGATCACCCCCTACGACCTCCGTCACGCCTGGGCCGTGCGCACGATCCACATCGGCCTGCCGGACACGGTGGCAGCCCGGATGATGGGCCACTCGGTGGCCATCCACACCCGCACCTATCACCACTGGATCACCCGCCGCGACCAACAGATGGCGGTGGATGCGGCCCTGGCCCGCCGCAGCCAGAGTGGGAGATCAGCCGTCAGCGACCCTTGAGCCAACCAGAGAACCAACCAG
>Ga0169931_10005742_pt1 | contig 18868 bp, 18 predicted proteins | sample Kivu_15m_20L_FD_129675 | JGI IMG/M metagenome (GOLD analysis project Ga0169931, IMG submission 129675) | Freshwater microbial communities from Lake Kivu, Western Province, Rwanda to study Microbial Dark Matter (Phase II) - Kivu_15m_20L... | ecosystem: Environmental > Aquatic > Freshwater > Lake... | reverse complement strand
TGGTGCCAGTCCTGACCGGCGAACCAGTAGAAGTCCTTGCTCGGCGTGAAGACGTAGGTGGTCATGCGACCTTTTGCGTCGAGCGTGTCGAGGATGCCCAGGTCGCAGTCGTAGTGCCCGAACGGGAACGGCAGGTCCGAGCGGAAGGCGATGCGCAAGCCGGCGAAGGGGCCGCGCGCGTCGTCGCGGCCCACGACGAAGGTCCCGGCCGTCGGTCCGATGCGCTCGTAGCTCGTGCCGGGATCGGTGAGCATCGACGGATAGTCGTTGAGCGCCGCCTTGATGGCCTCGAGGTCCGCGTTCACGAGCGCCGCCGCCTGGTGCACCGTGTCGAGGTTCTTGTAGTCGGACCAGGGCTTGGACTGCGGCTTGTTGAGTTGCAGCACGGCGCCGAAGTACAGGCCGTCGTCGGACTGGTCCTTCTCGCCGTTCCACTTCTTCGTGGTGAGCCCGCTGTCGTACAGGAGCTCGCGCGCGAGCTTGGCGCACTCCGCGTGAGCGAGCGGGTTCGCGTTCTTGAGCTCGGCGAGCAACGGATCGAGCTTGTCCTTGCTCGTACCGCGCTTGCGCGCCTCTTGAACGATGTCGCCAAGTGAACGTGTCCAGGCCGGCGCCGCCTCATTCGCGTCGAAACGCGCCGCGGCGAGACGCTCGAGCGCAAAGGGCAGCGTCGCATCCCGCGCGGCGGGATCGGTCGGCGCCCACAGCGCCTCGGGCAGCATCCATTCCTGCGGGAAAACGTTCTGCAGATCGCTCCAACTCGCGGCGCGCGGTTCGAGCTTGACGGGCTTGGCCGCCGGATCCGCGACGTCGTTAGCGAGCAGCGCCAGTGCGATAGCGAGCATGGTTGCGCCTCAGCGGCCGAGGTGGAAGTTGAGCAGCTCGCGGCGCACGAAGGGCACGGCCTCTTCGTGCGGATAGTGGCCCGCGGGCGCGAGCACCAAGCGCGATTGAGGAATGTCGCGCTGGAAGCGCTTGGCGACCTTCTCGACCGTGTACGCGATGTCCTTTTCGCCCCACAGGAGCAGCGTGGGCTGGCGGATCGCCTTGATCTCGCCCTCGCGGGTTCCGTTCTCGTCGCGGCACAGCTGCGTCATCGCCTTCCAGTTGTCGGCGTTTTCGCACATGAGGAACATCTCCTCGAGCTGGTCGTCGCGGATCGGCGAGCCAAAGTGCAACTGCAGCGCCGGGCGGATGCGGTCGCGCGAGCTGAGCAGGTAACCAAAGCCCGCGCCGGGCCAGTTGCGCAGCTTCTCCTCTTCGGGGAGCCACTCGCCGTCGGCGCGCTTGTAGCCCGACGAGTCCATCAGCACGAGCTTCGACACCCGCTCGGGCGCGTCGAGCGCGGCGCGCCAGGCGAACTCGCCGCCGTAGGACTGGCCGACGAGCGTGACGTTGCGCAGGTCGTGCAGCTCGAGGAAGCCGCGCACCGAGTCGGCGCAGGCCTGGAAGGTGTACGGCGGCGCGCTCTTGGTCCCCACGCCGTGCCCCACCACGTCGAAGGCGTACAGGTCGACGGCGCCGACGAGTTCCGAGGGCTGCGCGCCGTCGAAGCACAGGAGCGACCAGTTGAACAGGCACGCCGGAGTGCCGTGCACGAACACGATCGGCGCGTCACTCAGCTTGCGACCGGGCGCGGCCGGCGCGTGCGTCCACACGTACTCGACCTCGCGCTCGCGGCCCTCGAGCTTCACGCTCACCGTGCGCCGCTGCAGACCCAACGCCGCCATACCAGCGTTCTTGGGCAGCCCCACGAGCCGCGTCTCGATCTCGCTCTTCTTCATGCCGGTGCAACTCGTCACGGCCGCCAGAGCCGCGAGCCCGAGCCCACCCGCGAGCCACGTCAGCCAGCGCCAGCGCCGCGTTTGATTGGTTGTGTTCACGGGGAAGGTGTACGCGGCCCTGCCCCGGGCGGATGCAGGGGCGGCCAAGTCGACTGAGTCTCGCCGCACGCCGAGGTCAGGGCTACGCTCCCAGGATGCTCCGGTCCCTGACTTTGACCAACTGGAAGAGCTTCGGCGAGGGCGACGGCGCCCGCAACGAGGTCAAGTTCGGCCCGCTGACGGTGTTCGTTGGACCGAACGGGTCGGGGAAGAGCAATGTGCTGGATGCGCTGAGGTTCCTTAAAGGACTCGCGATCGGGTTGCGTTTCTTCGACGCACTGCGGGGCCGACAGGAGGGCGGCACTCAGACTTGGCCGGGCATTCGCGGCGCGGAGACCGAAGCCATTCGCCTCGAGACTCACGGCCTGCGCATCGAAGGCGCGGTTGATGCGGAGAACACGGTCGTGAGCTTTCGCACGTCGCTCGACCGAGGCGCGGGTCTTTATGCCTCGGAAGAGCGCCTTGTTCACCGAGGTCAGAGCTACGAGCGGATCAGTCCGCGCGGAGTCGACCTGATGACGGGCAGCAGCAAGGTCCAGAGCGCGCTGGCGTGGGGTGGTGAACTGCCTGGGTCAACAGACGTCGGCGCCGAGAGTGAAGCCCGGCTGCACCCGCTCGCTCTTCCCGGCCGGCTGCTGCGTCAGGCGATGTTCCTCGAAGTCATGCCATCGATGACCCGAGCACCGGCCCCGATCAATGCGGCACACATCGGCGAAAACGGTGAGCACCTTGCGGCGATGCTCAATGGCCTGACAAACGCCGATCAACAGGTCCTTGTCGCCTGGCTGTCGGAGTTCGCTGCACCTCGGATCGTGCGATTGGAGTTCGAAGAGGTCAGGTCGGTCGGCGACGTCTACTTCCTCGTCGTCGAGCAACACGGGAACGCCGAGCGCCGCATCAGCGCCCGCAGCCTCTCCGACGGCACGCTGCGCTTCCTCGGCATCCTCACTGCGCTGATGACCGTGCCCGAGGGCTCGATCGTCGTGCTCGAAGAGCCCGACGCTGGTCTTCACCCCACGCGCGTGCACCTGCTCGCCGAGCTGCTCGAGTCGCTCACCGCCAAACGCAAGATCCAGGTCATCGCGACGACGCACTCCCCCACCTTGCTCGCGAACCTCTCGCGCGAGGCGTTCGCGAACGTGGTCGCCTTCGACCGCGACCGCGACACCGGCTGGACCGTGTGCAGTCGCGTCGGCGACATGGAGCACAAGGACATCATCCTCGACGCGCCCGATCGTGATCACCTGATCGCTACGGGTTGGCTGGAGCGCGCTCTGTGAAGGTGCTGGTGATCCCCGAGGATCCGCATCTCGACCAACACATCCTCAAGCCGGTGATCGAGAGGGTCTTCGAGGATCTCTCGAAGAAGGCGCGCATCGAAGTGCTGCAGAACCCGCGCATTCGCGGGGTCGAGCACGCCCTGGATCGCGAGACGATTGATGCGATCGTCACCAAGAACCGCATGGTCGACGTGTTCTTGCTCGTCGTCGACCGGGACTGCGCCAAGGACCGACGTGCACGCCTCGACGCGCTCGAGCAGCGCCACCCGGGCAAGCTCCTCGCGACGATGGGCGTCGAAGAGCTCGAGTCTTGGCTGCTTGCGCTCCACCGCCGTGACGTCGAGGAGCGCCACAAGGTGAACTGGACTGGGGTGCGCAGCGAGTGTCATCCCAAAGAGACCTTCGCAGAACCGCTGCTCGAACGCCTGGGCGACGGCGGGCCTGGAAATGGCCGCAAGTCCGCCATGGGCGCGATCGCCAAACAGTGGAAATCGCTGTGCGAGCTGTGCCCGGAGATCCCCGAGCTGCGCGAACGCATCCGCGCAAGGCTCGAAACGGCGAGCTGACCCGAGCGGCTACTTGGCCGCCGCCGCGCCGCCCTTGCGGCGCAGGTATTCCTCGATGAAGCGGTCGATCTTGCCGTCGAGCACCGCGGCGGTGTTGCCCGTCTCGACGTCCGTGCGGTGGTCCTTGACGATCTGGTAGGGGTGCAGCACGTAGCTGCGGATCTGGCTGCCGAAGCTGATCTCGCCCTTGTCGCCGTAGAGCTTGGCGAGTTCGGCGTCGCGCTCGGCCTCGCGCTTTTGCAGCAGCTTCGCCTTGATCATCTGCAGCGCCATCTCGCGGTTCTTGAGCTGGCTGCGCTGCACTTGGCAACGCACCACGATGCCGGACGGAATGTGGCGCATGCGCACCGCCGACTCGACCTTGTTGACGTTCTGACCGCCGGCGCCGCCTGAACGCATCGTGTCGATCTCGAGATCGGATTCCTTGACCTCGATGTCGACGTCTTCGGTCAGCTCGGGCGTCACGTCGATGCCCGCGAAGCTCGTCTGGCGCCGCGAGGCCGCATCGAACGGGCTGATGCGCACGAGGCGGTGCACGCCGCGCTCGGCCTTGAGGTAGCCGAAGGCGTACTCGCCAATGACGCGGATCGTCGCGCCGCGGATGCCGCCCTCGGGCTCTTCGATGAGTTCGACTTCCTCGAGCTTGTAGCCCTTGTCCTCGGCCCAGCGCGAGTACATGCGCAGGAGCATGCCGGCCCAGTCGCAGCTGTCGACGCCGCCGGCGCCGGGCGTGATCTGGATGAAGGCGTTGAGGTGGTCCTGCGGGCCGCCGACCATCACGCGGAAGTCGAGCTTCTTGAGCTCGTCTTCGATCTGGCCGCACAGCCGCTCGAGATCAGCCTGGACATCGGCGATGCCCATCTCATCGCCCATCTGCGCGTTGATCTCGATCTCTTCGAGCCACTCGTTGACTCGCCCGACGGGATCGACCACGCCGCGCGCGAGCTTCTTCTCGCCGATGATGCGCTGGCTCTTCTCCTGGTTGTCCCAGAAGCCCGGCTGGCTCTCCAGCGCTTCGATTTCGCCTAGACGCTTGAACTGTTTGGCGTAGTCAAAGACTCACCTTGAGCTGCTCAAGGTGACGCAAGAAGCTCTGGGCGCGGTCGCGGTAGTCCTTCGTGGAAGCCATGGGGGCGAAGAGAATAGCGAGGTCCGCGCGCGCGGGCCAGATCAGCGGACTCAGCGCACCACGAGGCGGTCCAGCACGCCCTCCGAGGCGATCAGCGCCTCGACTTCGGCGCGCTCGCGCGGGGCGCCGGCCGTCAGCACGCGGCAGCCGTCCTCGGTCACGAGGACCACGTCCTCGATGCGGATGCCGATGCCGGTCTCCTCTTCGTAGAGCCCCGGCTCGATCGTGAAGACCACGCCGGGCTCGAGCGGCTTGTTGTTCGCGCCGACGTCGTGGACCTCCATGCCGACGTAGTGGCACGTGCCGTGGCGGATGAAGCCGCCGAATCCCAGGTCCTTGAGCACCTTGTCGCAGGCCGCGTTCACGTCGCGCATCCGCACTCCGGGCTTGGTCGCCGCGATGCCGGCCTTCTGCGCCGCGAGCACCGCGTCGTACAGCTCCGCCTGGCGCGCGCTGAACTTGCCGTTCACCGGCCAGCTGCGCGTGATGTCGCAGATGTAGTGATCGACTTCCGGGCCGTAGTCGACGAGCAGGATGTCGCCGTCGAGCATGCGCCGGTTCGAGGCGCTGTAGTGCAGCACGAGCGAGTTGGCGCCCGAGCCGCAGATCGGTTGGTACGACGCGCCCGAGGCGCCTTCGACGCGGTGCAGCCAGCTCATCAGCGAGTCGATCTCCCACTCGCCCAGGCCCGGCCGCGTGGAGCGCATCGCTTCGACCATCGCCACGGCGCCGGCGCGCGATGCGCGCTCGCAAGCGGCGATTTCTTCGGGCGTTTTCACGCGGCGCAGTTCGCTGAGCTGCGCGCGCATGTCCTTCACCTCGACCTTGAACTTCGACTCCAAGGCCTGCTTGAGCGCCTGCTCGCGGCTGATGCGGCCGTCGAGCGGATCCATGGAGACGCGCTGATCAAAAGGTTCGGCGCGGTCGTAGCAACCCGACAGGCCGATGAACGGGTGCAGCGAGACCCACGCCTTGGGCGTGGCCGTGAACAACTCGACGAGCAGCTTCTCCAGGTCGCGCGTCGGCAGAACTTCGCCGACGCTCGTCAGCTCCTTCACCCACGCGTCGCCCGCGTCCCACATTTCACCCTCCCAACGCTCACTCATCTTGTTGGGGTCGGGGAGCAGCAGAACTTCGCGCCCGCTCTTGCAGTCCATGACGAACGTAGCGCCGGGACTCTCGATGCCGGTCAGGTACCAAAACGTCTTGTCCTGCGAGAATTTCACGTAGTCGCGCGATTCGGGCAGTCCGCGCAAGACCACCACGCCTTCGCCCAGCACCTTGCGCAACGCTGCGCGCCGGCCCGCATGGAAGTTGCCGCCCAGGCCGCACACCGGCTTGCCGTCGCCTGCGAACTCGAGGGATTTGGGCTCCTGCTTCTCGCCCTCACCGGCGAGCGCGGGAGAGCCAACCAGTGCGAGAGCGGCGAACAACGCGAGAGGTGAAGGCTGCATGGCGCTAGTGTACGGAGACCTCGCCATGCGCATTACCCAGCCCACGATCGAAGGCCGCTTCCTGCGGCGCTACAAGCGCTTCTTCGTCGACGTCGAACTCGACGACGGCAGCCTGATCGTCGCGCACTGCGCGAACACGGGCAGCCTGCTCGGCTGCTTGGAGCCCGGCAACCGCGCAGTGCTGCGCGACTCGCAGGACCCCGAGCGCAAGCTGCGCCACACGCTCCAGGCGCTGCGCGTTGGCGAGACCTGGGTGAACGTCGACACAAGCGCGCCCAACGCCGTCGTTCACGAGGCCATCGAACGCGGCGAGATCCCGGAACTCACCGGCTATGCGCAGTCAAAACGCGAGGTCAAGTACGGCTCGAACAGCCGCATCGACGTACTTTTGACGCGCGAGAACGGCGAACGCTGCTTCGTCGAGGTCAAGAACACGACCTACGCCATCGGGGACTGTGCGGCGTTTCCCGACGCGCCGACCGAACGCGGGCTCAAGCACCTCGACGAACTCGCGCGCGAGGTGGGCGCGGGCAACCGCGCTGTGCAGTTCTATTTCGTCAGCCGCAACGACGTCGCGCGCTTCCGGCCCGCCGACGAGATCGACGACGAGTACGGCAAAGCGCTGCGGCACGCCGCAAAGGCCGGCGTCGAGGTGCTCGCGTACGCGGTCGACGTGCAGCCCACTGAGTTGCGCATCGCGCGGCGGCTGCCCGTCGAGCTCTGACCGCCCGTTTGCGCGTCAGCCGAGCGAAGTCCGACCGTCGGCAAGGAACGTCGTGCGTTCGAACTCGCGCGCGAACTCGGCGCCGAGCTCGCGCGCGCCTGCGCGGGCCCACTCGAGGTCGCGTGCGAGCGGCGCGAGCGTGCGCGGATCACGCTCGATCCATGGCGACGACGCAGGCGCGAGGTACGCGAAAGCCTGTCCGAAGGGCTGGGAGGTTTCGAAGGACAGCAGCGGCACGACCACGCGCTCATAGCCGCGCTCGCGTGCGTCGAGCCTCGCCAGTTCCTCGAGCGACGCGAGGAACACCGCCGCGTTGCAGCGCGAGTCCGCGATCGGCTCGAGGTTGAGCGCCGCCTCCTCACGCGACGCCTGCGCCCCGCGGTAGTAGGGCGGCCGCACGTTGAACAGGCGTCGGAAGCCCGCGATCCACACGGGCACGAAGCGCTTCTCGCGTGTTGCCTCGTGCGACAGCGTCAACGCAAGCGACTCGCGCGACAGCAAGGTTCCGTACGCCGCGACCAGGGCCTTCACAGCGCGACGCCGTACTCGTCCCCGTCGATCGGATAACGCGGGCCGCCGGGGCCGCCGATCGAGCGCCGCCACGGATCGGGCCGCGACAAGGGCCGCACCACGTCGCGCGTCACGAGCACGCAGGCGCAGTAGCGCGCGCCGCGGATCACCGTGCGCCAAGCGAGCACCACCAGCCCCACAGCCCACAGCGCGACGACCGTGCCCTTGCCGGAATCCGGCCCGAGCGAAGCCTGCAGCGCATCGGTGGCCAGCCATGCGCCGGCGAGCACCAGCGCTTCGGCGATGAGGAGCAGGAGCAGCGGGCGCAAGACCTGGATCGGGTGCAGAACGATCGTCGCCACGCAGCACAGTCCGGCCCACACGACCGACTTGTGGCCCTGCACCGCGATGCGCGTGCGCGTCAAGTCGGCCCAGGACAGCACGAGCGCGAACAAGAGCAAGTACACGCCGTCTTGCCAGAACACCGTTCTTCGCGCGACGGCTTCACTGGTGAGTTCCGCAAGTTCGGGCTTGGGCAGTTCGAGGATCTTGTCGAGCACCAGCCAATCCCACGGCTTGCCGTACACCAGCCAGGCCAGCAGCTGCAGCACGACGAGCGTCATCAAGAGCACGCGCACGAAGCGGAAGAAGAAGCGCGCGCCGCCGTAGAAGAAGCGCCGCACTGACTCGCCTTTGGAGTGCTCGAGGAACAGCTGCAGCCAGCCGCCCGCGGCGAAGGCGCCGACGAGCATGGCCACGAAGCTGAGCACGCCGACCCACACACGCGAGCCCGCTTCGAACGCCGCGCGCGCGGCGCCGAGGTCGACGCGCACGGTTTCGTTGAGCTCGAGCACGTTGGCGCCCGGCTCGTAGCTGTGCGCGAAGGCCGTGTCGTAGAAGCCGAACCAGGGCGCGGCGGCCGCGGCCGCGAGCGCCGCGAAGAGTCCGAAGTGCGTCAGCCACACCGAGGCGCGGCCGAGCGTGACCCGCAGCGCGTGCAAGAAAATCCAGCGCGGGAGCTCGGGCTCCGTCGGCTGCGGATCGCGCGGGTCTTGCCAGCCGCTCATCCGCCGATCCCCGCCTGCCAGTGCAGGAAGCTCGCGAAACGCTGGAAGGCGCGTTCGGTCCAACGCCACGGCGCCACCTCGTCGCGCGTGTCGAACCACTGGTTGTTCGACATGTCCAGGTCGAGGAAGTAGTGGCGCTCGGGATCGACGATCGCCGCCACCAGCTTGTGCGGGCCGCTGCGCGCGAGCTTGAACCAAGCGGAGTCGGCCTGCTGTTCGCGCGACCACGTGACACGCTCGGTCGCGCCGCCTTCGAAGCGCAACTCGACCACCAACGGCAGGCGCAACTCGCCGCGGCGCACGAGCGTGACCTCGCTCTCCCAGGGCGCGTCCTTGTTCGCCACGGCGCCCACGGCCGGCGCTTCGACGAACTCGGCCGCGGGATCGGCTTGCGTCCAACCCTTGAGCGGCGCACGCCGACGCTGCTTGACGGCGACGCTCCAATCGACCGTGGCCCGGCTGCGGAACAGCTCGTCGAAGTACCAGCGCACGTCGACGCCGGCGCCGGCGGAGAACGCCTCGACGAAATCCTGCGGGTATGGATGGCGGTAGCGCCAGCGCTCGGTGTACGCGCGCATCCCGCGCAGGAACGCGTCGCGTCCGACGACGCCGATCAGCGAGCGCAGAGCAACCGCCGGCCGCGGATAGCTATTCGTGCGGTACGAATCGCGGTCGACGTAGCGGAAGGCCGCGGTGTCGATCACGTCGCGATCGGGATCGCTCAAGTAGCGCACGCGGTCTTGCCAGCGCGGGTCGGTCCACTGCTCGACGAACGAGAGGCGCGGCTGGTCGCGCCACCAGTCGACGTAGCCGGAGTTGTGCAGCGGCGTCAGGCTCCAGTTGAGCAGCGGCAGCACCACGCGACGCGCGCTGAGCAGCCCGTCGGCGAAACCCGCGCCCGGCAAGGACACGCTCGGCACGCCCAAGCACGACACCCCGGAGTACTCCGTCGTCGCGCGCTCGCGGCCCCACACGCGAAACATGACCTCGGAGTCGGCGAAGGAGTTGAAGCCTTCATCGAGCCAGGCCGCTTCGAACTCGTTGTTCGCCACCAGCCCTTGGAAGAACTGGTGTCCCGCCTCGTGCACCACCACGCCCTCGGGCGAGTGCATCTGCGGGTCGGTCCACATGCGCGAACCGGCCGTGAACAGCGTGGGGTACTCCATGCCGCTCGCGGCGCCGGCGCCCCAGGCCGGATCGACGCAAGTGATCTGGCTGAACGGGTACTCGCCAAACCACAGGCCGTAGAAGAACAGCGCCGCGCAAGTCGCTTCGTAGTGGCGCTTCCACTGGCGCTCGCGCTCGGGGTGGATGAGCACCACCACCTCGACGTTGCGCATGCGCAGGTTCTTCTCGGGGCCGAGCGCGCGCGTGACCGCCGCGACCTCGGTGTCGAAGCGCTCGCGCCAGGCGTCGAAGTGGAACGTGCCGGTGAAGCGCTTGAAGTTCGAGTCCGCCGTCCAGGCAAAGTCGTGGACCAGCGGCGTGCGGCCGGCGCCGTCGAGCACCTCGAGGTCGGCCGCGCCGGGCGCCTTGAAGCGCGTCACCACGCGGTCGCCGAGCTTGCGCGGCGAATCGACGCGCACGCCGCTCGCTCCGATGCGGCCCTCGTAGCGCTCGGGCAGATCGATCGAGACGTCGTAGGCGCCGAAGTTCGAATAGAACTCGGTCGACTCGTGGAACTGGTGGCAGTTCCAGCCGCGCTCACCCTCGAACACGCCGAGCTTGGGAAACCAGTGCGCGATGAACAGGAAGTCGCCCTTGAAACCGGTGCGCCGCCGCACGCGCGGAATCTGCGCTTCCCAGTCGAGTTCGATCTCGAGCGACTCGCCCGGCGCGACCTCGCGCTCGAGCGGCACGCGGAACACGGTGCGATCGTCGGCGTTGTCGTCGTCGGGGTGCTCGTAGCTGACCCGCGCGAGCAGCTCCTCGCCGCCCACCCGCACACTCTGGAGCCGCTGCCAGCCCCACCCGCTCTCCAGGGTCACACCGCGCGCCTGTCCGCCGGACTCACGCAGGAAGGTCGAGTGGTTGTTCGAAAACGCATTCCAGTACAGGTGGAACCACAACTCCGCGGTCGCGCGGTCGGTGCGGTTCTCGAAGCGCACCTTTTCGCGCCCGACGAGGCGCATCGTGTCCGTGTCGACGCGGGCCTCGATCGTGTAGTCGACGCGGTTGTGGCGGCTGACCTGGGCCTGCGCGGGAACGGCGCTGGCGCGCGCCGCGGCCATGGCTCCCAGAAGTAAAGGCAGAAATGCCGCCAGAAAGGCCGCCAGAAAGGCCGGCAGCAGCGCCGCCGCTAGCGACCGCCATCCAACCCGCACGGCCCTAGCGGCGAGACCGGGATGCATGCGGCGCATGATGCGTCGCCGGCCCCGCCGCGGCAAGCATGGTTTTCACCTAAACCAAGCTCTTCCAGAGTGTTGCGCCACATCCACGGAATCCGAAGGCGCCGCTCAAGGGCCCGCCGAAGGCGCCGACACCCCCCTTGCCGACCCCCGGGAAGGCGCCGCCCCGCCGGGGGCTGCGACCGCCAGCCAGCCCGGAAACGGGCCCCCACCCGAAAAACTGCTACAGCCCACCCCCCAGGCGCCGATAACTGACCCGGGGTGCCCGAAGTGGGCCGCCCGAAAGAGGCCTGAACATGGACATTCGCCGCAACGACTTGAGCCAGCCCAACCCGCTGCGCTACGACCTGACCCGCCCCAACCGCGAATCGATCAAGGAGCGCCAGCCCCTCGATCAGCCGGTGAGGACGGATGCGAATCCCAAGCTCGATCCGGAGACGCTCGCCAAGCAGGTGCGCGAAGCGCGCGACGCCTACCGCGACCAGCGCCAGGTCCGCATCGCCAACGCCCGCGCCGACTACACCGAGCGCACGGCGCCGCGCCGCGCGCAGCAGGTGTTCGAGCGACGCGAGGCGTACCGCGCAGACCTGAAGGAGCGCGCGCAGAACGCCGCGGGCACGACGTCGTCCGACAGTCTCGAGATCTCCGGCGACGCCAAACAACTCGTCGATCGCGCGCTGTCGATCGCGAGCGAAGTCGACACCTCGCGGGCCGAGCGCCTGAACGAGATCAAGAGCCGCTTCGAGCGGGGCCGCCTGTCGACCGACGAGCTGATCGCGCGCGCCGCGCACCGCATGCTCGGCGGTGAGTGAGCGAGCGCGAGCATCCCTCGCGCTCGATCGGCAACCCCAGTTCACCGGCCCGCAACGCTTCGGCGTCGCGGGCCGGTTGTATTTCACCGCTCCCCGGCGACGACGGCCGCGTCACGCTCGAGTAGCAAAGGTGTTTCGGGGAACACCACCGAGAGTCGCGACGCCCCGGGCGCGGAGGCCGCCGGACCCCGGATGGCCACGCCGAGGCGCGGTCCCCGCGACAGCCGGCGACGGATCGGCCGAAACGGGAACACGGTTTGCGTGGCGCGGCGCCCACGCCCCAGACTCGGCGCTCGCTTCGCCGTGATTTAGCACGGCCGCCACACCCCCCCACCTCCGCACCGGCTCTCGTGCAACACAGCAAAGCTCTCGCGGCCCTCGCCGCGCTCGTCCTGGCGCACTCCTCCCCCGCGAACCCGCAAGCGAACGTCCCGGCGACGGCGAACACTCCGAGTAGCGGCGGCGCCGCAAAGGAAGGCGACAAGAAGCCCGAGCCGTGGCGCTTGACGAAGGCCGCTGCGCTGCCGAGCTGGCTGAAGTTGAGCGGCATGCAGCGCACGCGTTTCGAAGCGCTCGACGGGCAGTTCCGCGCCGCGAACACGCTCGACGACAGCGACCACCAGTGGGCCGTGCGCACGACGTTGCGCGCGGACGTGTCGCTGGAGCGCTTCATCGCCACGGCGGAGATGTGGGACGCGCGGCAGTACGAGTCGGACCGTGGATCGGTGGTCGACACCACCATCGTGAACAGCGCGGAGATGGTGCAGCTCTACGCCGGCTACGAGGACAAGGACGTGTTCGCGGCGGGCGACAAAGCGAGCGTGATCTTCGGCCGCCACACCATGGACCTGGGCAACCGTCGACTTGTCGCGCGCAACGACTACCGCAACACGACCAACACCTTCCTGGGCTTCAACGCACGCTGGGAGTCGCAGTCCAAGAACGTCTTGCAGGCCTTCTTCACGCTCCCCACGCGGCGCCTGCCGAGCGATTTCGACAGCGTGCTGGACAACGACGTCGAACTCGACGACGAGAACCGGCACGTCAAGTTCTGGGGCGTGTACGGCACGCTCGCGGAGCTGTTCGACAAGGCCAACCTCGAGCTCTACTACCTCGGCATCGACGAACAGGACGCGCCGGGCCTGGCTACGGCGAACCGAGCGTTCAGCACCGTGGGCGCGCGCGTCGTGAAGCGTCCGGCCGCGGAGCTGTTCGACTACGAAGTCGAGGCGACGTACCAGTTCGGCGACTCGCGCTCGAGCACCACCTCGAACGCCGACCTCGACCACAAGGCGGAGCACGTCCACCTCGAAGCGGGCTACACCTTCGACCATGCCTGGAAGCCGCGCGGCGTGCTGCAGTTCGACTACGCCAGCGGCGACGACTCGCCCACGGACGGCGAGAACAACCGCTTCGACACGCTGTTCGGCGCGCGGCGTTGGGAGTTCGGCCCGACGGGCATTTTCGGTGCGATCGCACGCTCGAATGTGCTGACTCCCGGGCTGCGCGTGTTCCTGCAGCCGCGCAGCGACATCGAAGTCATGCTCGTCTACCGACCGGTGTACCTGGCGTCCGACACCGACACCTACGTGCCGGGCGGCGTGCGCGATCAGAGCGGCGGCTCGGGCGACCACGTCGGCGACTTCTCCGAGTGCCGGCTGCGCTGGCACGTGGCGCCCGGCAACTGGATGCTCGAGTTCGGCGTCGCCTACCTCGCCGCGGGCGAGTTCCTCGACACTGCGCCGAACGCCAGCGGCAACGGCGACACGTCCTACGTGTACGTGCAGTCGCTGTTCACGTTTTGAGCGCGCGGCTCAGAAAGTGCGCGCCACTTCGTAGGCCGCGAAGCGCGCCAAACGCGTAGGCGAGAGCAGCGTAAGCTGCAAGTCAGCCGAAGCCGGCCCCTCTTCGCTCTGCTGGCGTCGGAAGTGCTCGAAGTTGGGCTCGAGCCCCACGTCGGCCGCGTCGATGTGCACGGAGGACGACCAGATCGCCAAACCGGTCTCTGCGCTGATCATTTCGAGCTGCACCGCGAGCATCTGCGGCGAGTACACCTCGAGCTGCGTCACTTCGCCGACGATGAGACCGTCGAGACGAAAGCGCCGCGCGAGTTCGAGCACGGTGCGGGAGGAGTACACGCCGCGCTCGTGGGGACGTGAGGGATCGACCTCGGCGATCTGCGTCGGGTCGAGGGCGACCACTTCGTACGGCGCAGCGCGCGCGAACTCGAACAGGAACGCTTGGCGGAACTCCTGCTGACGGCGCGCGTCGAGCGCCTGGCCGCCGATGGGCAGCAAACCGACGCGGCGCAGGTTGTAGGTTGAGTAGTCCGCGACGCGGCGCGTGATCGCGAGCTGCGGCGGCGGCTCGCGGTGCACCATCGTGCAGGCGGACGAGAGCGCTGCGGCGACGACCAAGCACGCCGAAGTGAGCTTCACTGCTTGCGCTCTCCGGCGTCAGCGGCGGGCGCGGCGCCGGCGCTGCCGGCGGCTGCGGCCTGCAGCAGCTTGAGTTCCTCGACGCGAATCTCGAGCAGGATCTTCTCGACCTGCAGGCGCCGGATCTGAGCGGTTGTCAGGCGCGCAGCGAGGTCGACGTTCTCGTTGACCAGACGCGTGTTCTCGGCGCGCAGCTGCTCGAGCTGGGCGTCGACGGCGTCGAGATCGGCCTCGGAAGCAACCAGCGCTTCCTGCACCGAACGCAACTCCGTGCGCAGCGCCGCGAGCTCGCCGTGCAGCGCATCGCGCTCGTCGATCGCCTTCTGGTACAGCTCGAGGATGTACATGCGGCCGCCGTCGGCGCTCTCGAGCTCGCGCGGGGCCGCGGTGCGGTTGTCGGCGCCGGGCGCAGGAGCTTGTCCGATCACGCTGCCGTCGCGCGCGTACAGCCGCGAGCCATTCCAGCCGTCGGTGTTCGACCGGCCGGCGGACGCGCCCTGCGGGCCGCTCTCGATCGGCGTGGTCATGCAGCCAGAGATCAGCGCCGACGCGGCGCCCGCGAGCAACCAACGTTGTGTGTTCATGCCCCCTCCTTCGATGCCTGGTAGTCGAGCTCGACGACGGTGAGTTCGCCGCACGAGCAGGTCACTTCGAGCGCTTGCACGACGCCTTCGATGCGCAGCAAACGCACGCTCTTCTTGCAGGCGCGCGGCGCACTCGAGCCGCGCCCCGCGGCCGCGTGCTCCTGGGCCTCGACCTGCACGAACTGCTTCTTGACGATCGCTTGCATCGTTTCCTCAGGCCTTCGCGCCGCGTGTTCCGTGGGTCAGTTCGCGATTGAGGCGGTACAGCGCACGGGTGTGGATCTGGCTAATGCGCGACTCCGTGAGGCCGAGGACCTCGGCGATCTCGCGCAACAAGAGCTCTTCGCCGTAGTACAGCGTCACGACCGTGCGCTCCTGTTCGGGGAGGCCCTTGATCGCCTCGACGAGCAGGCCCTTGAGTTCCTCGAACTCGACGGAGTCCTGCGGATCGTTCGACTGCGGATCGCTGAGCCGCACGAACAGCGCTTCGCTGACGTCTTCGTCGAGGGACGTGCAACCCGCGCTGCGGGCGCTGAGCAGGATTTCGTCGACCTCTTCGAGCGCGACACCCAGGTGCGCCGCGATCTCTTCGGGCGTCGGCGCGACGCCGTTGCGCTGTTCGAGCTCGGCCACGGCGCGGTCGAGGTCGCGCACCTTCTCGCGGCGGCCGCGCGGCAGGAAGTCGGCGCGGCGCAGCTCGTCGAGGATCGCGCCGCGGATCTTGGGGAAGGCGTAGGTCGAGAACTTCAAGCCGCGCCCCGGTTCCCACGAGTCGGCGGCCTGGATCAGCCCGAGCATGCCGTAGCCGAACAGGTCGTCGCGGTCCACCGAACCCGGCAGATCGAACGACATGCGCCCGACCAGGTGCTTGAGCAGCGGCACGTGGTCGAGGATCAGCTTCTCGCGATCGAAGCTGACGGCATAGGGATGGCCCGCGGCTTCGCTCATCGGCTTGGATTCTCAGCGGGGAGGTTCATCGGGCGGTCTTGGGTTTCGCCGTCGGAGCCGGCGGCGGTTCTTCGTCGAGCGTCGCCTCCGCGGCCCGCGCCGAAAGGCGCACGAGCCAGCGCAGCACGAACCACACGGCGGCGCCGCGCAGCGACGCGACCCACACGGGAGCGTCGAAGAACAGCGAGAGCAGGGCGCAGAACGCTCCTGCGGCCGCGGCGGCGCGCCCTCCGAGGGCGAGCCAGACAGCCGAAAGCGGGTGCACCGTGATGGGCTTGTCGGTCATGTCGAACTCAAGCTTGAGCCAGGGCCGCCCCGGCGCCCGCCGGCGCGACCAACCTTGCGACTCGCCGCGCGAGCTCGCCCAAACAGTGCGCTTCGAGGCCGCGTTCGGGGCCTGACGCGAAGAGCGTCTGGCGCCGACAGGCCTGCTGCACGCGCGTGCTGCGCGGGAGCCAGCCGGCGAGCCGCGGCGCGCGGGCGAGGAAACGCTCGGCCACCGCCGCGAGCTTGTTCGCGAGCTCACGCGCTTCGTCGACGCCGCTGACGCAGTTGAGCACGAGCTCGGGCGTGGCGAGGTCGCTGTCGCGCCGACGTGCGTCGTGGTCGAGCGCCTTGAGCAAGCCGTACGCGTCGCTGAGCGCCGCGGGATCGGGCGTGGTCACGATCCACACCAAGCTCGCGCGCGCTGCGAAGGTGAGCACATCGCGCCCCAGGCCCGCAGCTCCGTCGCCGAGCACGACGTCGTAGTCCTCGGCCAGCTCGCCCAGCTGCTCGACGAAGGCCTCGAGCCGCGGACGCTCGAGATCGGCGAGCTCGGCGACACCGCTGGCGGCCGCGAGCACGTCGAAGCCGACTGCGCTGGTGATGCACTCGCGCAGCGGCCGGTGCGCGGACAACGCGTCTTCGCTCGTCGCGTGCGGCGCCAGGCGCAGCATCACGTCGACGTTCGCCAGGCCCAGATCTAGATCGACCAGCAGAACGCGCAGACCCTGCGTCGCGAGCCGCGCGGCGAGGTTGGTGGCGAGCGTGGTCTTGCCCACGCCGCCCTTGCCGCTTGCGATCAGGAGCAACGGCGCGCTCACGCGAGCCTCCCGCGCAGGAACACGTCGGCGAAGCGCTCGGCGCTGGCGCGCTCGAGATGCGCGTCGATGTCGGGGCCGTCGCACAGGAACGCGAGCGGCGCCTTGGCGCGCGACGCGGCTTCGAGCACCGGGGCCGGAGCGCGCGTCTCGTCCAGCTTCGTGACGATCCACGCATCGGGTTTGGTCGGCGCGAAACCACGCTGCGCCTCGGCCAGCGCGGCCGCGCTCGCACCGGCGGACAGCACGAGGTACGTGGACAAACTCGCGCGCGTCTGCGCGAGCGAGCTGGTCAGTTCGGCGAGCGCTTGCGCATCGCGCGGCGAGCGGCCCGTCGTGTCGATCAATACGCAGTCGCGCCCACCGCTCAGCGCCAGGATGCGCGCGAGCGCGGGGCCGTTCGACGCAACTTGCAGCGGCGCTTGCATGGCCTGTGCGTACGCCGCGAGTTGTTCGACGGCGCCGGGACGCTGCGTGTCCATGCTGACGAGCGCAACGCGGCGGCCCAGGCGCACCATGCGCGAGGCGATCTTGGCGAGCGTCGTGGTCTTGCCCACGCCCGTCGGGCCGACGAACGCGAGCACGGACGGTTGGTTGTTCGTCGCAGCGTCGCGCGACGGCAGCCGCGGGCTCGGCGCCACGGCGACGCGCGCGCCCACCCACGCCGCCGCTGCGTCGAGTGCGTAGGCGCCGCGCGCGCCGCTCTGTTCGACGTGCGCGAGCGCCGCGTCGATCCACTCGCGCGAGCAACCGCTGCGCACGAGAGCGCGTTCGACGTCGTCCAGGCCTGTGGAACGCGCCGGCTTGGCCAGTTCGCCGCGCGTCGCAACCGTACGCACGGGGTCGGCGACCGCGACCATCACGTCGCCGTCGGGCAGCACCTCGTGCGACAGGAGCAGAGCCGCGGCCCCGAACTGTTCACCTGCGCGACGCAGCGCGTCTCGCAGGTCACGACCTCTCACGCGGTGGATCTGCATGCTGGATCAGTCCTCCAAACGCACGGTGGCGACGGTGTTGAGCGCCTTGGCGGGCGTGACTTCCTGGTACGAGAGCACGCTGACCTTGGGCAGCGACGCACGCACCAGCTCGCCGAGGAAGCGCCGTACGCTCGAACGCGCGAGCAGCACGACGTCGGCGCCGGTCTTGGCGCCCTGGGCAAGTTGTTCGGCGATGCGCTCGACCAGGCGCTGCAGGTAAGCAGGGCTCACCGGTTGGCTCTCCGGATCGCTGGCGCCGCCCACGGCGCTCGCCAGGCGCGCTTCGATGCGCGGATCGAGCGTGACGACGTGCACGACGCCGCCGGCGTCGGCGTGCGACTCGCACAGCGCGCGGCCGAGCCGCTGGCGCACGAGTTCGGTCAAAGCGTCGGGATCCTTCGTGCGCCCGACGTGGTCGGCGATGACCTCGAGGATCGCCGGCATGTTGCGCACCGACACGCCTTCGCGCAGCAGATTGCGCACGACGGCCTGCACCTCGCCGAAGCCGATGCGCGCGGGGATCAGCTCCTCGACCACGGCCGGCGAGACCTTCTTGGCGTTCTCGACGAGCTCCTTGACGTCGTCACGCGTGAGCACGTCGCCGAGCGCGCCGCGCAGCACCTCGGTCAAGTGCGTGACGAGCACGCTGACCGGATCGACGACCGTGTAGCCGAGCAGTTCGGCTTCGTCGCGCGCGTTCTCGGCGATCCACAGCGCCGGCAGCCCGAACGCGGGATCCGTGGTCGGCTTGCCGCGCACCTTGCCGTTGGTCGCGCCGGAGTCCATCGCGAGCATCTGGCCCGGTTCGATCTCGCCGCGCGCGATCTCCTGGCCGCCGAGCAGCACGCGGTAGGAGTTGGGCGCGAGCTTGATGTTGTCCTTGATGCGCACCGGCGGAAGCACGACGCCCTCGCGCGACGCAAAACGGCGGCGCAGCTGCGAGATGTGCTCGAGAATGCCCTGTCCACGCGAGTCCTGGACGAGCGGGATCAGTCGGTACCCGATCTCGAGCGCGATGCGGTCGACCTTGAGCAACTCGAGCGCGGCCTCGCTCTCCTGTTCGGCG
>Ga0169931_10005741_pt1 | contig 18870 bp, 17 predicted proteins | sample Kivu_15m_20L_FD_129675 | JGI IMG/M metagenome (GOLD analysis project Ga0169931, IMG submission 129675) | Freshwater microbial communities from Lake Kivu, Western Province, Rwanda to study Microbial Dark Matter (Phase II) - Kivu_15m_20L... | ecosystem: Environmental > Aquatic > Freshwater > Lake... | reverse complement strand
GGGCAATTGTAGTTTTTTGTGGAATTTTATGGAAATTTAGAAAACCATCAATTTCATCCATAAAAAAAAACTACAATTGCCCCTATTTTTTCAGTCAATCTATTATAATCTATAATAATGTTTATAAAAAATATATGCATCGTTGTATGTTGCACAATTTTGCACAATTGTGCAACTTTTGAAAATTAATTATTTAAGATGCAAATTTAGATAATGATATTTTGAAATTAGCTTTTTAAGACACAACTCCAGGTCTAAAAAGTTGCACAATGAAAAATAAATTCAATTGTGTGTTTTTTTTTTAAAAATCTGGGAAAGTTTCTAAAATTTCCCGTTTTTTTATTTATTTTTTTTACTATGATCTAATATATAGCAATCATTGTATTATTTTTATTATAAGATGATAATTAGATAGTAAAATAATATACTAATAGAAATGTAAAAATATTGTTTGAATATTGTGTAAATATTGCTTAAATATTGCTTAAATATTGCACAATTAAGCAATATTTAAGCAAAATAATTAAATATTAATATAAAAATAATAATTATATAATAATATAATGCCTATTAGATATTGCCCAATATGTAATTTAGCATTTTCACGGAAATCTAATTATGATTATCATGTAAATCATGTTGCAAAAAATAATAAATGTGTTATGAAAACAGATGAAATGATGAAATATCATATGGAGGTAATGAAACAACAAAGTGAGATGATAGATTTAGTGAAAACAATAATAACTGATAAAAATATAAATAATACAGTAAATAATGGTTCTATGATTAATACACATAATAATACAACTATTTCTATGAATTCAGTTGGACCAATTACTAATAATAATATTCAATTTGTAGTATCAAATTATCCAAATGCACGAAATATTGAAGATTGTATTAATGTATCTAATATTAACAATGAACTTTTCAATAAATGTAAAGAATTATCCTTTCATGATGGATTAAAATATATTATTAAAGAATTATGTGATATTGGCGAAGAACATAGACCTTTACACTGCACTGATGCCAATCGTGATAATTATCTTGTTAAAACAAATGATGAATGGTCTATTGATGCTAAAGCAAGTACAATAAGATCTCATTTAATACCAGTTGCAAATGATACATATAAAGAAGTATATAAACAAAAAATGGCAGAATCACGTAATGATTTAGATGCATTTAAAGTAGTAAGTGATAGTATGTCTGTAAATATGCGTGATAAACAAATGGATAAAGTATGTAAACTTGCATTAAGAGATAATGCAAGTTCATTTTTATTAAAAAATAATAAATTTAAATCTGATGAAATTTTAGATGATGAAAAAACTATAGAACCTATTATTAAAAAACGTGGTAGACCAAAAAAGTCTTAACGGTAATCTTAACGTAATGTAAAATATTTTTTTCTAAAACGATTTACTTCATCATCAGTTATTCGTTTTTTATTATAATCATCAAATGATCTACCTTGTAACATAGCTGTTTGCCAATGTATACAATACATGCCACATTCTGAATTTTTCTTTTGATGTTCCATTTTACTCCATCTTATATCTATTTTTTTTTTATCTATTTTATAATGTGTCATTATCCAATTAGCAATTCTATCCATAAAAGCTTTTACTTCTTTTGGTGGAGCATTACCAGTTGAATCAAAAAAATATATTTTTTTATTATTTAGATCAGCAAATAATGAAATCCAATGTTGTCCTCTGCCTTTACTTGTATCTGTATTAAATATTATACCTATTTGTGTCTTACCTGATTTAAATAATTTATCAAAATTTAAATTCCTAATTCCTATATTTATTTCATCAAAGTCTATTGGAACTGCACCTAAAAATTTATAATTCACGAATACATCTTGTAATTGATCTATATATTCATTAATATGTGATGTACTCAACCATTCAAATTGACCTTTTGGCGCTGCTGGTAAATATGTTTTCTTTTTTATATTATGTTTATCCTGTGTATATTCTATAAAATCTTGTCCTACCATACATAATTGATCTGAACAAACATTTTTTAATCTACCCAATAATGATTCTACCAAAGATCGTTTTGTAGTTCCTTGTACTTCTATTGGCTCCTTATTTATTTTATGCTTCTTTATATATATATTCCATGCATTTGCCATATCCTGTAATTCTTTAATAGTTGAACATGAAACTCCATCATAACGTCTTGATAAACTACATTTTTGATCTTCATTAGCACTTTTTTTATATTCACTTGATTCCATAATAAATAAATAGATAAATAAATTCATTTATTTATTATTTTTCAATATTATTTAATGCATAATCTACATATTCACCAAATAATTCACTATTCTCATAATCTAATATATTTGATGGATTATAATCACTATTATGTGTTTCATGTAATTTATTTATATATTCATCATTAAATACATATTTTCCATTTTTTACATGTCCAACTTTTCTGCTAAAATTATTTAATATATCTCCCCCTTCTTCTAATTGCACATAATAATCATTGTTTTTATAATCAACTTTTATATATATAGAACCATTATATAATTGTGCTTCTTCTATTACTTTCTTTTTTTGTTCTATATTGTAATTATCAAATATTTCCATTAATGTATCACCTCTTTTCCTTTTTATATATTTTGATACTAAATCATTTAAATCTAATTGATAATCACATGCTATTTGTTGTAATAACTCTATTTTTTCATTTTTTAAATCTTCATCAAATGTTTGTTTCAATTCTTTTATATGTTTTTTTATTAATTCACTAAAATTATCTGCTTCTATTTTGTGATTCTTCAATATATTTATTGTCTTGTTTTTTATACTCATTATACTGTTTTTATATATATTTTTCATATCTATGTTTTTAATTTTCAATATTTACCACAAAATAAAAATTATATATATATATATATAATGAATACAAAACATTTCCTTCTACTAGGATTATTGGTATTTATATACTATAAATTTTATAGTTCAAAAACTACAGAACATTTAGCTAACTGTAATCTTCCTTTTGGAAAACAACTATCTTTTCCACGAACAGCTGATAAAGCTGGCATTTTTTTCACAACTGATAAAACTAATTGCAATACTTCACGAGAATTCAAAGAAGGTGAACCATTAGTATGTCCATCTGGTGCAACTTGTATTATTGATACTAATTATGACATAAATACAAATATAAAAAAATCAGAATCAGTACAATGTAATAATGATGAATGCAAACATAATGGAACATATCATAACGTTGTTGTCGAAGATCTATACGGCAAAGAAGGCACTATAATTGGCACAATAATTGATACTAAGAAACAACCAGCCACATATAATATTCCTTTTTGTAAAACTGCCCGTTGTTTTATTACTCCAATTATAAATCCAGAAAATGTATGTGATAATGGTATTTGTTATGCTGGAAAAAGTAATATCAAAGTAAAAGATGGTACTGCTATAAAAAATATTAAACAAAATAGGGTTTATAAATGTAATAATTATGATTGTACTATAATACCACAATAAATAACTTAATAAACAAAAACCAATTTAGATAATTATATAATATTTTATAACTAAAATAAAATATTATATTTGTTTAATATATATGGATATTAAACAAATCGTTATAATAGGATTTATAATTTATTTCATATATAAATATGTTTTGAAAAAAGAAAACACAACGGAATCAATGGATTTTGGTTCTGTACAATTATGTACAGATAAATGTATTAATTCTAATCATGAAAAAGCATTAGTAATTGCAATAAATCCTGATTCAAATATTGAGTTACCTATTGATATGAAATATTTACGTAAAGGTGACACATATATTTGTCCTAATCAAAATTGCAGTATTATACCTGTTCCTTATTTTGACTCGAACTGTCTAAATGGAATATGTATGGCTGGAGAAGATCAAATAAATGTATTAGATGGTCAAGATAATGTAGTAGTACAACCAATGACAATGTATAAATGTAAAAATAATACATGTACTATAAATACATCACAAACTAATATACAAAATATACCACAACAAACTATAAATACATCACAAACTAATACTCAAGCCAATACACAAACTAATACACAAACTAATATACAAAATATACCACAACAAACTATAAATACAACCATTAATCCACAACCATCAGTTATAAAAGATTGTGATGAATGTAAAGGAGGAAATATTATAATGGAAAGAGATGGTGCTAAATATAAATTAAAATTACAGCCAGGTACAATATTTAGATGTCCTTCAGATACTAGTACACGCTGTTATTATACTAAATAATAATTATTCAATATATTTATTAATAATATAGCGTGTTATTTATTAATTAAATTACGCGTTATCCATTAATAAAATGACACGTTATCCATTAATTAAATTACGTATTATCAATTAATAAAATAGCGCGTTGTCCATTAATAAAATGACACGTTATCCATTAATTAAATTACGCGTTGTCCCATTAATAATATATCGCATTATTCATTAATAATATAGCGTGTTATCCATTAATTAAATTACGCGTTATTTATTAATTAAATTACGCATTATCTATTAATTAAATTACGCGTTATTCATTAATAATATAGCGCGTTATCAATTAATTAAATTATACGTTAGCCATTAATTAAAATAGCGCGTTATTCATTAATAAAATAGCGCGTTATCCATTAATAAAATGACACGTTATTCAAAGTCTAAATCTAATCTTTGTGCATATGTTCAATATCCAACAGAAAATAATTTTGGAGAATATTGTTATGATGAACATTGTGTTTCTGGATAAAATCAAATAGGAGTAAAAGATGGACAGAATACAATAGTAGTACAACCATTACAAGGTTATAAATGTGTAAATAGGAATTGTAGTATAATTAGATAATAAAATATTATATGTATTAGTTAATTTGAGAATATTATAATATTATAATATTATAATATTCAATTATTATATGAATAATCAATCATTTCCAAAATACCATATACCAAAAGGAATTTATGATAAAACAAATTATCAAACACAACATATGACTGATACACGAACACAAAATTTACCTATGATGGGTGATTTACAAGATCAAAATCATGGAAAAGATAATATACATCCTATTATGATTCCATATTCTAGACAAATATACAAAGCAAATTATATGCCTTCCAATTTATCTCCTTCCACTATTAATAATGTTTCTCAAACATTTGATAAAGATGCAAAAGAAGAACCATTTAAATTAGGTGATACATATACACGCGCACATGGTTCTAATATTAATTTATATAGTGCTAATGCAGTATTACCAAATTATCAATTAGATCTTATAAAAGATGATGTGTCTAGTATGTTTAGACAATTACATAAAAATCCAGAAGTTCAAGATAGATTGACAAGATTAGAAGAAACGGCAAATCCCATAGTTAATCCTGAAGATATAGAAGGAACAGATCGTGGTATTATACCTAAAAAAATAAATGAATATGATAAACCAGATTTTAGAGATAATAATTTTATAAGTGCTTCTGAATATGTTGCTGAATATAATGTTTATATAAATTCTTCAGATCGCGATTGTGTAGCTTATCCAGATCCATTTAATTATAGGGTTGAATTTAATCCAGTCGCTGGAACCAAACAAGCATATATTAATAGAGTTTTTGAAAATGTTAAATATGTAGATTTACAAAATGTTATTGTTCCTCGAACTTATCATGTTCTATGTAAAGCTACTAAATTAATTATTAATACAGGTACTGTTCCTGCATTTGTTACAGCATTTACATCTACTACAGAAGGAAGTGCAATTGTTACTCATTCAAAATATACAGGAATATTTGTGTATAATACAGTTACATATTATTTTACTTATTATGTTCAAAATATAAGTGGCAATAATTACTGGTTCTCTAATAATGAAATTTATTTAGATGACTCATTCACTCAAAAAGTAACTGTTCCATTTCCTGATACAAATGCTCTTATTATTGCTACATATACTGTAACTGGTGCTTTAGGCGCTCCACTCATTGGAACATATACATATAATGCTCCTGTTTTAAGTGTTGCTCGTAATTGGATTTTAATAGATCATAATACAACTGATAAAAAAATTAAATTTAGTTTCCAAGATGATATATATGAAAATACAATAGATCAAGTATATGAATTTACATATGATGTGGCTAATAATATTGTTGCTAATTCGTTCAAAGAATATGTTTTAGCAAAAGGTAAATTAGATAATGACAGATTCCTTCTATTAAATATTCCTGAAATTGAAACTAAATATGAATATGCAACAGATCAAAGTATAAGTAAAGCATATTGCATCTTATTTCCAGATTATATTAATGGTGATTATTATTATATGAATACTGCATATCATGAAAAATTATTTGATAGAGGTGTTCTAGGTGTAGTAAATAAAATGTCTATAAGTCTAAAACATGGTTCTGGAACTCCTATAAAAACTGGCGCATCTAATATAATAGATTATGATATTACAACACCAAAAGATAAATGTATATGTGAATATGACTCTATAACTGGTGAAAGAGTAAGAAATTATCAATGTATGCATTCATATTTACGTCATCAAACATTTGAAAAATTACAAAATTCATTGTTATTCAAAATAGGAACTATTGAAGGAAAACACAATAATATAAATATACAAAATTAATATATTATATATATAATATAATGACAAATAATAATTTACCTATAGATTATTACACTGTTTTGGATAACAATGATACATTACAATTATTATATGAACAAGTTATATATATATTAGATAACATTAACAATAAATTTAATGAAATAAATAATTTCATTAATAACACTTTTATAATCGAATATAATAAAATATCTAACAATAAATTAAAACAATTTAATAGAGATGATTATGACCAAATAAAATTTAGTAGATCTGGAATTATTAAAATAACCAATCTATTACTACCACATATTATAATTATGCAAAATTTATATTATAGCAATTATTCTATTACAATTAACAATAATTATACAGAAATAGCTAAGAACAATGATAATAAAAGTAAATGTTATAATGAAATAAATAAATTTAAATTAACAAAACCTACTGAACCAGTTAATTTAATACCATATAATGAATTACTAACTATATTAGAATCATTGAATACTTATAATTATTATAAATTAAAAGATAATATTTTAACATATCAATTAGAAATAAACCATGATGAAGTATTAGATAATAATAAATTACTAAGTGCAAATGATTTAATATTATTTATAAAAACATTGATGCCTTCATTAAAATTCCATATTTTTGAATATGATAAAAAATATATAGATTCTATAATAAAAATACAAAATAAATGTTTAAAAAACCAAATAAGTGGTGGTAATAAAATTATTATGAATATTATTTTAATGGCATATTAAAAAATACATATATATACGTATATATATAAATGTTGAAATTTAATACATACGTGGATTTTGCTAATATGTATGGAGGCTATTTAGGTCATTTGACACTAGAAGATCTAAATTATTTTTATAATACTATACATATCAATGATCTACTCTCTTTAGATACATTTAAGAATTTTTTATTTAAGTTGAAAAATATTAATATTAATATTGATTTATATCCTTCGAATCCTAATATGTTATCTCGATTAATTGGTAGTAATGTTGAAACTATATATGGCATAAACAATAGTAATATAACACAAATTTTATCAGAGTTAGGATTACAAAAAAATTTTTTTACCAAAGTAATGGTAATAGACAGAGTAATTCAAATAAAAAAAGCTATAAGTGAAAAAATACAAAAACAAATATCTTCATCAGCATCACAACTACCGCATACACCGCCACTATTACCGACACTACCAACGCTACCAATACTAGCATCAACATTAGCAAAAGCACAAACACAAGAAAAATTACAGAAAGAAGATAACTCGTTATTGCAAAAATATATTAAATTACAACTAAAGATAAAACAAGAAATATCAACATTAAATCAAGTACACGAAGCAAATAAAAAATTACAAAAAGAAAATGAAAAATTACAAAATGGAAATGGAAAATTAGCACAATATAAAAATACACTACAACAACAAACTAAAGACATAGAACAATCTATATCAAAATATAGAATAGATCTGGAAAATACAATTAAACAACAACTACAAATACAAACTACAAATCAACTAAAACAAGATTTAGAGCAAGCAAAACGAACTATAAATGAAGCAAATAATAAATTAGCTAAATGTGTAAAAGTAGGCACTTTTACAGATATGACAGAAGACCAAAAACTAAGGGAATTTACAATCAATAGCATGGATATTTGACTACATTTAAATAACCAGTATTATTTTAATAAATAATATATATTAAAAAAATTATATATATATATAAATGTTGAAATTTAATATATATGTTAATTTTGCAAATATTTATGGTAGTTCTGGTATTGATAAGTTGCCAATATTAGATTTAATTGTAATAATAAATAATATTAATAGTATAATATCATCTAATAAATTGATGAAGATAAATTTAAATCAGTGCAATTAAGTAATAATTTCACTATATTAAATATATTAGAATCATTAAATACTTATAATTATTATAAATTAAAAGATAATATTTTAACATATCAATTAGAAATAAACCATGATGAAGTATTAGATAATAATAAATTAAGTGCAAATGATTTAATATTATTTATAAAAACATTAATTCCTTCATTAAAATACCATATTTTTGAAAATGATAAAAAATATATTGATTCTATAATAAATATACAAAATAAATGTTTAGAAAAACAATTAAGTGGTGGTAATAAAATTATTATGAATATAATTTTAATGGCATATTAAAAAATAATATATATATATATATATATATAAATGTTGAAATTTAATACATATGTTAATTTTGCCAATATGTATGGAGGTGCTGATCCTACTATCGAACAATTATTAGAAGCTTTAAACAATATAGCAGAAAATCTAATTAATTTAAATGTTTTGACCTATAATTTAATTGTTAATAAATACAAAACTCTAGAATTGCAAGATAAAGTAAATATATCTGCAATAAGCAGTCAAAACTATAAATTAACAAATGAAGATGAGAAAAATTTAAAGTTAGTGATTAACCATATTACCACAGCAATTTTAGGAAAATTACATCATCAATCATCAGTATCATCAGACTCAACAGACGAAATAAAGCGCCTAGGAAAGGATTTAGACAATACATTACGCAAACTAAATATTTCGATGGATGAAGCAGTCCAATATAAACGTTCTTATGTAGAAATTCAAAAACAACTAGACGATATACAAAAAAAAAATGTTGAATTACAAGAAAATGAACAAGAAAATGAACAAGAAATAACTAGACTGAAAGCTCAACTACAATTAAAACAAGATGAAACCAATGATCAAGAAATACGACAACTAGAAAAACAATTAGAGCAAGCAAAAATGACTATAGAAGAAGCAAATAATAAATTAACTAACTGTATACAATTACCTAATTTAACAGGTATGACACAACAAGACAGAATAAAGGAATTACAATCTATAGCAAACATATTGCAAGCAATGAAATATAAACGTTTTTAATAATTAATATATTATATAATAATTATATAATATATATAATGCTGGAATTTAAGACATATATAGATTTTGTAGAATTATATGGTGGAAAAAATGATGGGTCAAAAATATTACAAATTATATATAAATAAAGAATTAGAAGAAAAATTAGAATAATTAAATAATGTATAAAATAAAAATACAATCATATTATAAATATGAATAATTTTGATTTATATGTTAATTTTATAAATCTATATGGTGGTTATAATTTACTAAACGATACAAAAAACTTATATAATATATTAGTTGATTATAATGCTAATGATATAGGTAGAGTGCCAGTACAAACAATATTTGAATTTCAAAAAAAATATTCAGATATTTTAAGAAACAATAACCTGACATTTTTGTGGAATGGTAGGGACAACATGAAATCAACTGACTCTATAACAGATATTAGTAAAGATATTACAAATGTAGATGGTGTAGATATTTTTACAAAAGCCGGAGTATTAAGAATTAGTATGTGGTTGATAGATATTTTAGATAAAGCAATAGGTAATAAAAAAGAACAAGAATTCAAACTAATATATGATGAAATCATTGATAAGTTGCAAAAAGAACTAGATGAATATAAAAAATCAGATAATATTTCTAATTTATACAAAAGAATAAATGAATTACTAAAATTAAATAAAGAACAGGAAAATTACATTTTAACATTACAAAAAGAAATTAGCACACTACTCACAGATAAAAATTCTATCATAAAACAAAACGACATATTAAGTATGAAAATATCCGAAATACAATCAGATACCGCAAAACAATCTTACATAAAAAATCAACAAAAATTAGCTGAATTGCAAACAGAAATGCAAAACGAATTAGAAGCATTAAAAACAAAAAATAAAGAAGAATTATATGCATTGAATACAAAAAATAAAGAAGAATTAAAAACATTACAACAAACAAAAGACGCAGAAATACAAGAATTAATAAAACTTAATGACACATTGAAGATAGAAATACAAAGATTACAAGAAATTAATAACAATTTGACCGAAGAATTAGACAAAACTAATCAATTAAAAAGTAGAAATACAGTTCCACAAATACGATTTTCATCTAATTCAGAGAATTCAATGCAATCAACATTAGATAACATAAAAAAAGAACTAGCAGAAGCACAAGAAACATTACAAGAACAATTAAATACACAAAATGAAGCATTAAAAGAAGCACAAACACAATTACAAGCACAAAAAGAACAATTACAAGATGCACAAGCACAATTGAAAGATGCAAATAAAAAATTACAAGATGCACAAGCACAATTGGAAGATGCAAATAAAAAATTACAAGATGCACAAACACAATTACAAGCACAAAAAGAACAATTACACGAACAAGCAAAAGCACAAGAAGCATTACAAGAAGCAAATAAAAAAGCAAATTCAGAAAAAGAAGAAGCAAATAAAAAAGCAAATGCAGAAAAAGAAGAAGTAAATAAAAAAGCAAAAGAAGCACGACAATTACAAGCAGACTTACACGCACAAGCACAAGCACTAAACGAATTACAAGCAAAAGAAGCACAATTACAAGATGCAAATAATAGATTACAAACAGAAAAAGCACAATTACACAAACAAGCAAAAGAAGCACAAACATTACAAGAACAAGAATTACAAAAAGCAAATAAAAAATTACAAGAAGCACAAGCAGCATTACACGACGCACAAGCACAAGCACAATCACAAGCACAATCACAAGCACAATTACAAAAAGAACTAGCACAAACAGAAAAAGAAAACGCATTAAAAAAAGCACAAGCACAAGCACAAGCAGAAATATTACAAAAATTACAAGATCAATTAAATATAACAAAAATAGAAAAAGAAGATATGCAAAAAAAATTAAAAATAGAAAATAAAACCAGAGCTGAGATGAAAAAGCAATTAGATGAATTATTAATAAAGACAAAAAATGGAAATATGTTTGATGACATACAAATATCAACAGATCCAAAAGAACGGCGTAAAGATTTGATAACATTGACATTAGTTATGGAAGCATTATTGAAAAGTAGACGTATAAATAGTAATAATATGCTATATATGCCAATGAATCCAATGTATTTATAGATTGATTATTTTATAAATTATGTACTATTTAGCGCGAAATTTATATATTATTTATAAAATTAACATGTATAATAGATGAATAATTTATAATATATAAATTACAAAATATGCCCAGTAATAGCTTATAAATAAAATAATATATAAAGTGGCGCGAAATTTATATATTATAAAATTAACATATGTAATAGCTATAAAATATACATTATGTAGTTTATAAATAAATAATATATAAAGTAGTGAAAAATTTATATATTATTTTATAGAATTAACATATGTAATTGATATATAATAATTATTTTCTGAATTTAGGAATGACGATGATATTGTCGATAATGTATGTACCTTTTTTTATTTTATTAGGTATATCATTTTCTTTTAATACTTTACCGATAGGAAATTTTAAATCAAAATCATAAACAATACCAGTATCTGGATTATACCATGCATCTATTTCTTGACTGAATACTTTATCTAATCGTTTGACAGCTTTAATTTTGTATGTTTTGATTTGTTTAACAATAGAATTGGTGGCATTGAGACCATTATTTAATTTAATATCTTGTAGAATATCTAATTTATAGGCAGGACCAATTTGTTCATCAAAGTAAGAATTTTGATTAAATTGGAAGCATTGATATTTATTATCAGTCATATTGACATCTTTAAATAATTCACAATCAATAGCAACTTGACGAACAACTTGTAAAAATGAATCAATAAGAAGATGTTTAGCGTATGCATTTGTTTGAATAATTTTATCAGTTGTTTCTTCGCCATTAGGACCAACAGCATTATATCTATAAATATCAACAATTCTGTCTTGCATTGGAATATCTTTATGAGAACATTGACGAATAGCACGGCCAATAAGTTGTTCAATACGTACTTCATGCCAATAAGGTTCCATAATATGGACTTGTCTGATATTTTTAAGGGAAATACCTTCACTACCAGCAGGAGAAATCATAATAATACGTATTTTTTTTCCATGTAAATTTTCTTTATTATTGAATTCTTTTAATATTTTAGTTCTTTCTTCTTGTGAAATATCACCAGTAAATGAACAATACCTAAAATAATCATTTCCATCACTATTTATAGAAAATTCATCAAATCCAAAATATTTCAAATAAATTCTAAATATCTCCAATCCCTCCATCCTAACATAATTTGAATATACTAAAATAGGACCTTTTGATTTAAAAGTATTAAAACAAATAGCAGTCATTTTAGCACTACATTCATACATAGTAGTAAATAATTTAGATTTATTTTTATGATTTTTAAAAAATTCACCAAATTTATATTTATAATCTTTTTTATAAATTTCAATATCATCATTTAAAGTGTGTTTGTTATCATGATCATTTTTGTTTATATTATCTAAAAAGGAATCAAAAGAAGAAATATATTGTTTAAGTGTTTCATTATATAAATTTAATAATTCTTCTTTTTCTTTATCAATTTCAGATATATTTTTATTTTCCATAAGTGATTGAGCGTCTTTTTCAGATATTTTGAAAGAACTAGGACGTGGTCTATTTTCACCAGTCATATCGCCACTCATAAAAGGGAAAATGAAATTGCTAGCTTGTCGAGTGTAAGATTTATAAACAGTACTTTTTTTACCTTTATTAGCTAATTCTAATTTTTTTTCAATATTTTCATAATGTTTATATATACGATATTGAAATTCATCCATTCGTAAATCTCTTTGTATAATATTACGTTTTGCATATAAATCAGAAGTTGCACCTTTATAATAAGAAACTAGACCTATAATTCTACGTTGAAACATATTTTTAGTATCAGGATTTAATGAATTACCATCAGATGAAATAAAAATTTCATTAAATTTAAGTTCAGTTTCAGGAAATATGTTTTCTCTTAATAAATTAAAAATTAAAACTAATTCATAAGGAGTATTAACAGCTGGGGTAGCAGAAATTAATATAACACGAGTAGTATCATTATTTTTTTTATCTTCAAGTATAAGATCATAAATAGTTTGTGCCCTTTTGCCAGCTTTGTTAATAATATTATTATATACATTTTTAATAAAATTATGTGCTTCATCTATGATATATAAATTTTTTTTGCTACCATCAGATTGTTTTATAACATCAATAAAATCTTTATCAGCTTTTGGAGAATCATAATGTACAAATCGTATATTTGCATATCTTGAATTATATTCATTTTTTTCAAGAAATTTTTTAATATCTTTTAACCATGGATCATTATGTAAACTTGCTTTAATTAAAATAAACACATTCCATCCATCTGATGCATTATATAAAGCATTATAAACATTAATAGCAGTAGCAGTTTTACCGGAACCTAGACCATGATATAATAAAATACTTTTATTAGTACTTCTATAATCTAAATATACACCAATAAATTTTTGATAATTATGCAATTCAATAATTTGATTATCGTTTTCGTGGATATTTCCATAATTTATACATGGATCTTCATTTTCATCAGTAGAAATAATTGGTTTCATTCTATATTGTTTAAAATTTTGTAAAATCCATAGAGGAAATATTTTTCCATTTATTGTCATATCAACATAATCTTTCACTTCATTCATATTATTATAAAATATTTTATATTATTATAAAAATAATATAAAACATCCAATAAATTAAATATCATAAAGCATGCGCTTTAGCACTGCGGATCCTTGTGGTCTATTTCTTCACGTTTTCTTTTCCTATCACATTTAATATATATATCATACACTTCTATTGATTCAGTATATGGATAATACATATCAACATCATTAGGATGTGTATAATTACATTTTATATCTAATATATATCCCTTGTGTTTAATATTTTCTATAAGTATATTAGCAGGCATTTTTAAACCCATATTTTGCCATATTTGTAAAATATCTTTATTAACATTTTTTTCACTATTAATAGACCATGCAACTGAATCAATTATATTACTATTAAATTCTACACTAGTTCTATATACATATTTCTTTTTACCATAAAATATCATTTTACGTATAATATCAGATATATTATTAACTAATTTATTATAACATGCTATATGCAAAGATTTATAATAACCTTCTTTGTCAATATTAATATATTGTTTTTTAAAAATATTATTTAACTCATTTTCATTTATATCATACTTTTCATTTTCATTTTTACTATCTATATATTTCTCTATTATATCTGATTCTGGTATAAATGATGTTAAAAAAGAAGTGTTCTTATATATATCATCGTTTATACATGGTATTAATGGGATTGTATATAAGATAATATCCATATATATACAATATAAAATACTTAATATGTTAAATATAAATTATTCAATATTTTATTTATTTTATTTATTTTATTTATTTCATTTATTGGATAATAAAAGTAATAAATATTTATTTTATTTATTGGATGATAAAATAAATATTTATTTCATTTGATCTTTTTTTATAATGCCCCATTTATATAATAGTATCATAGAAGCATTTTGTTCTGCTTCTTTTTTACCAGTCCCGACACCTTCTTGAATAATATGTCCTTTATTATCAAGAATACCAACAGTGAAATATTTTTTTCCATCGATAATTTTGCAATCAATATCTTTATATTTTTGTGAATGTAGCCATTTCATAGCATGGAATTCATTTTGTAAATATCCTTTATAATCATGGCATTTGTAAAGATAATCAGAATATGGAATTTGAGTTTCTAAAATTATCCACATAGCTTTCCTACATAATTCAAAACCTTGATCTAAATAAGATGCACCCATGAATGCTTCAAAACAGTCTTCTAAAATTTTTTGTGTAGTTCTTCCCATTATTAATTCAGTTTGTTTTGATAGTAAAATGTATTTATTTAGTCCTAAATGTAATGCAAATTTAGCATAAGATGTTTTATCTTCTAATTGTGCTTTTAAACTAGTCATAAAACCTTCATCTTCATATGGATATCGTTTATAGAGATAACTGGAAATAGCTAATTTCAATACATTATCACCTAATAATTCTAATGTTTCACTAGATTGTTTTTGTAAAGGTAAAGGAGAAACTTTATCTTTGGAAATCTTAGATATATTTGTATCATTATTTTTATTTGTTTTAGTACTATGTTTTATATTTAATTCATAATATTTATTTATAGTATATGAACTATGAGTAAATGCTTTTATATATTCATCCATTCCATTAGGTTTCATTTCTATATTAAAATATGTTTTAAATATATTAGAGATATCATCAGAAGTAACTAATATATTTTTATCATTATATGGATCAACATCATCATTTTTAATAGATGTATTATTTATAGTATCATATAAATTATCATTATTAAATGCCATATATAGTAATTATAATAAAAATTAGTTATTATTGTTTAAAACATCAATTTTTATTTATTAATAATAAATTTTGTGAATTCTTGGTTGAATGATTTTTGTATAATACTTGGTTCATTTTTAATTATTTCATTTATATATTGTTTTAAATCAGTTGATCCATTTGCATAATATATTAAATTATTTTTTTTTATATAATATGTAGGTTGTGAATTTGCAATATATATAGATGTATTATCATAAATATCATCATTAACATATAAAGAAAAATAATATTCCAATTTAGATAATAGAAGTTTTGCATTTTCAATACCATATCTAGGGAATATCATAACCATAGGTAAAACACCGTATTTAATATTATAATTTTGTGTAGAATCAGCTCTATAATGATTAATTAATAATTTTATTTTTCGAATACATTGTTCTATTTCTTTATCTCCATACCATATCATTAATAATCTTTCTATACACCACATCTGGAATTTTGATTTAATTTGTATAGCAATCACATGTTCTTGTCCTAAAATATATTCAGCTTCTGTTTTTTGTTCTTTGTTTACATTAATTGCTAATTCAGTTTCAGATTGTAATAAAAAATGTTTTAATGAATGATAATTAATTGGTTCATTTAATTGCCACTTAAAATATTGTATATTTGGAACTAAATCATTTGTAATAACATCTAATATAGAAGCACCTTTACGTGTTACAATAACATAACCTGCATGTATTTTCATTAATAAATCGTCAGTGAAATTTAATAAAGATTTTATATAATTAATCATTTTGTGTCCTTCATTAATTTCATCTTTTGCGTCTTTAATAATGATAGTATTAGTAATAGTATAATTCATAGGAGTAACTATATTATTTTTTGTTATTTTTTCAAATTGTTTTAATTTATTTAATAATTCTAATTGTTTACTACTATCTATACTTGTTATATTTGAAATTCCTATATTTGAATTTAATATATCATTATCTTCTTCAGAGAATTCTATGCTTGAATTACTTATTAATGGTTTATAATAAGGATTATTTGCATCCAGCTTATTTTTATTAATTTCATTTGTTTTATCTATATCTGTAGTATATAGATTAGTGTCAATATTTGGAATTATATTAACATATATATTATTAGATTCAGATTGTTCATTATTGATATCTTTAGTATATTGCCATTTTCGTGATGCAGTTAATAAATAATGATTAATACCGTTCGAAAATTGTGGGAATTGTTTTAAAGATTTATCAATGTAATTTTGTTCAATATTTAATTTTATTACAGAAGCGGTATTATTCCATATATTTTGCACTACTTTACCTGTAAATTTTATTATTTCATTATTAATGTCATAAACATCTATATTATAATTTATTTTAGGTGGCCAATTCATTACTATTAATTAATATTTATTAATTTAATAATAAAAATTGAATTATATTTTTTCAATTATATAATACCATATTTATATAATAATATGTATAATGATCAAGAACAAAAACAAGCAAAAAAACATTTATTAAATTTAAATCAACCAGTAATAATTGATAATATAATAGACTATAACAGTGATAAAGATAGTGTAAAAAATATTGAACAATCCATAAAAACAAATAATCTATCCTTTTCTAATACAGAAATTATATATACTGAAAATAATCATCCATCTCCTACTAATACTATAATGGTACATACAGAAGATAATGATTCAACTATAACTACTATTGAGCAAGATGCACAATCTATAGATTCAGGATGTTTTGATATGGAACCTGATTATGAATCTGGAACATATAGAATAATACCATATAAAAATCCTGATTATAAAATAATAACAGAAAAAAATGAATATTATAATGAAATAGCAAAACAATACGATGAATATTGTTTTGCAAATAAGTTAATAAATTTCGTAGGTCCATATAGCAATGGAATTTGTATATTTTGTTATAAAAATATGTTAGATCAGTGGATAAATAATAAAGAATATATAACAGGATGTAATTATTGTGGTCGTAGTTTGTGTGATTAATAATAATCTATGTCAATATTTTATTTATAATAATTAATATATAAACTATATGTTAATTAATATATAAACTATATGTTAATTGATATATAATTTTGCGCGTTGATAAATATATTAGTAGCGCGTTGATAAATATATTAGTAGCGCGTTGATAAATATATTAGTAGCGCGTCAATAAATATATTAGTAGCGCGTTGATAAATATATTAGTAGTGTATTGATAAATATATTAGTGGTGTATTGATAAATATATTAGTTGTGTGTTGATAAATATATTAGTGGTGTGTTGATAAATATATTAGTAGTGTATTGATAAATATATTAGTGGCGCGTTGATAAATATATAATTTGGTATGTTATCAAATATATAATTTTGCATGTTGATAAATATATTAGTAGCGCGTTGATAAATATATTAGTAGCGCATTGATAAATATATTAGTAGCACGTTGATAAATATATTAGTAGCGCGTTGATAAATATATTAGTGGCGCGTTGATAAATATATTAGTAGCGCGTTGATAAATATATTAGTGGTGTGTTGATAAATATATTAGTGGTGCGTTGATAAATATATTAGTGGCGCGTTGATAAATATATTAGTAGCGCGTTGATAAATATATTAGTAGCGCGTTGATAAATATATTAGTGGCGCGTTGATAAATATATTAGTAGCGCGTTGATAAATATATTAGTGG
>Ga0169931_10005739_pt1 | contig 18871 bp, 17 predicted proteins | sample Kivu_15m_20L_FD_129675 | JGI IMG/M metagenome (GOLD analysis project Ga0169931, IMG submission 129675) | Freshwater microbial communities from Lake Kivu, Western Province, Rwanda to study Microbial Dark Matter (Phase II) - Kivu_15m_20L... | ecosystem: Environmental > Aquatic > Freshwater > Lake... | reverse complement strand
GGGTATCGCGGTGTTGATCACGATAATCCCGGCGTTCGGATCAATCATCGCGGCAAGAAGCGGCGACTGAGCGAAGCCGAACTGCGACTGCTCAAACGCCGGCAGTCGATCGAACCGGTTATCGGGCACCTGAAGCATGACCACCGAATGGATCGGTGTCACCTGAAAGGCGAAACTGGCGATCGTATTCACGCGGTGCTGTGCGCAGCCGGTTACAACATTCGTTGGTTGCTGAGGATGATCGTAAAGAAAGGCCTCGGCCTTTTTTTGTGCCTTGTATTTGGAGCGCTCTATTTCGCGGTGCGGTTGCTGCGCGGACATGGGGGCGACGATTTCAGAGCCTCAAATCGGCAATTTGCGGTAGGTGCGGCTTGAAAAGCGATTTTTCAGGGGCGACGAAGTACATTGCCCAAGGCGTTACCCTCAATCTGGTCTTCGCCCTGAAATACCGGCAAAGCATTGGTGGCAATGACCGACGCGAGTGACATGCTGAGGCCAGACCAACGTTGCAGCAGTTCATCGCCTGACCCATACACATTGACTTGACTGATCACCTTGTCGGCGAACGGAGTGACTACTGTGGCGTAGGTGTAGTCATAGCGAAGTCGCAGCACACCGCCCGAATAAATCAGCTGCCGGATACGGGTGCCGTCATCCTGGAAGGTGGAGCTTGTGTTCGGAAATGAACCGCCCAGCGCATCGAGCGGCAACATGCCGCTCTCCCCCACCAGATCGAGAGCCTGCGTGGTGCCTAGGGCGTCAAAGTACTGGACGGTAGCCATCTCGCCTTGTTGTAACGGCTTGGGTTAGCTGGATGCTAGCACCGTTCGTAACGAGTCGATACGGTGACTTACGTTTGCAGGGCGCGAAGCGCGTGCCACGCGAAGCGGAGCGTTCCGGCGGTTCCGCGTCGAGTAGGTTCTACCCGACGGGGTTAACGCCGACAGCGTCCTTTGCGATCTCGACCATAGGCCCCAACGAGCCAGTCTTGACACAATTAAAATCCAATTTTAAATTCGTCAGATGTACCAGCAACGCCAGCTCGCGCCAGTCCTGCACTTCGCCCGATCATCATTTCCGGCAGTGCTCCTGACCGGACCCAGACAGTCCGGAAAAACCACTTTTCTGCGGCATGAGGCGGGGCCAGACGTCGAGTACCTCAGCTTCGACGATCCGCTCGAGCGTGACTTTGCCGCTGTTGACCCGGCTGGTTTCCTTGCGCGATTCGCGGATCGACCGGTGATTTTCGACGAAATCCAGTATGTGCCAAGCCTGCTGTCCCATCTGAAACTGCGCATCGACCGGGAACCCACTCGATGCGGCCAGTGGCTTCTAACCGGCTCGCAGCAGTTTGGACTGATGCGAGATGTGAGCGAGTCGCTGGCTGGTCGTGTCGCCGTACTGGAACTGCCGCCGTTTTCGCAGATCGAATTCACCCGATCCAACCTGGAAGACGTGCTGTGGAATGGCGGCTATCCGGTTCCGGCCATACATACGGATCGGCGCGACCTCTGGCTGCGCAGCTACGCTTCCACCTACATCGAGCGCGACGTCAGGCAGATTCGCAATATCCCGGACCTGATGGCCTTTAATCAATTTCTCAGCCTGGCCGCAACTCGCCACGGCCAGGAATTTCACGCCTCAGGTCTGTCTCGCGAATTGGGTCTCACGCAGCCCACGGTGAAATCATGGGTCGGGGTCCTTGAGGCGTCCTACATCGCCTATTTGTTGCCGCCCTGGTTTCGAAACTATGGGAAGCGGTTGGTGAGGGCGTCAAAGCTCTATTTCTACGACGCGGCATTGGTTAACTTCTTCACCCGTCAACCTAACGCCACCGCGGCGCTTGCCGGCCCGATGGGCGGCGCACTTTTGGAAGGATGGGTTGTCACCGAGGCTGTCAAAGCTTTTCTGTCGCTGGGCCGCAAACCCGAGCTGTATTTTTGGCGATCCCACGACGGGCTGGAAGTGGATCTGCTCATCGTCATCAACGGCAAGCTGCACCCCGTTGAAATTAAACTGACCGCAACGCCTGGCGCTGGACATGTTGAACCGATCAATCGGCTGCTTGCGGCGGCGGGCAATGAAGCCAGCTCAAGTGGAATCATTGTTTGCCGAACCGAATCCGAGCGGGCGCTGCCCAACGGGCATGTCGCGATGCCGTGGCAGCGGTTTCCTCAATGGCTGGGTGCACAACTGTCACAGGCCACTGCGTGAGTGTCGTTGCGCACCAATCGACCTCGCCTACCGCACGTAACGAACCCCGGGTATGCCCTCGAAATCGGCATCCTGGGTCCACAGGGTTGCGCTGTGCGCGATCGCGGTGGCAAGCATGACGCTGTCGGCCATTGGTAGGCGATGAACGATGCTTAACTTTGCCGCTGACAGCGACAGCGCCGAATCAAGCGCTACAACCTGACCCTGCTGCATCAACGCCACTGCCTGCAGCGCCAGGTCTTCGCCCCGTTGTTGCATGACCCGCTTGAATACCTCGTAGATGCTCAAGCTGGGCACCACCAGGGTGCGTGTATTTTCAACCGCGGGTGCGAAAAAGTCAGCGTTGGGTCCACCAGAAAAATATTCGAGCCAGCCAGAAGAGTCGACGACATTCACAGCCTGTCGCCCTCGCGTGGAACGCTGGTATCGATCCCTTTCAGAAACCCCCTCATCTTCTTCATCGAGCGCACCGGAATGAGCTCGATGCGATTCTCAAAAGCAATAACCTTGACCTTTTGCCCGACAACCAGCTTGAGCGCGTCCCGGGTCGGCTTCGGAATCACGACTTGAAATTTGGGCGATATCGTTACGGTTTCCATGGGCTAGACCTTTTATCGATCGTTGCTGTGTACGACGGCAATTATATCGATCTTATTCCCGAATCTCCCCCTACTGCGATGCCTCGCCACCACGCAAGACCTCGCACAAGCGATGCAACGAAATGGCCTGTACGCCCGCGGCCAGCGGATAGCTGTCCTGTCCGGGGTACACCACCCATTTCCGGCTGGGCTTCAGATCATCACAGGCATGATGAAACCCGCGGTCTGGCCGAGGCAACAGGCTGCGCTTGATCTCTACCGCCCACAAATCGCCCCCCGGCCAGACGAGAAGCAAATCAATCTCTGCGCCAGCGCTGGTTCGATAGAAATAAGGGGTTACGCCAGGCGGCGCGGCCGCCATCAGATTTTCGATGCAGAAAGTTTCCCAACTGGCTCCGACGACCATATGCCCGAGTAACTGCTCGCGAGAGCGCACGCCAAGAAGCGCATGAAGCAGACCTGTATCTCTGACGTACACCTTGGGCGCTTTCACCAGCCGCTTGCCAATGTTGGCATGCCACGGCTGCAGGCGACGAACCAGCAGCAGATCGCACAGCAATCCGACATAGCTCTGCGCAGTCTTGGCATCTACCCCGAGATTGCGCGCCAGTTGAGCAACGTTCAGCAACCCGCCCTGATGGTGCGCGAGCATCGTCCAGAAACGTCGCAAAGTTTCCGACGCAATGCGCGGACCGAACTGCGCAACATCGCGTTCAAGATAAGTGCGAATGAAGTTTTCGCGCCAGAGCAGACTTCGTGCGTCCGATGGTGCCTGCAGACTGGGTGGAAAGCCGCCACGCAGCCACAGCGGGTCCTGCGCATGTTCGCCGGTTTCGAGCAACGAGAGCGGCGACAGTTCGAGGTATGCGATTCGTCCGGCTAATGTTTCGCCCGACTGCTTCAGCAAATCCAGGCTAGCGGACCCCAGCAACAGGTAACGCCCCGCCCCAAACCCTGACCGACGGGACCGGTCGATCAGACCACGCAGCATGGGAAAGAGCCCCGGCGCCCGATGCACTTCGTCCAGGATGACCAATTTGTCGAGGTGCTGCTCGAGATACAACTCGGCCTCGGACAGCTTGCCACGGTCGCGCTCAGACTCGAGATCGAGGTAGATGTGCGGCAGGCTGCGAGCAACATCAAGCGCCAACGTGGTTTTGCCGGACTGCCTGGGCCCAAGCAGCGCCACCGCCGGTGAAAAAGCGAGCTCAGCGCGAAGCGCAGATTCAAGAAGTCGTGCAAACATCCTTGCAATTCTGGGGTTGTATTACCAGATTTGCAAGGTTAAATCGCGAAAAATCACCGATATACGCTATCCCTACCGCACCGCCCAGCCCCCCGATACCGGGAACACTTGCCCCACAAAGCAATCCGCCAGATCACTACACAAATAGGCGATCAAGCCGGCATCCTCCCGGGCACGGACCAGCCTGCCCAGCGGGACCTCGCGCTTGAGCCTTTCCTGGAATCGAGGATTGGCCTGCACCGCCTCGGAGTAATAGGTTGGGTTTTCAACGAAGTTCTGGGCTACAGCGTTCACCTGAATGTTGTCTGGCGCAAGCTCAACGCCCACCGCCTGCACGAACGCCAGCTGCGCACCGCGCGCCGCGCTGTAGGTGCCCAGCCGTTTGGAGCCCCGCAACGCCGAAGCACTTCCCACCACGATCACTTTGCCACCACCTCGGGCCTTCATACGGGGCACCACTGCGCGCATGAACCGGGGAAGCGGATCAACGATCACTTCAAAGATTGATCGCCACTCGAGGTCGTCGATTTCAGTGACCCATGTTGAGGGCGCCGGGAGCGCCAAGTTCAGGATGAGCGCGTCAATCGGCCCTGCGTCTTCGATGATCTGCTGAGGAGCGTCAGGACCAATGGGAGCGCGCTCATCAGCAATCACTTCCGCGCCGTACGCTACAAGCTCCTGGCGCAGTGCCGGTCCCATGAAGTCATTGGACTGGGTAACCAGGATTCGTTTACCGGTGAGATTGGGCATTTGAGTACTCCCGCTGACGGCGGAGGGGTCACGATCAGCGATAAACCCCATCCCAAGCCTTGCTCTCCACCTGCGCGCTCTTGCCATCCGCGCTCGCGGTCGGACGATTCAGTTCAAACATCGTTTCAGCGCTCAGGAACGAGTAGTCCATGTAGCCCAGCCGCGCGAGCGGCTGCAGGGCGGCAATATCAATGCGGCCGTTGCGAATGACCGAGTCATCGATGTACATGCCCACGACACGGCCGATGATCAGCGTGTAGTTCGACTCGCCCTCGCCGTCCGGGCCTGGCAGGCGGAACATCTTCCAGAGCTTGCATTCCAGCGCTACCGGGCTTTCGCCCACGCGCGGGGCACGCACATAGTGGCCAGGTACGGCGGTGAGCCCTGCCAGCAGAAACTCATCGACCTCGGCGGAAACCGGGGCTGAACTCATGTTCATCTGCTGAGTAAGCGCCCGGGTGGCGAGTGAACAGGTGAACTCGCCGGTGGCTTCGATGTTTCGCTGGCTGTCCTTGTAGCCCTGCGACGAAAACATCACCATCGGCGGCTTGTCGGCAATCGCATTAAAAAAACTGTAGGGCGCAAGATTGTTGACGCCCTCGGGCGACACGGAACCGATCCAGCCGATGGGGCGCGGCACCACCACGGCTTTGAAAGGGTCGTGACGCATGCCGTGCTGGTTGGTTGCGGTATCAAAATGCATAGGGCGCTCCGCTAGCCGTGGGTAGGTTCTGAGGGGTTCAATCCCGAAAGCGTACCGCAAGCCTCGCCAAAGCGCCGGAGTAAGATCCGGCCATGACCCAAGCTCCTTCGGATTCAGACCAGCGCCCCATTCCGCGCTGGGTCGGCGCCGCACTCCTTGTCCTGATCGCGGTTCTGTTCAGCAGCAACCATGTAGCGGCCCGCATCGCTTTCGACCACGGGGTGCCGGTGCTTACCGCAGTCACTGTGCGTTCGTCGGTGACTGCACTTGCTGTGTTCGCATTGCTCATGGTGTCGCGCGTATCCATTGCGCTGCCAGGTGCCACCCTGTGGCGAGCTGCCGTGGTCGGCGTCCTGATTGCCGCGCAGAGCTATTGCCTCTATGCCGCCGTCGCACGTCTGCCGGTCGCGCTGGCGCTTCTCACATTCAACACGTTTCCGATCGTGATCGCGGTGCTGTCCTGGCTCACCGGCGGTGAGCGCCCCTCGCGGCGCACGTTGGTTGCGATGCCGGTGATTCTCACGGGGCTGGTTCTCGCTCTCGATGCTGCCGGCTGGATTACCCGTAGCACCGCCTCCACGGACACCGCGCTGGCGGGCGTGGCCTTCGCTTTAGGTGCCGCACTCTCTTTCGGCATCGCCATGGTGCTCACGCAGGCCTGGCTTAAACCCGTTGATGGGCGACTTCGAAGCATGCTCACGATGGCCGTCGTGGCCATCATCACCGGGGGGGTGGCGTTATCGGGCGAAGGCCTGAAAATGCCGGTTGATTCCGCTGGCTGGACCGGGCTTGCGCTGCTTACGGTGCTTTATGGCACCGCGATCACGTCGCTCTTCGTGGTGCTGCCCCGCATCGGTGCGGTCAACAATTCGCCCATCATGAACATTGAACCCATCTCGGCAATGTTCATTGCCTGGCTTGTGCTGGGCCAAACCGCCGCGCCCCTGCAGATTGTCGGCGCGCTGATGGTGGTCGGGTCCGTGATTTACCTGTCCGGCGGACGGCGCTAATCAAAGCCCCGGCCGCAGCAATACGCGGCCAAACGCGCTGCCCGCCTCAAGCATCCGATGCGCTTCAGCCGCGCGCTCCAGCGGCAACTCGCCCGTGATCACAGGTTTCACCAGACCCTGCTGCACCAGTTGAAGCGCATCCTGCAGCTGATTGCGCGAGGTGCTGATGACACTGCGGATGGTGATGTCGCGAAGAAAGATCTGCGCGGGATTCAACCGCACAAAATCGCCCGTGAGCTGCCCCACAAAGATCCACCGCCCCCCCATCGCAAGGCTTCGGCGCGTGGGCTCAAACAGCACGCTGCCTACGTTGTCGATCACCACATCAACGCCTTGCCCATCGGTAAGGTCTTTGATCTGCGCCGAGAAATCTTCTCCGCGACCACAGACCACCACCTCGTGCGCGCCCCACGCCTTCAGACGCTCAGCCTTGTCGGGAGACGTGGTCACCGCAAACACCTGGGCGCCCGCGCCCCGGGCAATCTGCAAGCCGTGCACGCCCAGGCCGCCGCCCGCGCCGCTGATCAGCACCCGTTCGCCCGGGCGCACCTGGGCCACATCGCGGATGGCATTCAGTTCGGTGCCAATTGCACACGACACGATTGCCGCCTGTGCAAGGTCGACTCCGGCCGGCACATGCGCCACGTTGTCGTCGCCCACGCTCACATACTCGGCATAGCCCCCGTTAAGATCGGCATCGCCCAGGAACTCCCGCTCATCGCATGAGGTTTCGCGCCCGCTCCGACAAAAGCGGCAGAAACCGCAGATGTAGCGACGCTGCGCAGTGCAGACGCGATCGCCAGGCTTGAAAGCGCGCACCCGTGGGCCCACCGACTCCACAATGCCCGAGACCTCATGCCCGGGAATCAGCGGCATCCGGATACCGCGCCTGAGCACGCCATTACGAGTGACCACATCGTGAAAGCACACCCCGCAGGCCTCCACCCGGATCCGCACGTCGTTGTCGCGCAGCTCGGGTAAAGGCACGTCTTCAAGCTGCAGCGCCTCGGCCTCTCCCGGGTGACGCACCACCATTGCTCGCATGTTCAGCTCCGCTCCTGCTGGATACCCAACTTGGTTCTGCCGGCGCGATGCTACAGCGATCCGCGCCGCGCGTGTCAAGGGGCTAGGCCAGCGCTGCGAATGTCGAGATGCCGAGCCGCACGGCTTCGACTAAGCTTGCGGCTTTGCCGTTCCAGATTCTTCGTTCGGAGGTTGTCTGCTCATGGTTTCATCCCCCTCCACCCGCCGCGTCGCATTGGTCACGGGCGCCTCGCGCGGCATCGGTGCCGCCATCGTGGTTGAACTTGCGCGCCTGGGCATCGTGCCCGTGCTGGCAGTCAGGCGGCCCGACAGCGCCCAGGCCGCAGCCGCAGCAGTCAAGACCCTCGGGGTCGATCCGCTTGTCGTGGGCTGTCATGTTGAAGACCCGGCGCAGGCGCGTGCGGCAGTTGCTGCCACACTTGAACGTCACGGCCGACTCGACATCCTCATCAACAACGCAGGCGTCGTTGATCCGATGGGGCCTGTTGGCGCGGTCGATGTGTCGGAATGGGATCGCGCCATTCGCATCAACCTGACCGGCCCCTATGTCATGGTGGATGCCGCGTTGGCCGCGCTTCGCGCAAGTCCTGCGGGCACGGTCATCAACGTATCCACGGGTGCGGCCTACGGGCCCCGCGCAGGATGGTCTGCCTACTGCTCGAGCAAGGCGGGTCTGGTCATGCTCACCAAATGCCTGGCCCACGAGTGGGGCCCAGAGGGAATCGCAGCCTTCGGCCTGCAGCCCGGCATGGTCGACACCGACATGCAAACCGCGATTCGCGCGGCACAGGTCAACGAAGTAAGCCGCGTGCCGCGCGAGCAGCTTGGCAAACCCGAGCGAGCGGCGCGACTGATTGCCTGGCTCGCCGACCAGCGTCCAATGGACCTGAATGGTCAGGACATGACGATTCGCGATGCCGATCTGGTCAAGCGCGCAGGAATCGACGCATGAGCGCGCTCGGCCAAACCCGTCCGGCCGCCCTGGCGGGCGCCTTTTACCCCGCTGAACCCGCTGCGCTTCGGGCGATGATCGGTGAGTTCATGGATCGCGCGCCGCTTCATCAGGTTGCACCCAAGGCCATCGTGTCGCCGCATGCGGGCTATGTTTACTCGGGTCCCATTGCAGCCACCACGTTGAAGCCGCTGATGGCCCGCGCAGCCCAGATCCGCCGGGTGGTCATGCTGGGTCCGCCGCACCGAATGCCAGTGAAGCGGTTTTGTGTACCTTCGGTACGTGCGTTTGCAACACCGCTTGGCGAGGTGCCGCTCGACCCCCAATGGATGGCGCTGGTTCGCGAGCATCCGGGTGTGGTGGTAGACGACGCACCGCACGCGCAGGAACACTGCCTTGAAACGCAGCTGCCGTTTCTGCAGCAGATTCTGGGCACGTTCACCATCGTGCCCATTCTGGTGGGCGGCGCTTCGGCAGACGAAGTGTCTGCACTGCTTGCCCGCCTCTGGGGCGGCGATGAAACGCTGGTGCTGATCAGTTCCGACCTGTCCCACTATCACGACTACAGCCGCACCCAAACCTTGGACGAAGCCGCGCGACGCGCCATTGAAACGCTGCGTCCCGATCAACTCGGCGAGGAGCAGGCCTGCGGCCGTCACTCCCTTCGCGGATTGCTCGCCCGCGCCACCGATCTCGACCTGCGCGCCACCACGCTTGACCTGCGCAATTCGGGCGACACAGCGGGCCATGCCAATCGTGATCGGGTGGTGGGCTATGGTGGCTGGAGCTTTGAATACGCCGCTCAGGCACGGATCGCTGAGCGCGAGCGTCAGCAGCTTGCCAACGTGGCGCGCCAGGCCATCTCGCTGGGATTGAAGCACGGGCGCGCGGCCAAGGTTAACGCGCACACCTTCAGCCGTACGCTGCAGGCGATGCGCGCCACGTTTGTCACGCTGACACTGGACGGCCGTTTGCGAGGCTGCATTGGTTCAGTGGTGCCACATGAACCGCTGGTAACCGATGTCGCAGCCAATGCCTACAAAGCCGCGTTTCAAGACCCGCGTTTTCCGAAGCTCTCGCAGGACGAGGTGTCGCGGCTAGAGGTGTCGGTGTCCATCCTGTCGCATCCGCGCCCGATGCAGGTGGGCAGCGAAGCCGAAGCGATTGATGCGCTGCATCCTGAGGTCGATGGCGTCATTCTCGAAGCGCGCGACCCGCAGGGACAAACACGCCGCGGGCTCTTCCTCCCGCACGTCTGGCATGAGCTGCCAGATCCGAAACAGTTCATGCGGCATTTGAAAGCCAAGGCGGGGCTGTCACCCGAAGGCTGGCCAGCCGGCGCACGGCTCTGGCGCTACCGAACCGAAACCTTCCACTGACGGTAAGCGCTGCGGCTCAGGCCGCGCGCACACCAATGCGAACCGGCTGACGGCGAGCGCCCCAGTTGCCGCGCGGGCCGTCGAATACGCCCGGACACTGTGTGCCGCAGCGAAGACAGCGGCCCGCGTCATCCAGCCGCCACTCCGACAGCACGTAGGAGTCGCGCCCGATGACGCGCTCGCCGCAGCAGTGGCAGTAGGTTGACTGGCGGGCCTTGTCCTGCACGTTCCCGACATAGACGTGATGCAGGCCTTCATCCATCGCGATTCGCCGTGCACGAATCAGTGTTGCATGTGGCGTTCGCGGCTTGTCGGTCATCTTCCAGTCGGGGTGAAACGCCGTGAAATGAAGCGGCACCTGAGGGCCCAACTCGCGATACACCCAGCGCGACAGCGCACGCAGCTCATCATCACCGTCGTTTTCACCAGGAATCAGCAGCGTGGTGATTTCCACCCAACACGGGGTGTCGTGTACCAGATAGCCCAGCGTGTCGAGCACGGGGGCAAGTTTTCCCGCGCAATGCTTTTCATAAAACGATTCTGTGAACGCCTTCAGATCAACATTGGCCGCGTCCATTGCACCGAAGAATTCCCGCGCGGCGGGCGGTGACACATAGCCCGCTGTCACGGCCACCGACCGGATACCCTGGGCGCGGCAGGCATGGGCCACGTCAACCGCATATTCAAGAAAAATCACCGGGTCGTTGTAGGTGTAAGCCACCGACCGACAACCTGTGCGACTGGCCGCCTGCGCAATCGCCTCGGGCGACGCGGCATCGGCGAGCCGATCGAATTCACGGCTCTTGGAGATATCCCAGTTTTGACAGAACCGGCAACTGAGGTTGCAACCAGCCGTGCCGAACGACAGGATTGGCGTGCCCGGCAGAAAATGATTCAGCGGCTTTTTCTCCACCGGATCCACACAAAAACCGGACGAGCGTCCCCAGGTGGTCAGCACCATGCGGTTGCCGCTGCGCGCGCGGACGAAACACAGGCCGCGCTGGCCATCGTTCAGGCGGCATTCCCGCGGACACAGGTCGCATTGAATGCGGCCATCTTCCAGCGGATGCCAGTAGCGGGCATCGGGCAGGTTGGCAGCGAGATCGGCAACGAGTTCGGAATCAGCCATGGGGTCGGATCAAGGTTTCAAGGGGAATCTTAGCGCCGGTCGGGCCGGATCCTCTACCATCCGTCGGGGCGTTACCGTCTTGGGCACCGGAATCGGGACTGGCGATGGGAATCTGGATCGAACTTGGCGTTTTTCTGCTGGTGTTTGTGTTTGCCGCCTGGCAGTTTCACGATCTTCGCCGCGAGAAAGCCAGACGACTCGAACGCGAGCGGGCTGAAGCGCAGGCCAAACCTTCTTCAGGGGAGTCGCAGCCATGACCGCTGCCTACTGGTGTGTGCTCGCCGCGGCATTGATGCCGTACATGTTCGCCGGGATCGCAAAATTTGGCGACCGGCGCTACGACAACCGCGCCCCGCGCGACTTTCTCGCAAGCCTGGAGGGTCGCCAAAAGCGGGCGGATTGGGCGCAGCAGAACAGCTTCGAAGCGTTTCCCGCGTTCGCCGCGGCGGTCATCATTGCGCATCTCGCGCAGGCCTCGCAGACCGCCGTCGATACGCTGGCCATCGCTTTCGTGGTGCTGCGGCTGGGCTACGGCTGGGCTTACATCAACGACCGTCCCACGCTTCGCAGCCTGATCTGGGTTGCGGCACTGGGGTGCGTGGTGGCGCTATTTGTTGTGGCTGCCCGCGCCTGACACCACGGTGGTCCATCTCGGCCAAACAGCCGAGCGTAACCGTGAAATGTTCCCCTAGAATGCGCGGGTGTCGCAACGCCCGCTTCCCCTTGAAGTTTCTCTGCTGCCCGCACGCCCGGTAACGGCGGCCGGATTGGCTTTGTGCGCGCTGCTTCTTGCCGGATGCGGGGGCGGCGGCGGGTCGGGGGGCGCAACCGGTGGAGCCGCGTCCGGAACAAGCCCGGTCATCACGGCCCTGGTCACGGAATCTCTTAAATTCGGTTCGCCCTCCACCTTCGTTGCAACCGGAAGCAATCTCGACGAGTCGGTCAAGGCTGAATGGGGGGGCGAGGTTGTGTGCTCGGTGCCCTCTGTTACCAAAGTCAGCAGCACGGAACTGCGCGTCGTTTGTACCCCTCAAGACATCGGAATCCTGCAACTTTCTTTGGTTCGGGGCGGTACAAGCCTGAAGTTGCTTACCGAGCGGGTGATGGAGCCAAAGGTTTTGATGGTCATTGGTACAGGCACGGAGCGCCGGCAGTTGGAAGTCACCATCAACCCCGGACTGCGGGATGGGCTACAGCGCGCCTGGGCGCTTAATTTTTTGCACTATGTCAACAGCGGTTTCTATCAGAACACGCTACTGGACACCCTGGCTGACCTGACACGAATCGAGGGCGGTTGTCTGATTCGAAATGCGCCGTTAAACGGAACGCCGTCAATCAAGGCGAAAACGGTTCAGCCCGCTAATCTATTTACCCCTGAACCCGTGGTGCCGCTGGTGGTCAATGGAGACATCAGCAACAAGAAATACACCTTGGCGATGAGCCCCGTGAAATGCGGCGCAAACCAGTACAGCAGTTTTTCGTTGAACCTTAACGACAACAGCGGCGACCTGGGGCAGCGCGATCGGGACAAATTTGTGGCAATTGGAAGTTACACCAGTGCCGACCCATCTGTTCAACAATCGCTGCTTGATCTGTCCACGCTTGCCACGCGCACAACCGGCACCAAGGATCTGATTCAGCTGACAGCCGATGAGCTTGCACCCCGAACGCTAAGCAGCATGACGCAGACCCGTTAAAGGCCCTGTCCCCTACCAATTTTTTGAATCGACTCCATTCAAGTCAATCTCATCATGCATACGAACATCCTGTCTTTTTTTTCGAAGGCCACGCTTGCGATGGGCAGCATTGCCGTGCTGCTTGGGCTTAACGCCTGCGGAGGTAGTGGCAACAAGGCACCTGTGCTTGATCCGATTCCCGATCTTGTGGTGGTGGCCAATCGGTTGATGTCGCCCACCCGTATCGTGGCAACTGACCTCGACAGCACCTTGCTTTATTTCACAACGGCTGGCTACACCGAAAACGACATCAAGCTTCGCGACCTTTTTGGATGGCCCAAAAATGGCCCGCTTCCGGATCTCGGGCTATCGCTTAACCGAATCACGGGTGTCATTTCAGGCGCTCCAAATCCATCAACGCTGCTCAAGTCGCCCATTACAGTCATTGTCACCGACAGTGATGGCGCAAGCGACACCAAACAATTCAGTGTGGAAATTCTGGTGGATTCGTTGGCCACGCAATTTGTCACGCGTGAAGAAGGCGGCGTTCCGGTTCATGAACTAAGGCTTGTTGCCACAGACACGAGTCGCGGGGGAACCGTTGCCTATTGCATCAAGACCAGTTCCGAGATTCCAGAGGCGACCGACCCATGTTTTAGAACCGACGCCCAGGGGGGGCGCACCCTGACGCTTCCAATTACCACGACCGGTAAAGTTGCTCGCCACTACCTGTTTACCAAAAACGCTACCAACAGTGTTTTATCCAACAGCATTCCAACCGCCGCAAACAAACCGCTGGTAATGGTTGACACCAATAAAGGATCGTTTGTTATTGAGCTTGAGTCGGAAAGCACCAAGATAAGTGCAGACAATTTTTTGCAATATGTTGACGCGGGGTTTTTCAACAATACGGTGTTCCACCGCATTATGTCCAATTTCGTGATACAGGGCGGCGGATACGTTTATGACGCGAATAACGTCTCGCCGTATCGGGCGAAAACCGCACAGGACGGGTTACGCGACCCAATCGCTCTCGAAAAAACCAGCACAACCCGGTTATCGAATACCAAGGGCACCCTTGCAATGGCCCGCACGAATGATCCCAACTCGGCAACCAGCCAGTTCTTCATCAATGTGGTCAATAACGTCGAGTCCCTGGACGCCGAAAAGGCCACGCCTGACGGCTATGCGGTGTTCGGGCGTGTGCTGCCGCCGCTGGGCGGCGCCCCGGGCGACCTGCCGCCCGCCATCCTTGAATTGGTCAATACCGAGGTTGCAGGCGCGTTGGGCGGCGGCACCGAAGTAAGCCTGCCGGTTGGCGCACCGCCCTTCATCATCGGCGCCCGCAGACTTAATTGACGCGGTGCCGAGACCGGCAACCGCGGCTTGCGCTTGTTAAACGATGTTGAAGTTACTCGAGGTAAATGCGTTCACGCCGACGCCCTTGAAGATGGCGATGAGTTCGAGGGTGTCGGTGTCGCGAGGGTCTCCCGCTGGCTTGCCATCCGCGAAATCAAAACCGTCGCCCTGCGTGGCCACTGCCGAATATAGCCAGGCATCCGCGTTCGTGGTTTGCTGATAATCGTAAACAACGACGTAAAAAGCAGCTCCGCCGCCGTCTGCAAACTCAGGAATCGCATCAAGAAGCACCGCGATTTTGTCGAGCGCTCTGGGGTCTGATCCGACGGCCGCTGCAGTCATTCCAACTGCCGGAAGAAACCCTGACTCGATTTCAATGACCGACTTGGCCGGTAACGCAAACGGCGTACCAGAGGGTAAACGATCAAGGGCAGTAAACTCAGTAAGACCAACGGATTCGGTGACTGTTTCGAGGTAAATCACTTTATCTTTGCTGATATCGAACCCGTTTACTTCTGCCGCACGAATGCCTGCTGAAACATTTGCGTTAATGGTCTGCCCCGAACCGTAAAGATTTTTCCATGCGTCGATGGTCTGGCCGCGCGTGTCGTAGTTTGAATAGACATTGAAGGGCTGGGAATAGGCATAGACACGGCCCCCGAGGCCGCTATTAGTGGTGCCACTTTGAGCGCCCTCATTCCCAATCTCAATATTCCTGAAATAAAGATAATCCGTCGACGAGTCCCCGGTTAAATCAATCGTCAACCCACCCCGCATCACGTCAATCGCCGCGCTTCGAATCACATCTGACCCAGATGAGCCTTTGATGGTCAGCGCGAACGGAGCATCGGGATTCGACACATCCGAGCGCTGAAAAATATTGTTCGCAACGGTCTGTTCCACGCCTTTGATCGTGACCTTGATGCCGGTATCGAGCGGAGCGAGCTCATAAATATCGATATACGGCACCGTTGACGCGAATGACCCGCCGGTGCTGAGCGCGAGGGTTTGAGTACCGGCATCGGCCCGGCTGGGTTCAACCAGCGCTCCCGCAACGATATCGTTGTGTTGAGCGGGATTAACGACGAGCTTCGCCGTCTGATCGGCGAAATCGATTTTGGTTCCAGCGATTCGCCCAGGGTCGGCAGCCGTGTTTGCGGCGGTAATGGAGGCGCCCGCGATGTTTCCGCCGGTGCGCACGTCAAGCGTCTCGACATCGATCATGGTTGCAGTCGAGGCGCGACCGTTGAGTTCAACGATGTCGCGGTCTCCGGCGGAGAGCGCAAGCGTCAGTTTGGCGTCGGAGGCAAGCGATACCGAGATCAGCGCCGTCCCCGTAACCTGGGTGCCAATCACGCCGGTTCCGTCAACATTGGCGGCCACATTTTCCAGCCTGAAAATGCCGGCGCCGGTGAGCTTGATGGTGTCGTCGGCATTCAAACTGCCGTTGCGAACATCGATCGCGCTGTCGCTCTTGACGGTGACCGTGGTGGCAGGCGTTGCGCTGGCCTCGGCCAGGGTGACAACGGTTTTGCCCGTTCCGCGGTTGTCCAGCGTGCTGCTAAGGCCGTTCACGGTGACGGTGCCAGTTGATTGACCGCTGATGCCTGAGCCTTGAACGGTGAGTGATGCGCCAAGGCCCATCAGCAACGCATCGACATCGATTGAATCGCCGCTGCTGGTGGCTCGGACCTGACCTCCGCCTACGCCCAGCTTCACGGCGATCGACTGAGAGCCCGCATCGGGCGTGGCGACCGAGACCGCACCCAAGGCCCGATCCGCGGCTACGGCTCCTGTCATGTCGGAGACAGTGAACGTGCCGGAGCCCAGCAATTGGAGCGACATGCCGTCAGGAATCTTGGCCGCATCGATGCTTGCGCTGCCACTTGCCGCTCCCCCCGTGATGCTGGTGGGTCCTGTCCCCGCAATGATGTTGACCCCGTTTGCGCCGGCGTTTGCCAGGGCAATCGAGGTGGTGCCCGCTGCTCTGCTCGCGTCGAGATCGGCAACCAGACCGGTGACTGTAAATGGGCCTGCCCCCTCGAGTCGGATGAGGTCGTTTGAATCAAGGGTGCCGTTTTTGACGGTGATTGCAGTGGTGCTGTTGACGGTGGTCTGCAGCGATACGCCGGGAACCGGGTCATGGTCCAGGGTGGCGGTTACGTTTCCGGTGGCGGTGTTTTCAAGATCACCCATCAGATTGATGATCTCGAGGTTGGCCGCGCCAGCCGTTTTCAGTTTGACGTTATCGGCGAGTGCCTCTGCGTCAATGATGATGGTGTCGCCCTGGCGACCATCGATCGTGGCGGGCCCTGCCCCGGTACGAATCGTCAGCGAGCGCTGCTGCCCGGCCGACAAGGCCGCAGTCGACACAGCGAGTTCGCCCGAACCCAGCGCTGAGGCGTTGAGCGTCCCGGCAAGGGCCGTTACCTTGGTCTGCGCGGCCTGCCCTGCAATGACCAGGCTGCCGCTGCCGGGCAAGGCCGTGGCATCAATTAGAAGCTCATCGCGAGCGTCGGCACTGGTCACGGTTGTCGTGCCGTTTCCAGTGATGAGGGTCAGGCGGGTTGCAGCGCCATCGTCGATGACGTTAACGGAAAGAGCGCCGGTAAGACTGGTGGCGTTGATCAGGTTGGAGCCGCTGAAACCGTTGACGTTGACCGCGCTGGCGCCCGACAGGATCAGGCTCCGGCCGCTGCCGCCCCCCGACGCATCCACGGTCACCGTGGTGCCACCCGGCGTGGAGATGTTGAGACTGACGGCGCCCCAGACGAAATATTCAGGGTTGCCGCCGCCGCCACCGCCCCCTGCCGCGCCGCCCACGGCAAGGCCGAGCGCGAGGCCCCCTGCTGCCAACTGATAGGGAGGAATGCCGAGAACGCCGCCGCCCGCACCGGCATCGCTGGCGGTGGCCGCTGGCGAGGCCTGCGCATACTCCATTCGAACCGCTCTTTGCAACGACGGATCGTGGAGCGCGCCGGAGGGATCGAATTCGATGACATCGAAGCCGCCTGCATGACCCAGCGATGCCGATTGCGACTGTGCGGCGGTGCTCGACGACACCTCGTCATCTCCCGACGCCTCGTTGGAGCCGGCTGCGAGCGTATCGGTGTCCTGCGCTGCGTCATGGTCGGCCGACGCTCGGGCGTTGGATTCCAAACCCGCTTCCGACTCGCCTTCGACGCCGGCCCAGGCCATAGGCTGAGCGTCAGGACCTGACGACCCCAGCCGGTCGGTGCGCGGCGACTGGGGCATCGCACGGGACAGGACCGGGTCAGTGCCGCGTGAAGGGGTGGCAGCACCGCCCGCGGATCGATCGCCAATCGCCGCTGCGGCATCGACGCGCGAATTGAAACGGGCAAGATCGGCAGGCGCAGCAGATTGAGTTGAGATGGTCATGACACAGGACCCTATTGGTAACTGGCAGATTTTATGAGGAAAGGGTTTATCGCTCGGAAAAGGCTTCGTCAAGCGTTCGACGAAGCGGCTTCAACATGTAGGACAGTGCCGACCGGCGACCGGTCTGGATATCAACGGTGACAGTCATGCCGGGCATGACGTCCAGGCGCTTTCGCAGGCTGGTTTCGGCGGGGGCACCAGGGGGAATATCGGTTTCCACATGCACCCGGTAATACAGCTGCTCGCCGGGCCGGGTGTCATCACGCAGCGTGTCGGCGCTGATGTAGCTGAGCCGTCCTGCAACGGCACCGTAGGCAGTGAAGTCATAGGCATCAAACTTGATGGACACCGGAAGCCCGGGGCGAAGCAACGCGATGTCAGCGGGTCGTACGCGCGCCTCAACGATCAACCGGTCATCGGCGGGAACGATCTGCATGAGCTCTTCGCCCGGTCGCAACACACCGCCTCGCGTCGTGACGCGCACGTTTTTCACGATACCTCGAACCGGCGCACGGATGACAAGGCTGTCGAGCACCTCGCGGCGCTGCGCCTGAACCTGTTCGATTTGCGCCAGTTCGTCTTCAGCGCGCGCCTGCTCGGCCCGTACCTCCTGCAACCAGCGGTTTCGACGGATGGCAAGCTGTGCCTCGGCCTCACTGACCAATCGAGTCACTCTCAATAACTCGGCCTGACTGACATCACCTGTGCGGTGAAGGTTCTGTACCAGCGTGAACTCTTGTCGGGCGAGCCGGGCCGACGACTCAAGCGCCTCGAGTTCAACGGATAAGGAACGCCGCCGCTGCTCAAACAAGGCCTGCTGCGCGCGCAGCACGGCAGGATAGGCGTTAAGCGCGACAGGGAAATTGAGCTGCACACCCATTTGCGCCTCAACAGCCAGCCGGGCTAGCGCCGCCCGCAGCGCAGCCGCCCGCGCCTCGGATTCGCGCAGCGCAGCCTGGGTGCGCCCCGCATCGAGCGTTGCAAGCGTTTGCCCCGACTCAACCCGATCGCCTTCACGCACGTGCAGGCGCTCGATCACCCCACCGTCGACCGACTGTACGACCTGGATTCGCGAGCTGGCGATGAGTTGCCCTGACGCGCGCGTGAACTGATCGATTTCGACCAGCGACGACCAGGCCACCGCCGTGACACACATGAGGGCGATTGCAACCACCGCAAAGGTCGTCATCCACCGCGAACTGCCGCCGCGTTCGGGTCGCAACAGCGGCGAGTCGAATCCGGCCGATTGCGATGTCGACGGCCGCTTCATCAGGCGACCCGATTCACTGAGGCGTGCGCGGAAAACGAGGCTGGCGTCTGCATCGCGCGCCCAACGCTTTCTCGATCGCCGTCATGAACAATGCGCCCCGAACGCATTACCAGCACCCGCGTGGCCATTGCGAGCAGCGCG
>Ga0169931_10005737_pt1 | contig 18873 bp, 18 predicted proteins | sample Kivu_15m_20L_FD_129675 | JGI IMG/M metagenome (GOLD analysis project Ga0169931, IMG submission 129675) | Freshwater microbial communities from Lake Kivu, Western Province, Rwanda to study Microbial Dark Matter (Phase II) - Kivu_15m_20L... | ecosystem: Environmental > Aquatic > Freshwater > Lake... | reverse complement strand
GAGCTATATCACTCTCTAAATTCTTTAAATCATTAAGAAATTTATTTTTTAAATCATTGTCAAGATTATTATTTAATTCAGCTTTATAAATAGCTAATAATAAACATGCCATAATTTGAGAAGTACATGATTTTGTAGAAGCAACCGCATTTTCTCTACCACAATTAGTATAAATATTATCTATAGTTCTTCTTGATATAAGAGAACCAATAACATTGATAATACCTAAAATCTTAATTTCATATTCATAATTAGTGTCTATAATATTTAATTTATTTCTTCTATTTGATGAATAATCTCTACATATGGTAGTTGCTATATTTAAATCTCTTGTTTCGCCTGATTGTGATATTAGCACAATTAATAAATCTTGTTCTGGATTTTTAATTGCTTCTAAATGAGCTTGTGTAAATTCTCCGCCATCAAATACATTTACTAATTCAAAAGCTTTTGTATATCTAAAATAATTAGATGCGATTAATCCTGCATAATATGAACTTCCACATGCTATAATATACAAATATTTACACTTTTTTATATAATCAAAATTAAAAAGAATATTGTTATTATTGTATCTTGATTGATTTGTTAAAGGATCAATTAAAACCGATAATCTTGTTTGATCGTCAATTTCCTTGCGCATCCAATATAAATAATTATCTGGTAATGCTATATCATTATCATTTAATTTTAAAAGTGGTAAATCTTTGTATTCTCCATATATTTGTTTGTTTCCTTTATTATCAACATATCCATATGTTTTTTCTCTTAATAAAATATAATTATCAACCATATTCATAAATCCTGTTGGTTCAGATGTAAAAATTACTAGTTTATCATTTTGTCCTATTAATAAAGGATTCTCATTTTTAATAAAGAATAGTTTATCAGGTTCATCTATAGAGGATATTATGCAGGCCCATGTTCCTTCCATTATTTCTGTAATTTCTTTCAAAATCTCTAATATAATTAAGGTTGATGTTAATGCAGAAGTTTGAGTAGATTCTGTTGATTTAGAAAAATATAAAAATTCAATTAAATTAACAATAACTTCTGTATCTGTTTTACTTAAAAAATTATAACCATTTAAATATTTTTTCTTAATATCTTCACAATTTGATATAATACCATTATGCACTAGAGTGAATTTTTTATTATTGCTTGTATGCGGATGTGAATTTTCATCTGTTTTTCCTCCATGTGTAGCCCATCTAGTATGTCCTATACCAATATTGTAATTATAAATATCATTATTATATCTTTCTATATTCATTTCTAACAATTTAAATATATCATTAATAGAACTTGTTTTAATTATTTCACCATCAACACCATATTTTAAAGTTATATTGTTATTTTCTATATCTCTTAAATAAATACCACAAGAATCATAACCTCTGTTTTTTAATAAACTAAGAGCATCATAAATAATTTTAACTATTTTAATATCCACCAAATTTGGATTTATTTTAACTAAACAACCAAAAATACCACACATATAATTATAATTATAATATAAATTATTATTTTATGATAAACAAAGAATTATTATAAATATGGTCCTCGTTGATATTACTATAATATAATATATTATACATACCGTTTTCTAAACCTATTAGTTTTATATTTTCTACTTCCTCCTCATAATTCGTACTGGTAGCATAACATCTAACTATTTTTTCTATTAATTTATCTATCGTTATACTTTCTTCATTATCATATAAAATATCATTATCTGAATCATATTTATATTCATCTAAATCATTTGTATATTCAGTGTCTGTGCTTGAATCTGAATCTGAACTTGTATCTGAACTTGAATCTGAACTTGTATCTGAACTTGTTGTATTTGAATTATCTAAATTATTTTTTGGATCATTATAATAGTTATAATAATTAATTATACTAAAATGATTAATAAGATTTACTTTATAATTTGAATCAAAAGTTAAATGTAAATTAGGATTATTATTAGTAAATTGACAAGATGAACAATTACTATAATGATTTCTAAATATTTTCTTACTAATTCTTTTTCTCTCAATAATATCTAGGAGTTCTAAACATGGAATCCATAGTATTGGTATTCTAAATGATACTTTTGCAATCTCTTTTTCTGGTTCTTCAGGTTGTATTTTGGGTTCTTGTTCTGTTGGTGTTTCTGGTTCTGTATCTTGTTCTGTTTCAGTAATATTAATTTTCTGCATAAAATCGTCAAAGAAATTAGAAAAGTTTTTAGTAATGATAAGATCATCATACATACTGAAATTAATATATTTTGATTTATTAGTTTTACAGTAATTAATATAATCTCTATATTTGTAGGAACGATTAAAAAGATGAATATTATCAATTTCAAAAAAATACAAATTATTACTTGAACCTAAACAATAATCACCAATAAGTATTTTATAATTAGAGTTATTATTGTCTATTATTTTTAGAATATTAATAATACCATTAAACCCGAATGATTTTGTATAAATTAAAATATTTTTTTTTATTAATTCTTCTTTTATGTTTGTATCAAAAAATGGTAAATATTTACCATTTTTGTTTTTGATGTATTTTGTATAAAAGTTGCTATTTATAATATAAACAAAATCTATCATGTATATATATAAGTATTTATTGATATTTTATCAATTTTTATTTGTTATAATTATTTTTTTTATAAAACAATTATAAATGAATGAATTATTTATAATATTATTAGCACTTTTAATAGTGGTTCTAATAATAAATATTAGATGTGAAGAAACAGAACATTTTAGAAGAGTGATTTCTAACCCTTTCCTTCCAAGGCCACCGCCTCCAAGGCAACCACCTCCAAGGCAACCACCACCGCCACCGCCACCTCCACCGCCTCCAAGGCAACCACCGCCACCACCGCCACCACCACCTCCACCGCCACCTCCACCGCCGCCTCCACCGCCACCACCACCGCCACCACCGCCACCACCACCGCCACCACCGCCACCAACACCTCCACCTTTTAATGCTTGGGAATGGCTTGAAGAACAGCAAGGTGGGGTATGGGGTCTACCACCTCAATCTCAAGATCCACCACCTCCAATTCCAGGTAAATATGTAAAAATAGTACCTCAACCACCACCACCTCCTAATTCAAAAAATTGTGAAACACTTGGTCTTTCTAATTGTAAGTATGATTGGATGAAAAATAATTGTCCTAATAGATGTAATTCAGTATCACCTATTGATGATGATGATTGTGCTTTATATAGTGATATTAATTGTAATAATATTAATAATATTTTTAAGTTAAAATGTCCTAATAAATGTAAAAATAAATAAACTATAAAACACCATAAAGTTTAGTATAAGCGTTTTTTATAAATGAAGTATCAAACTATGATTAATTTTTTTTTATTAAATTTTTATAAATAGTTATAAAAATATAGGTATAATAATTTACATCGCTTTAATATTTTACACAGGTAGGTATTCCTTTTTCATTTTTACATAAATGATCCAACGGACATTCGTGTCTTCTAGGTTTCCTTGTTATTGGATCATAATTACATGGATTTTATGGTATATCTACACATTTTTCTTCACTATTCACAATTTTACATTTTGTAGTTTCAGGACATTTTTTAGATGAGGTATTTGTTTTTGGATCGTAAATAAAACATGGCTTTGCTATACAATTTACTTTATTATCAATAATTTTGCAAATTGTTCCCTTAGGACATTTTTTAGATGATGTATTTGTTTGTAGATCGTAATTTAAACATGGATCAACTATACAAGTTGCTTCTTTATCAACAATTTTGCAACTTGTTCCCCCCGGACATTTCCTAGATGATGTATTTGTTTTTGGATCGTAATTAAAACATGGGTTAACTATACAAGTTGCTTTATTATCATCAATTTTGCAAGTTGTTCCCTCCGGACATCTATTTAAAAATGTATCTAATGGTGCTATAAAAGGATAACATGGATTATTACTAACGCATATTGGTTTTCCATTTCTAATTTTACATGATGTACTATAATAACATGAAAATGAAGAAAATGTTTTTGATGCTTCATCGTATAGTTTACATGGATCAATGCTAACACATGTTGCTTTTCCATTTATAACTTTGCATTTTGTGCCCTTCGTTTGACACTTATCAATAAATGTATTTGATTCTAAATCATAAGTTTTACATGGGTTTTTGCTTATACAAATACTTTTTCCTTTTATCTTTGTAACCAATGCATCTACAGGACATGTATGTAATATTAATTTACCTGTTTCTGAATCATAATATTCATTTTTATTATTACTTACACAAGTAAATGATCCTTTTACATTTTTGCAGACACTATTTATAGGACATTTATCAATTAATTTACCTGTTTGTTTGTTATATGATTCACAAAAATTGGCATTAGAACAAGTTGCTTTTCCATTTACAACTTGACAATTTTGTCCGAGAGGACAACTAAATTCTTTATAAGTTTTACTTACTGTATCATAAGGCACACATGGATTATTACTTACACATTTTAATAGTGCATCATATTCATCATATTTACAACTTGTTCCACTCGGACAATTATTACATTCATTTCCAGCAAGACATAAAGGTTCTCCTTTTTCAACTTTACATGTTGTCCCAGTACGACATTGAATAGGCAAGCACATTTTGCTCTGAGAATCATAAGGTCTGCATGGGTCGGTGCAAGCAAAGCATTTATTAATGGTGCTATTCGGACAGCTACAGTTTATATCAGGAGCTGCGAAGGGGCTTGATGGTTTATTAGCAGGGCATAGAGTGCATTTTGAGGAAGATTCGCCGTAAAAGCCGGGCAAGCAACAGGTCATGCCGGACGTACATGAAAAATCTTCCTTTTTTTTACAGTTTGTAGGAAATAAGAAAATAATTACAAGTATTATTAAGATTATGATATAAATTATTATTATATATACTAACAAAATATAAAAAATAATTAACAATAATTAATTTTCGTACAGTGATGATGATTTTTACCAATATCAATTAATTCTGTGCTTTTAGTAAAATCAAGGATAGAATATTTATTTAATTTATCACTATTTGGGTAACAATAATTAATTACACCTTTTGGTTTTAAACATTTTACATTATCAAATTGATACAATTCGTTATTAAAATTAAAATAAATAACTTCAGTAATTCTTTTTAATAATATTCCAAAATTAACAATATCATTATTAACTGCAAGTTTGTCAGAAGTTGTTATATAAGTTATATTATAAAAATCACAATCAATAAAATTATCTAATTCTTTTAAGATTGAATTAGAAATAACACCACCATCAATATAAAGACTATTATTCCACATCCTAGGAGGAAAAGCAAGAGGAATTGCACTAGAAGTTAGCAATAATTCAACTTGTTCTTCATTTGTATAATTATTTAAATAAAATATATCAAAATTACTATTATTAAGATTAGTTGAACCAATTATAGAAGGTACTACATTTTTATTATGGAAGTTATAAATAATATTTTTAAGTGTATCTTGTAAAGGAGATGTATCAAAAAAACCAACTTTATTTAAATTATGATAACTAAAATGCCAATTAGGTTTGTAAATATCGTCATTTTTTAAATTTAAGTAAATGTTTTTTAGTTTTTCTAAACCAATATGGAAATCATCTTTATTAAAATGAGATAGGAAACAAGCGTTTAAAGCACCTACCGAAACACCACTAATTAAATCAAAGTTTGTATTAATATTTTCAAGGATACCTACTTCAACCGCACCAAACGAGCCTCCACCACTCATACTTAGAATATTACAATTATTAAATTTAGCGTTGCTGTTTAGGAATAGGAGACTAAAAGTAAAAAAACAAACAAATAAAATATTATAATTCATTACTATATTTATCAAATATATTATTATAAATTGCGGTAGAATATTTAATACCGTTAATCATAAAGTATTTTTTTGTATTATACATAATTTCAAAATATTGTTCTATATTATTAAATAATAATTCAATAAAGAAAAGTTTTTTTTCTTGTAATTCAAGATTTAGCTTATTATTTTTATTATTATTATCAACAATTATAATCTTTTTAATATCTTCTTTTTCTTTTATTACATCCATAATAAGAATATTATCAAGTTCATCAAGTGAATAATTATTATAAATCCATTTGTATAAAGATTGGTAAATCATATTATTGATGCGATTTGGTTCAAAATTTAAAAAGTTTATTACTCTTTTTTTGAAAAGAAAAAGTGAATTATTATTTTTTAATAATGAAACTAATCTTAATTTGATAAAAGTATCAGAAAATATTAAGATATTTTTATCATCACTTTTTAAACCAGATTCATAAATTGTTTTATAGTAAATTAAGGTAATATTAATAACTTCATCATCTGTATATTGTTTATTTAAAAGTATTTTCCGTTCTCTATAGACATATTTATTATTTGAATTAAATAATATATTTTTCAATGTAAAACCATCTATTTGTAGTTTAATTTTATGAATAATATTTTTAAAGTTATTAATAGTAATATTATCTTTATTAATAAGTAAAATAAGTGAAATATTATAATTTTGGTAAGAATATTTATCTAAATTTTGATTAATATCAACTATTTTATTTTTTATATTAGTGCAATCATAATAGTAATCAATATTATCATTTATGTGATAAAATTCATAATTTTTATTAATATTTGTTGTATTAAAAAAAACATTAAACTTTTTACCATCATATAAATAATTATTTAATGTTTTATTAATGTCATAAACTTGTCTTGATAAATCTCTTATATAATAATTTGATAATTCATTAACTTCTTTTAGCTCAGTATTTTTATACAAATCATAATTTTTATTGATTAATTTTCTATAGTAATAAAACCATAATATATAATTTGGTAAAGTTATTCTTTCATTAATATTTAGTTTACTTTCATAAAAAAATGGTTTTTCATTTACAAATTGAAGACCGAATATCTTGGTCCAATTTTTATCTTCAACATCAAAACCAATAAATCTTTTATCTATTTTTGTAAAATCTTTATATTTTTTTTCAATAAATTCTTTATATGTAAGATTAGTATTTTTTAATTCCTTAACTACTTTATCATAATCATCTATATCTGGTTTTATCAATATTAAACCTGAATATGGTTTATTATCTTTTAAAGAAAGAGCAGGTGGTTTTAAACTAAAAATATAATCAGGATATCTTAAAATTAGAGCATCTGAATCAATTATAATTACTTTTTCATATTCTATTAATTTATAAGCGTAAAACTTGTAAAATTTTTTTTCTATAAAAATATCATCATCAATAACTATAATTCTATCATAAAATCTCATTAATATATCATTAAAATTAGTAGTCTTATTAACTAAGATAATTAATTCAGCAAATGAACCTGCTTTTTTAAGAGATTCAGTTAGAACTAGAGTGCCTGGTAAATATTTTTTATCAAATAATATACAAACGTAGGCATATTTTTTAACACCCTTATTATTATACATATTTTGGTCTTTTAAGAAAAAATCAGACATAATAATATTATTATATCTTATTAAATTTTTTATTTTTTTATTATATTTATTTATTTTCTTTTTATTTATTTATTTTCTTTTTACCAGCTTTAATAACAACAATATTTTCAGAAGTATCAACTTTTTTATTATCTTTATTATTAAAACTATTTAAAAAGGTATTAAGATTTTCACCGAAATCAATATCATCAATTTTAAGAACTTCAATACCTTCATTAATAATATTCATATCTTTTTTTAGTTCTTCTAAATTTAAAGTAGAATTTAGTGTAAAATCTGTATTAATATCAAAATCATTACTATTAATAATATTTTGTAATTTTTCATAATCTTCTAAATTATTAATATTTAAATTTTCAATATTATTTTGATTTTTCATATAAAATTCTATTTTTTGATCTATTATTTTTTCTTTATTTTCTAATATTTTATTTTTTTTTATAATATCATCATTCTTTTCAATTATATCATTATTATTTTCAATTATATCATCATTCTTTTCATCATCACTATTATTATTTAATATTTTTTCAATTTCATCATGATTAAAATCAGAAAAAGAGAATCCATTTTTTTCCATAAAATCATCATATTCTATTTCACATAATGAATGTATTAGTGATATAAAAAATGATAAAATAAAATAGTTAATTTTAATAGTTGGAATTAGTATATAAAAAATAAAAATATTTTTAATAATATTAAATTTTGATATTATAGCTATTATATATTTATTATTAAAAAATTTAATTCTTTCATCAGCATCTAAATTTTTACATATTTTATAAAAATTTATATATAAATTAAACATTTTTAGTAAAAATCCAAAAAATAATATTCCTATGCAGATATTTATATTAACATTATCAATCATAATAATAATTATTTATTATTATTCAGTCTTAAAATAAATAATTATTTTAAACATTATATATATTTTTATAAAACTATATTCCAATTCATATTAATACTTTTAGATGTAGCATATAGTTCAATTTTAGGATTACCTCTTAAATTTGAAAACATATTAGAAATATGTGAATCTTTTTCCCAAACCACATCTTCTTTTTCAGCCTCAGCATCTTTTAAAAAGACTTTTAAATCATCAGTATCTTCATCATCCGAAATTCTTTCAAATCTATGTTTTATATTATTTGGTATTTCAATTTCAGAAAAACCTGATGAAACATCTTCATCATCATCCTCATTTAAATATAATGTTTCAATATCTAAATCAACTAATTTATCTTTATTTTCTATTGGATTTTCTGTTAAATCAAGAAACATTATCGTAAGAGGAATATTTGTAATATCAACAAAAGTTATATGATTTTTACAGGCATCAAATTTTCTTAATCTTAATGGTAATTTTGGAAAGTCTACCAATTTATTATCGGAAACATCAAGTATCATAAGTGTTTCAGGTAATTCTTCAAGTTTTTTTATCTTATTATTAAACAATTTTAAATTCTGTATTCCTATAGGATAATTTGTTAGTTCTTTAATTTTATTAACACTCATATCAATATCATTAATTCTAGTATTAATAAATGAAATCTCTTTTATAGAATTATTTGAAATATCTAAATTAGCAATTTCACAGTCTTCAAGTGTTAATTCTTCAATTCTATTTTCACTTAAATCTAGTGTAATACATTTAATATTCTTTAATGTTGTAATTTCTAAATTATTGTTGGATAATAATACTGTATCCCATTCACGACCTGCCAAAAATTCAACTTCCTCAATATAATTATTATTCAAATTAATACATATAATTGAATCTGGTATACTGTCTATCTTAGTTATTCTATTATTTGATAAAATAATATCTCCTTCTTCAGATGACAAACTTTCAAATATTGTAAATAATTGTTCGTTAGTAATATCTTTATTATGAAAAGTATTCATCTTTCTAATATGTTTATTATATGATTATATATATTAATTATTTTAATCAATTTTTTATTTTCTAAAATTATATTTATTTCTATCTAAATGTACTTCTTCCGAAGTAGATTTTTCTTCTAAGGGTTGATTTAATTTTTTTTTTATAAGATAAATAAAATTATCAAAAAGATTATCATAAATATCACTAAATTTTGTATCTTCTTTAATATTATAAAATCTATTAAATTTAATATTTTTTTTTATATTATTATAAATCGGTATTAAAATATTTTTTAAATAAATTTCTAATTTTAAATTTACCTTATCTTTATCAGTATTAGCTGTTTTATTATCTATTGTATTAGTCGTATCAGTTTTATTATCTATTGTATCTGTTGTATCAGTTTTATTATCTATTGTATCAGTTGTATCAGTTTTATTATCTATTGTATCTGTTGTATCTGTTTTATCTATTGTATCTGTTGTATCTGTTTTATCTATTGTATCAGTTGTATCAGTTGTATCAGTTGTATCAGTTGTATCAGTTGTATCAGTTGTATCAGTTTTATCTATTGTATCAGTTGTATCTGATGTATTTTTATTAATAATATTAACATTAGTAATATCAGTATTATTTGTTGCATTAGAAATATAATTAATTTCATCATCAAATGGTAATTTTTTTTTTAAAATGAGATTATTTTTAAGAATATTTGTTTTAATATCAAAAAAATATGCAAAATCAACATTTAATTCCATAACTTTAGAAGGATCGATAGAATTACCATATAAAATAACTCCATTTGATTTTTTTTGATTAACATCATTAAATAGTTTAGTATAGTCAATATTATCAGGATGATCGTATAATTTAAAATTTATATTTTTAGCTTCTACATTAATAAATTTTTTTTGAAAATAGTCATTAATATTTATGAGAGTAAACTTTGGTTCTATATCAGATTCTAATTCTTTAGCTATATTAGATTTATTAGAAGTAGGCATACCAATTAATAATATTATCATTTGACCGAATTCTTTCAAATAAGCCTCAATTATATTCATCTTGTTATTCATAAAAAAAATTTATATTTATATAATTATAATATATAAATATATTATTATGGCAATTATAAATGAAAGTATATTAATATTAATATCAGTATTACATATAATGGTAATATTATTTGTTTTATGTGCACCATTTTCAAATAGTAATTATTTACTATTAATGCACTTAATAATTATACCATTTATTTTACTACATTGGTATATAAATAACAACAATTGTAGTTTAACTGCTATAGAAAAATTTGTAAAAGATAAAACAGAAGGACAAGATACAAATAAAGAAGATTGTTTCTCATATAAATTTATAGCTCCAATTTATGATTTTAAAAAAAATACTAAAGATTTTAGTAGTTTTACATATGTTTTAACAATTGGATTATGGCTTACATCTCTATGTAGATTTATTTGTAAAATAAATGATGGTGAAATAGATTCATTCTGGGATGTGTATAGAATATAATTATTCGCAAACACTACTTGTTGAACTAGAATTAATATTATATGATTTATTATTATTTATAAATGAACTATTTCCACCACCATTTTGTTTTAATAATTTATTTAAAGGAACTGAATCACTAACTTGATTAGACATATGTTTTAATTCTGTTATAGAGTTTAAAGTAGAACTTGATTCATAATTAATAGTATCAGATCTTGACTCTTCATTTTTAATTTTATTTCTTATATCGCTAAGATTTATTGATACAAACTTATTATTAATATCTTCACTACCACCTCCAACTAATTTTTCATTTTTACTTAAAGATTCTGATTCAAAAGCGCTAGCTTCTTCATAACTAGTAGGACTTAAATCTTCATTATTTCCACCTACTAAAAAAATACTTGTATTAGATAAATTACTGTTTTGTGATGAATTACTCGTTAAAGAGTTGCCAATATCATCATTATTTATTTTACTCATAAAACTGGTACTAGTAGCACTAATATCCTCATTATTACCGCCTACTAAAAAAACACTTGTTTTAGATGAATTACTTTTAAGTGATGAATCACTAGTTAGAGAAACGGCAATATTATCATTTTTAATTTTACTCATAAAACTAGCACTAGTTGCACTAATATCTTCATTACCACCGCCTAAAGATTTATTTTTAGAATTAAAAATACTTGTATCAACAGAACTTTCATTAGAAATTATATACTTCTTTTTGTATTGATTATTTAAATCATCAAGAGGAACATTAACATCAATACCAGCTTGATTTGTAAAAGTAATATATTTGCTATTTCTAGAATATTGCTTAAAATTTAAATTTTGATTATTAAAATTTAATTGTAATCCATTTATATTCTTAATTAAATCAATTGTATTTTTTAAATCTGAATGAACCATATTTTTATTATATAATATATTTATATTATAAAAAAATATTATATTTATAATTTTATTTTTATTTTTTCATTTTATCTAATTTTTCCTTAATTATTTTATTTTCATCTCTTAAAGTTTCAATCTTTGCATTTGCTTTATCTATTTCATCCTGTATTACCATATTTTCAATCTTCCTTTTTAATGATTTAATTTGAATTAAATTCTTTCTGGCTTTTAAGGTTAACATTGTCTTATTTAATTCTAATGATGCTAAAATCTCTCTTTTTTTTTTATTCTCTATAACCTTTGAATCTATTTTATTTAAACCATAATATCTAATCTCTCCTTGTGTATAACATTCATCCATTGTTCCTCTCCTTCTATTTTTAGGAACAGTTTTTACACCACAATACGGTTTTAAATGATTATCGTTATCAGATTGTTTTTTAGATTGTTTTTTGGAATCTTTTTTAGATTGTTTTTTAGATTCTTTTTTGGATTCTTTTTTGGATTCTTTTTTATCTTTTGACTTTCTAAATTTACTCTTAAAATCTTCTTGTTCTTCAGTTTTAGAATTAGATTTAGGTTTAGCTTTACCTCTCGGCATATATATATTTATATATATATATTATTGTTTTGTAATTATTTTACACAAATCATTAATATTTTTAATTAATTCACCCTTATCAAATGAATAGTTTTTATATACTTTTTCTAAAATTATATCTAAACTTTTTATTATTAAATTATTATTCTTATATTTTTTTTTTATATTATATATTAATTCAAAACCTGATACACACGCTCCAAAATTATTTACATCTATATTTGTAAAATATTCAATTATCTTCTCTAAACTAAATTTTAAATCATCCTTATTATGCTCTTCTGTGGTACTTGATTCTGCTGATTTACTTGATTCTTTTGATTTACTTGATTCTTTTGATTTACTTGATTCTTTTGATTTACTTGATTCATTAGAATTTGTTGATTTAGAATTTGTTGATTCTTTTGAGTTAGTTATTTTTAATTCATTAGATTTATTTGATTCATTAGCTTTATTATCTGTTATAGAAACAACAGAATAAGAGAAATCTTTAAATTTTTGTTGAATGAGTGAATCTATATCTTGAATTTCATTTACTGGAAATTCAGTATCAAATTGATAATTTTTTAATTTATTATCTGAATTAGGTTTATTATTATTAATAAATATGTTTAAATTATTATAATTTTCTGATAATTTTTCATCAACAGTATAGTTATTATATTGTGTTGAATCAATTCCCATATTAGATTTAATAGTATTAAGAATTTTAATACAATCAAGTAGATCTAAATTATTTTTAGAATTTTTAATTTTTTTTTTAAGATTATCAAGTGAATTTTTTTTATTAGAAATACTATTTTTAATAATTTTAATTAGAGTATTAATACTTAGATTTACGATAGATTTTACTTTAATTTTACAATTACAATTTTTAACATGAGATTTAATTTGATGAATAAAGATATTATCATTATTTACAGTAGATTTATTAATATTAAAAAATTCATCACAAATAGAGAAATAATAATTATTATTTTTATTTTTAATAAAATCAGTAATAACCGATTTTATTTGTTTATTATACTTTCTTTCAATATAGTTTTCATCAAGATTTACAAGTCTAATAAATAATTTCTCTGCTTCAACTGAATTAAAAAGTAATAATTTATTTTGATTTAAATTATTAATATAAAGTTTATTAAATTCTTTAACTGAATCTAATTTATATTTGAAATTAATATAATCTATATTTGCTTCCGAATAATCATTAGATATATCCATAATTTTTAATAAAAAGTTATAAAGTTCAATCATATAATTAAATATAAATTATTTAATTATAAAAAAATAATTATTAACCCGCATAAGAGATACTAATTATATGCAAAATAAACGATACCAATTATACTAATAATAAGTAATGATAATTTTGAATAATCACCTAAATAATCCCAATAAAAAAAAATAGTATATAATAATAGAATAGTGCCACCATATGTTAGACCTTTATTAACAACATGATTACCTTTATTAGCTACATCTTCAATAAAAAAATATGCGATAATAATACTCATAATACCTATAAAATAAACATACATAGTATAACTTTCTAATTTTTCATTTTCATTAACAATAGAATTACTTAATATATCTGCGAGTTTATTAGCTAATAAAATATATAATAAAACAAATAATCCAATTAAAATAATATTAAATTTACCATTTTGATTATTTACTATTTTATCAGTATTTAATTTATTAACTGTTTTATCAGTAGTCATAATATAATATTAAAAAGGAAAATAAAATTTATTTTAAATTTAGATGTATAAAATAATCAATATATTTTATTATTTCATCAATAGTATCTGAATAATAATTATTACTATAAATAGATTCAAATAAAATTGTTTTATAATTAAGATAAGTTTCAAATAAATCTTGATAGTTATCTTCAATTAATTTACAATCAATCATAATACAACAAATAAATAGATTTCCATAGTATTCTCCTAATTTAATTAAATTTGGATCTTTATATTCTCCTGTTCCCATAAATTTTGCTAACAATAATAGTATATAAAAAAAATTGGATAGAAAGTCTAAAAAATCATTCTTTTTATTAATTAATAGTATATTTTCTATAACCGGTGTAATTTCAATTATTAAATTATGATAATTAAAATTAATTTTCTTTTTTATTAATTTACTATCATCTAATCTTGAATTTAAATAATCAATATTTAGACTTATATTTTTAAAAAAATTAGTTATAATATTTTGTATTATAGGTTTATTATATAAAATACTATTTTTTATACTTAAATAAAAAGATAATAAAGAACTTGCTATATAATAACCGTGCACTGATATTTTATTAATTTTACAATATCTATTCATTTCAGTAAGAAATAAGATAGGTATTAAATATTCAATTTCAGATATTATTGGTAAATTAATTTTATATGTTGATATAAATTTATCAAAAGCTTTTTTATATAGCAAAATATTATTTAAATTCTTAAATTTTATAAAATTACTCATTTATAATTATAAATTCTTATTTTTTACAATTATAAACATATATAAAAAATTATAGTAATAATTCTAAACTATCGGTAATACAATAACCATAATTTAATTGTGCCATAGAATCTATCATTTTATCTCCCGGATTTAGGGGAGATAAAAAATGTATATAAGAAAAATATTGATATTATTATATATATGAAAATTACAGAATTTCTTAAAAGATACTCATTGATTGATAATAAATTTATTGAAGATTTTTATACATTTTATGATGAAGGTAAAAATGAGTACGATTTTACTATTAGTTTATAATTAGTTTCTAATTGGCTAAATGTAAGAAAAGATCATCTAAAAACTTTATTGCAATCTAATTTTATTAAAAATACAGATTACATTGAACAAAAAATAAGTGGTCAAAAAGGTACAGGAACTAATAATCGTATTGATGTTTTACTAACATATACTTGTTCAAAATTACTATGTATGATTTCAAAAAGTGAAAAGGCAAATATCATACGAAATTTTTATATTGAATTGGAAAAATTAATAATATCTTACAAAGATAATATTGTAAATGATCTTAATAAACAATTAGGTGTACAAGTTAATAATAACAAAATAATTGAAGAAAATAGTGGAGAAGGATTAATATATATATTAAAAGTTGAAGATGAAACTTATAAAATAGGAACTAGTGCAGAGTTAAAAAAAAGAATGACTCAATATAATGTAGGAAGAATAAACCAATTACCAATCGTATATGTATTTAGATGTAAAAATATTAAAGAAGTTGAGAAATGTGTTAAAGATAATATGGTAAAATATAGACTAAAAAATCATAAAAATAATGAAATTTTTAAAGTTGATGATGAATTTATTAAAGATACTGTTATATATTGCAATAAAAAAACAATTAAATTAAAAGAAAATAAAAAATTATTAAATTCCAAAAATATAAAAAATTGGTTAATAATAATTGATAAAAAAAATATTGATACATCTCAATTATATAAACCTATTAAAAAGTATCAAAGAAAAGTAGGCACCAAAAAAACAAGTAAAACTCTCAGTAAAAAACATAGTAAATCTAAAACCAGTAAAAAATAATCAATTTTTTATGTATATTTAATTTACTCTACTTTTTATGATTATAAACATATAAAAATTACAGTAATAATTCTAAACTATCAGATGTTCTAGTTATAGCTGTATATAAACATTTCAAAACCTCATCTTTGCTTTTATTTTCAAAAATATCTGCTATATCAATATAAACGTTGTTAAACGTTGAACCTTGACTTTTATGGACTGTAATACAATAACCATAATTTAATTGTGCCATAGAATCTATTATTTTATTTTGCCATTCTTTCCATAGAGTATTCATTTTCTTTTCTATAATTGAAAATAAATTACATTTTTCCATATTATCAATATCCTTAATCTTATTTATTTTTGAATAAAGTTTTTCTTTTAATTTTAGTAGCTTAATATTACCAATTTCTACAATCTCATTATATTTTATAATATCATCTTCATGTATTGTCATAATAGTAATATTTTCATCATTTAATCCATTAGTAAATAAGGTTTCATTATATTTATGTACTAAATTATTCATAAAGTTAATATTTTTATCTATATTGTTAATTAAAACTAGTTTCTCATACTGAGAAAGGGTTTTAGATTTAGATTTGTAAATATTTATTTCTATTTTCTTTTTTAACTTGTTAAAATTATCAACATATATATTTTCATCACTATTTATTTTTCTAACTTGCATTTCATATATTCTAATTGGATTATCATCTATAATTTTATTTAATTTATTAACATAATCTGTATATATATCAACAATATTTTGAGGTAAAAAACTACTACTTTTCTTAACTTTTAAATTATCAAATTTAGTTATTCTTGTTTTTATATCATATAATTTAACTTGCTCTGATGTATAAAAGTTTATATAATTATTGTTATTATTATTATTATCTTTATTATTATCTTTATCATAATCTCCAAGCTTTACCCTATAATAATCTTGAAAAATTAATATTTCTCCTAATTCATATTTTGCTAAATTTTCTTTTTTAAAAATAGCTTTTCTAATATAATCATTATATAAATTACACTTTTTATTAGTCCAACTTAATATAATATTATTCTTACTATTATTTGTAATAAAATTATTCAACCATTCACTACTATTATCATGAATTTTAATAGTATTACTATTATATAATTCTAAATTAGGCATATCATCATCATTACCAGATAAAATCCATTTTCTATGTTGATTTGATAAATCCATAATATTATTATTTTTGGTTCTAATAATCTTTTCTAAATAATATTTAGTAATATCTCTGGTAAATATTTTACTTATTTTTTGATTTACAGGTGGTAATTGTGCTGGATCGCCTAAATAAATAACTTTTAATTTGTTATTTTTATTTTCTTCATAATTTCTCTGTAATTCTAATACAATATCATTAATAATTTGATTATTTAACATAGAACATTCATCAATTACAATTAAATTATAAATATCCCAATTTGTATCAACTAAACCTTTCGCAAAATATGTATTTCCATTATTATCAATATAATTTTGATAATTTAATAATCTATGAATCGTTAAAACTTCAACATATTTCATCAAATTCTTTGATTTTTCTTTTTCATAAATATTACCATATAATTTATTTTTAATTATACCAACCGCTTTATGCGTTGGTGCAGCTATAGCAATTCTTTTAACCAATTTATCATTTATTATATCATTAATAAATTTAGTAATTAATGTAGTTTTACCTGTTCCTGCATAACCAATTAATAAAACTTCACTCTCATCTGAATTTAAAAATTTTAATAAATTATTATAAACATTATTTTGTTCTTCATTTAATATAATATTTGCCATATATCTAAACTATATAATAATATACAGTTTATTTTAAATAAAATCAATTTTTATTTAGCTAGTAAATATTCATTTATAGTCATGCCACAGTAATCTTGTGGTTTAATTCTGTAATCAATAGGAGTATATATACCTATTTTTTTGGATTCCTTTAATAAAAATATAAATATCTTTTTAAATAAAGGTGTATGACCAAATTCAGGACATGCTACATGTGCTAATTCATGAATGACAACATACATAATTGTATTAATATCATGAATTTCATTTAATAATTTAGATCTTAAACAAATTACAATTTTTTCACCCTTATTAATAGTATAACTAGTATTTTTTTCATCATCTGGAGTTTCCATAATGTTAATATGCTTTGTTCTTTTTACTAAATTACTTATATATTCTTTTTCATTTTCGTGATTTGAAATATTATCTCTTAAATGTATAACTAATTTTTTAATATTATTTTTAATAGTAGCTAAAGTATTAGCGGCTATACTTTTATCTTCAACATTTCTAACAAAATATTCTTGATTATCAACTGTAGAAATTTGATTAACAAGATTATCCTTATAATATGTTTTATAATAAAATATATAAACAATTAAAAATAGTATAAGAATTAAAATTATTATCATCATTTAAATATAAATTATAAATAGAAATAATTTAATTAATTATAAAAGTTTTTTTTTATTTATATAATTATATTATATAAATAATGGGATTAACTTTTTCAACTCCTGTACAAGAAGATTCAATACCAAATCATGTTAAAGTGCAAAATATTCAATCATTAGCAAACGCTAATGTTGAGGATAATAATATTTTAGATACTTTAAATCTTTCAGAACTAAATCCTTCAGTTAAAAAACAAATGCCTCTTGTTGGTGGTGATGATTATACTTCCGAAGGAGAATTTGCTTATAATTTTCCTCAGAAAAAACATAGACAAGAAAGATATATTAACTATGACTTATTTAATGTTATGACTAATTTAGAAGCTAAAAAGAATATAGTAGGTGGTAATT
>Ga0169931_10005736_pt1 | contig 18875 bp, 20 predicted proteins | sample Kivu_15m_20L_FD_129675 | JGI IMG/M metagenome (GOLD analysis project Ga0169931, IMG submission 129675) | Freshwater microbial communities from Lake Kivu, Western Province, Rwanda to study Microbial Dark Matter (Phase II) - Kivu_15m_20L... | ecosystem: Environmental > Aquatic > Freshwater > Lake... | reverse complement strand
GTGCGCGAATAAGTATAGCCCTTGTTTTCATCAATGCCCACTTGAGTATAGGTAGAAGTTTGATAAATTGGAAATATCGTAGCGCCCGTTGCTGGATCCGGCGCTTGCCCCACAAGTATCGAACGCGTTTCAAACCCCCAGGATTTTTCAAGTTCTTGTTGGGCTTTATTTAATTCCACCCGTGTCTTAAAATCTGATCTTTTCATTTAAACTCCTTGATAAAGCTAATTATCTCATGATAAAGCCAGTATTTAATCAGATTTTACCTCTTTTATCTTAACCTAAAAGGTTGATTTTTCAAGCTAAATTACATGTTTAAAAAACCAAAAAACTGGGAATAAAATACTTGTGGGTTGCTGTTGATGTTGAGGTTTTTATTTTTTCTTGGCGGAATTGTCGCGGGCTTTATGGCCGCAATATTTTTATTGCCTCTGCCTGGAAAAACCTTTTTCAATCGCATGTCACGCTTACCTAATGGGGTCAAAAACCTTATAGATAACGGTTTAGACCTGGGTAATGCGTTTTTAAAAATTGGTTTAACAATTTATAAAGAGCTACGTTTTGGGATAAATTTGGGGATAAATAAATCTAAAATAAGCGTCAATAAATTAAGGGAAAGGTTTCAAAACCAGCCAAATAGCTGGAAAGAAGCCAAATTTCCGCCTAAAAAAATAAAAGAGGTAAACACAAATGACGTTTAATATGGAAATAATTGATCTGGTTTTAGTTATCAGCCTAGCTTTTTTGGCTTTAAGTTCGGTAATTTTTATCATTTTCTTCGTGCCCGTTCTAATCCAATTGGCAAGGACTCTTGAGGCGCTTCATACGCTAATTAGCTTGCTAAAAGATTATGTTATTGCTGTAAATAACAAAATAAACAGCGCTGGACAAACACTCAGCCAAGCCGGTGCTTTTTTGTTTAACCTAGGCTCTAGTATTGGTGAGGGTTTTATGGATTTAGTAGGAAATGTTTTTAAGCGAAAATAAAAAGGAGTGCGATAAAATAGTAATCATGGAAAAAAATAATAGAGGTAATGGATTTTTGAAATTCTTGTTTGGTATGTTTTTTGGCGTATTGGCCGGCTACCTAGTGGGAATTTTAACAGCGGACAGAACTGGCGCTCAGCTTAGAAGAGATATCGAAATGGGTTCTAGTGATTTTTTCGCGAACATGAGAGATAAACTTGAAGATCTAAAAGATCAAGCTACCGTCAAGATCAAGGATCTAAAAGACTTTGCTGATGAGAAACTCAGAAGATCAGCAGAAAATATTCAAGAGCAAGTTCACTCTCTTGGCAACCAGTTAGAAGAACTTACCAAAAGACAAAAAGCTGGCACAGCTAATAAAAACTAATTAAGTGATTTCTAGTTTTTATAACCGCCACAAAATTAAAATTATTACTCTAGCCCCGATTATATTGGGGCTGGGGTTTTTTATATATAGCGCTCTATTTGGACTGTTAAGGATTTATAACACCAAGATTCCAGAAGATTTTTCTAAGATAAATCTCAAGCTTGATAATTACGTTATCCAAGAGATTGATAGGACCACGAACAAACCCAAATGGACACTGAATTCTAGCCACGCAGAAGCTACCAGCGACGAAACAAAAGCTAAGATTATTAGCCCCGAACTAAAATATTTTGGAGATGAAAAAGGATTCACCATCAGCTCAGCTTACGCAATACTCGATAAAAACACTCAGGCAGTAGAACTCGTCCAAGATGCTAGGCTCGATACTAATAACCAAAAAATAAAAATCCAAGCAGGCAAAATTTTATTTTCTGAATCCAGCTCTGTAATTGGCTTCCAGGACTCATGGCGCTTGAATACCGATAGCGGGTACGAAATCATCGGCTTAGAAGGGTCTATTACAAAAGATTTTAAGACAATTACGAGCAAAACCAATAGCACTCTGAACTCTACTAAAGATGGTATGAAATTAAATGCTGATCGCATCACTGTTAATAGCGATGCGGATTTGAGCATCGTCGCGGAGGGTTCAGCCAAGCTCGATCTTAAAAACAACCAAGAACTCCGAGCCGAAAAAATCGAAATTTATAAAAACGGCAAGATCAAAGCTCTCAATAACGTAAAAGTTGTTAGCGCTGGTATGAACTGTTCCGCTCAAAGGCTTGACGTCGCACCTCACCCAAACAAAAAGCCTAAAACCGGCATCTTCACTGGCAATCCCAGCGCCACACAAAAAGGTAATACCATATTTGCAGATATTATTCGATACGATTTTGACTCTGCTCTGGTATCCTTTGAAGGGAATGTCCACTCTTAGGATTTTATTTTTTGCTTTTTGCGCGACTATGTTTTTAGTGGGCGCGCGCGCTGGAGCCTTTGACTTAGAAAAATCAAATCTAAAAGATCTAAAAATTTTATCAGCTGAAAAACTCGATTATAAAGAAGGCGATTCCGTGCTGATGGGTAATGTAAAAATCAAAATGGGCAATTACATTATTTCTGCGCCTAAGGTTTTTGTGGACTCAGACGCTAATGGGCAACCGGCTTTGGTGAGATTTGTGGAAGACGCCCAGCTCGATTCTAAAGATCTAAAAATCAAAGCACATGAAATGTTTTTTAATGTTAAGACTTCGATTTTTAGTTGTTTTGCCAGCAATGAACTTCTAGTAGAAAGTAAAATCATAGAAGCGAATAAAGAAATGCTTATCTACTCTTGGTATCAAGAATATAACCTTGACTCCGAAACTGCTTTGGTGAAAGCGTTTGACGAGAGTACAGCACCTAGCAAAAAAGCTCCTAACGACCATTACAAGCGAGTTCATTTTTTTAGAGACGATTTAAAAATTATTTCTGATAAAATCGAAATCAATAATAAAAAAGGTAAAACCGAGTTTGTGGATTTTTTGGGTGATGTAATAGCCGTCGATACCGACAAAAGAATCGAATCCAAAAGTTTACTTTTCTTCCCAGCAAACTCAATGCTTAAAGCTAGTGAAGACGTAAAAGTGTTTTACTACGACGAAAATAAACCTACTTATCTTTTTGCAGATATAATCATTTATGAAGATAAAGAAAAAATTCTAACAGCACTTTCTGACAGGATCGAGTCCCAGAGCGAGGTTCATAGCCAAAACACCTTCGGTAAATCTCGTCAAATCACCCTGGTTCTAAACAAAAACAACAAACCAGAAAACGCCATACTCACCGGCAACGCCTTCGCTCAGCATAAAGACAAATCTCTTCTTGGACACGAAATTCTATTCGATATCCAGAACCAAAACATCAAGACTCTAGTTGGACGCCCCAAGACCCAAATTCTCAAAAAATCAACTAATTAAAAAAACGCTGAATATTACATCTATGGAATATTCAGTAACTTAGCTTAAGCGGCGTGGAAAGCTCTAACAGCTTCAGATCTAGCAGGGTTTTCAAGACCAGCAAAATTTATTGCTGCGATTTTAACTGCCTGACCCACATAAGATGCAGAATTAAATAACTCTGCTCTAAATAGAGCACCAGCTGCTTTAGCTAAGGATCTTGCAGGATTTCTATCCTGGCTGACTCTCAGCTTCGCTGATGAGAGACTGTTTGTAGCAGAAGCTACATTTGCAGTCATCATAATTAATATTTTAGCATTTTTGGGGTTTAAAATTCAAGTAATGCGTGTTTAAGGGTAAAATTAAGCCCTAGACCATGAGTGAAACTACTTGTAAAAAGGGCTATTTTGGGAAATTTGGGGGGCAGTTTGTGCCTGAGACTTTAATGCCAGCCCTGCAAGAGTTTGAGCAAAACTACGAAATTTTCAAAAAAGATAATGAATTTAAAAAAGAATTGGATGGATTGCTTAGAGATTTTGTCGGCCGGCCGACTCCTCTTTATCTAGCCAAGCGGCTTTCAGAGTATTACCATAATAAGTGTAAAATCTATCTCAAGCGCGAAGATCTTAATCACACTGGCGCTCACAAGATCAATAACGCTCTGGGACAGGCTTTGATCGCCCAAAAAATCGGCAAAAAACAAATTGTGGCCGAAACAGGAGCGGGCCAGCATGGAGTAGCGACTGCGACTGCTTGTGCCTTACTTAATCTCAAGTGCAAAATTTTTATGGGCAAAGAAGATATCGCGAGGCAAGCTCCTAATGTCCAGCGCATGAAACTACTTGGAGCTGAGCTCATCCCTGTCACAAGCGGAAGCGGCACTCTAAAAGATGCGACCTCAGAAGCAATCAGGTACTGGGTTACAAACGTAGAAACCACTCACTACATCATCGGAAGCACCGTCGGCCCGCATCCTTATCCAATGGTAGTTAGAGATTTTCAAAAAATTATCGGCGAAGAATCAAAAACCCAAATCCTAGAAAAAGAATCGCGCATGCCTGATTACGTGCTAGCTTGCGTGGGTGGCGGATCTAACGCTATGGGAATTTTTTATCCATTTTTGGCGGAAGCTAGAACAGGCATTACTAAGCTTATTGGACTTGAAGCAGGTGGCTCCGGGATCGACACTAACAGACATTCCGCTTCGTTGTCTCTGGGCAAGCCTGGTGTTTTGCACGGTTCTATGAGCTATCTACTTCAAGATGAATTCGGACAAATCCAAGAAGCTCACAGTGTTTCGGCTGGACTAGATTATCCTGGCGTAGGTCCAGAACACAGCTACCTAAAAGATGAGAATCTAGTCGAGTATTATGCTATCGATGATAATCAAGCCCTGGGCGCTTTCCAGAGACTCTGCCAGCTTGAGGGAATTATCCCAGCGCTAGAAAGCTCTCATGCTCTTGCTTACCTTGATACCCTGACTCAAAAAGCTCAGCAAGATTCAATCATAGTCATCAATCTATCAGGTCGCGGCGATAAAGACTTAGATACGGTAATTAAAATTATAAGTTAATTAGAGTTTGAAGAATTTCATCTGAAGTAGCAATAACTCTAGAGTTCGCTTGAAGACCTCTTTGGAAGCCGATCAACTCTGCAAATTCGTTTGCTAGGTTTACGTTAGATTGTTCAAGAGCTCCAGATACAATTTTTACTGCAGAAATCGATGGTGCGTTTTTATCGAACGGACCGCCTACTACTGAAATACCAGCAATACCTGAGTTTGAAGACTCTTCGTATTTATTACCACCCTTATTTAATAAACCATCTGGGTTAATAAAGTTAGCAACAAGAATTCTACCCAGCTTAATTTCCTCAGATAAAGGTCCAAACGCTGATATAGAGCCGTTCGCTTCGATCTTAAAGTTAGAGGTTTCAACTTCCAAGTTAGGATCTTGAGTATAAAAGAAATTTGGAATTTTAATCGGAGACATTAATTTTCTAAGATCCGTAACTGCTATATATTCAAAATCTCTATCTCCGACGGTTATACTATCACTAGACTGAGCATCTGTTGATTCAAAAATCATAGTATCACTTGTCTCTGTAATAGAATCAAATTCAACGTTTTTAAAAACATCCTCAATAGAAGTAACACCAGGCTCAAATCTAATTCTCAATTGAATTGAATTTCCAGATGAGTTAGTCATACTAAAAGAAAGAACGTTATCCAAAATTTGCTGTTCGGTATTTAAAGTACATTTAAATTTGCTGGTTGCAGTACCAGCATTACCATTATCAAAAGTGAAAATTAGTTTTCGATCAGCATCCTTACTCACGATTAAATCACCTTTGAGAGGGACATCAATGCCTACGCCCGACTGGAGCAAATTACCTCTAACACTTAATTCAGCCAAAACAGACGAATTAAATACCGGGACAGCACCTGTTACGTTATTTATAGTAGGGGTAGGTATTGGTAAACCAGAGCTTGATCCATTTGTTGGTAAAATATCACCAATTTCTTGATCAGCAAAAAAAGTAACTGCAGAGTATCCTGATAATGACCTTATTTTACCAGTTTGGTTATCATAGAGCATAGCCCCCATAACCTTGTCACCGTTTGCGTTACACAAGTGCTCATCTGAGTCAATCATAAAGTGACCATCGCGAGTATATTGAGGAGCTGTAATAGATGTCGATTCATCATCGGTTTCTGAACTAACCACAAAAAAGCTACTTCCTGATCCTGAAAGAGCTAGATCAGTTGCAGAACCAGTATTTTTTAACGGACCCGGAGTAAAAGATGTACTAATATCACCAAGCTTCATACCTGTACCAATTTCAAAAGGGTTAGTACCGGCGATTGTCCCTGTCGGAGAACTCGCTGGCCTTGACATATTACTTGTTTCTTCGACGAAATAAATTCTCGAGCTCTTAAACGCTGTCGTATTAACGTTGGCGATGTTATTAGAAATAACGTTAATTGCATTTTGCTGAGTCGTTAGCGCGCCCGCTCCAGTAAACAGTGATGGTATTGGCATTTTTTTCTCCTATAAATCCTTTAATTAAATATTTAGTGTAGTCTCCAAAATATCGTTTGCAGTAGTAGCCGCCCTAGAAACCGCTTGGTAAGACCTTTGAAAAGCCATAAGATCCACAAAAGCAGCACTTAAATCAGCATTAGACCCCTCTAGAAACCCAGACTGGATAGCAGTACCAGCAGAACCCGTACCTTGAGCAAGGGCCGTAGAAAATTCTGGGGTACCAGAATTTACAGACTCCTTATAAAAATTAGATCCTATAGATTCAAGACCTTGAGCATTTATAAAAGTAGCTACTTGAAGCTGATCAATTAAAACCATTTGCTCAGAGCCAGGTAATTGGGCTCTAATCTCGCCAAAAGAATTAATTTCAAGAGCAGTAGCTTCAATAGGGATATTGATTTTTCCTCCACCAGCTGAAAGCACATAGCTTCCATCAGCAGTAACAAAATCACTCATTCCATCAATTTTAAAATGCCCGTCTCTTGTGAATACTATCTGGCCATCAGCGTTCTGTACTGTAAAAAATCCTTCGCCTTGAAGTGCTAAATCAGTAACCATATTAGTAGGTTGATTTCGTCCTTGAGCAAAATTTGTAGAAATGGCATTTACACTAGCGCCTGAAAAATTTGTTTCAAGCCCAGGAATAGTAACAGCTTCGAAGTTTACTCTTTTTGATTTATAAGCTGTCGTGCTGACATTAGCTATATTGTGGGCCGTAACATCAATAGCTTGTTGTAACCCTTTTAGAGTTGAACCTGATGCTTGTAGAGAACTAAATGACATTGGACTCCTTTTTTTAGTCTTCCTTGTCATTATCTGCAAATTATTAAACTTTTATACTTAGGCCATTAATGTATTTATTTCAATCTATATGGCCTAATTTACTGATTTTGATCCTACAAACAGATTAGTGTTAGAAATTTTCTAAATAGTTTAGCTTAGAAAAAAGCCTACGAAACGCGCAAAAATAGCACCAAAACCAAAAGCCAAAATCCAAGAAGCTAACCAAATAGATACAGCTGATTTTAGATTTCGCTCTTTTATCATTACAGCCAAGGTAGCTATGCAAGGTACAAATAAAGTTAAAACCAAGCAAGAAGTTATTATTTGACTAGGCGTTAAAGGTATCTCTAATAATCCAAAAGCGCCAAAATCTCGTCTAATCATACCTAATATAAAACTTAAGCCAACTTCTCTTGGCAGAAGTAAAACTTGAGTAATTAAAGGCTCAAAGAAAATAATAATCTTATCCAGGAATCCAGCCACCTGAAAAAAAGCAACTACTCCAGCAGCCACAAAAAACGCACCAGTAGCTTCATCCATAAAAACTTTTGTGCGGACAAAAGTTTTTTTTAATAAATTTTTAAGGCGAGGAAAACGCAAAGGAGGAATATCAGATATAAAATGCCCGCAATCTCCTGGAACTAGCTTATTGAGGGCAAGCCCGACTACTCCAAAAATCACCACCAAGGTCAAACCCCAAATCAACCAAGGTCTTATACCTTCTATATTAGTAAGCAAACCTTGGATCACACCTAATTGAGCTGAGCAAGGGATAGCTAGCCCCAAAAGCGACATGGCAATTAATTTTTCTTTTTTATTATTTAGCAAGCGAGTAGTAACGACAGCCATAGTAACGCAACCACCTCCAAGAATCAAAGGAATAATAGCTCGTCCATTCATTCCAAGACGAGTAAGCAAACCATCAGCTAAAACTGCTAAGCGAGGCAGATATCCAGAATCCTCTAAAATAGCAAGTCCGAGATAAAAGCCCAGAACTAGAGGAAGTAATAAACCATATAAATATGTTACTGTAAGTGTCAAAACACCATAGTCCCCAGCCAAAAAGGTTCCCAGGGCGGCTTTTGGATTACTAACTAATAAATTAGCAAGATTATCATGATAAATGGGAAAAAACTTAGAGACAATATTTCTTATAAAAGGCTCATAAATATTATTAAAAAAATTAGTCTCAAAAAAATCGACTACAGTGCCCGCCACAAAATTTCCCAAAAACTTATAAAGAAAAAGGTATAAAATCAAAGCCGCACAAACCCCGCCCCAAAGAGGGTTTAACAAGATTTTGCCAAGGAAGACTCTTTTAGAAAAACCTGATTTGGATACGCAGGCTTTGCACAGTTCATCGACTTCTTTTCTGCGAATTTTATAAATTTTTTCACGCAGGTCAAGAGCATCTTTAGCTAGTTGAAAATTGTTTTTTTCAGCAATATTTTTATCTGCCTCAGCAATCAGCATCGCTTCTCCGCGCGATAAAGTATGATCCAAGAACGGCTCTATAAGAGCGTTTATCTCTGGTGATATTTTTCCAGGGTGAATATTAGACTGATCTTTTAAATCTGGAGCGTTAATAATTTCTTGCTTAAGCGATTCCATCCCAAACCCTGTAACAGCGATAGCTGGGATAATCTTAATACCAAGAGCGCTAGAAAGCTCATCAATATTGATTTCTACTTTTCTAAATTCAGCTTCATCAATTAGATTTAAGACCATTATCATTGGCTTACCAATATCTGTTAACTGCTTAGTGAGAAATAAATCCCGGCTTAAACTAATTGCTGAAACGACATTGATAATAATGTCAGCATCTAAAATATAATCGCGAGTAGCAATCTCCTCATCATTAAAGCTAGAAACCCCATAAACACCGGGCGTATCCACTAAATTAAAAATATAATTTTGAGATTCGGGGTGAAACTTCTCATCTTGATTGAGTTTGATGGGCGCGTTAGCAATTTCAATAGTAGTACCTGGATAATTACTCACATCAGCATAAATGCCGGTCAAGTGATTAAAAATCACGGACTTTCCGACGTTGGGATTGCCCACAAGTGCGACTTTGATTGCTTTTTGGACTAGTGCTGGCATAATTAGTTTTCTTGACTTACCTCTATCAAACTAGCAAACTTAGCCCCAATAGCTATTTCTTGCAAATCTTTTTGAATAACCACTGGCCCGAAGGGAATTTTTGCCACACAAACTAAAGTATCTCCCTGGCTGATTCCTAACCTAATTAGTTCGTATTTGATCTCATCAGGGATTTTTAGGATTGAAAAACGCTCAGAAGGCTTGATTTTATTGAGTTTTATGCTTGCTAAGGTTTTTTTCATAATTGAGAACCTTTCTCAATTAAATTATATATTAAATTTGCAATAAAAAATCTTAAGACTTGCTACTATGATGAGGTAATGGAAAAACGCAGTGCGGCAAGGGAATTAGCGTTTTTAGCACTTTTCCAACTGCCACAGAATCCTGAAAAATTTGCTAATAAACTTTCTAAAATGGATTTTCATGCCATTTGTTTATCTGGGATTCGCACGCTTGCTGACCATGCACGCTCCAATCTCAACAAAGCCGAAGCTTTTTTTATAAAAACCGAAAGATCATTGATGGAATACCAGATCAATCACCCTCTCAATGAGCCTTTAGAACAGGGGACTAGATCAGTACCTCTTCCACAGACCCGAGATTTTCTTGATCGCATAGATGATTGTTATCAAGCTATCGCTCTTATGAAGGAAAGTTTACAAATACCAGAAATCTACTGGCATTATAACGACATCGACATTCAGGATTTTACTCTAACTTTATTAGATCAATTCAATAATAAACGAGAAGAAGTTGATAACCTCATAAAAGATGTATCCAAATCTTGGAATATAAACCGAATGTATAAAGTAGATAAACTAATTATCGAGCTTGCAATTTCAGAAATTATAAGTGCTGATATTGATCCAAAAGTAGTTATTTCAGAAGCACTAAAAATCGCAAGTAAATACTCCACAGAAGAAGGAGCTAAATTTATAAACGGAATTCTTGGCGATATACTCAAACAAGTTCAGGTTTAAAATTCTGCACCATCAAGGTAAGCAATAAAAATATTTTTAAGTTTTTTGATTAATTCTTCAGATCCATGGGCTGTCACCGTTCCATCAGTGTGCAACCAAATCAAGGCATTTGAACCTGAATTGAAAATTCTAAACAACATACCATTAGTTTGTCTTTGTTCTTGAGAAATAACTTCATTTGTATAAAACCAAGTGCTAACTTTATCTCCATTTAATTTAGTTTCGACGATTTTTTCTAGGCGACGATCAGCATCAAGAAGATACATAACCTCACCGCCATCAGCACGAAACTCATGCATAGCTGGAAGACCTTTGCTATCTTGGCTCAAATGGTAAATCTTGGAACCATCTACACAGTGCTCAACTGCTACATCATGACCTTCTTCATCTTTAGCAAAAATAAATTGATTGCCATTTGAAGATCTGTGAAAAGCAAGTTTTTTGCCTTCGCTATCGATAATTTCTTGAGTTTGAGAAATTGATTGTGAAAAAATAAATCTTGATTCGATTATTGAAGTGTCGATAATTTTGGTTTCAGCGTTTTTCATAGTGACTATATAAGGGTTATTCTTAATCTAAATTGACAAATATTTTTTAATTTTTTCTCTTGAAACACACTCAGCAAATGGGTTTCATTAAGAAACGGTTAAGAGGTTATGAAAGGGTTAAGAATCAATCAAAAAAAAGATTCTTTTGCAGTGACTCCTCAGAGGCTATTAGCCGAGCAGGATAAAACTCATTTAGATCACCACCCGCATCCTGATAGGCTTTTAGAGCATCGACAATAGAATGTCGAATTTCTGGTGTATTTTCAATAGTTGTTAAAACTTTTTTATAGTAATCTTCAAGATCTCCAAAACTTACATCTACACTATCTATTGAATCATCAGGTACCCCTGGGTTAACGAATATTTTTTTCTTTAATTTGTTGGATTTGATTAATTCAGAGACGAAGCTATAAGCCAGCATCTTGCTAACTTGATTTATTTCCATTTTTTACTCCCTCAAGTAAGCTCCCCAGATATTTAACTATATCGGTTAAATGGACTAGTTCTTTAGTAGTATTTTATTAAGAAATCAAATATTTGTTAAAACCAGCTTGCCAGCCTGAGAAGCGACTGCACTTAAACTATGCTTCTCAAGGGCTTTCTGGACGGCAAAGACGCCCATTTCATGAGCTAAAATCCTATCTCGCGCTGTGGGTGTACCGCCCCGTTGAATATGACCTAAAATACAAACTCTAAAATTAGGCTTACAGTTTTTATCACCAGTTGAGCAAAGCCTCTCTGTCAGGATCTTAGCGAGGTTTAGAGCTCCGCCTGTTTCATCTCCTTCAGCCACCACAGTAATATTGTGGCCCTTAGACCTTATATGATTAACTATTTCATCGATATTAGTAGCTGTTTCAGGAATTAAAACATTAACAGCCCCAGAAGCAGTGCCTACAGCTCGAGCTATATCTCCGCAATGTCGCCCCATAACTTCAACAATAAAGTGCATACTATGAGAATCACCTGTATCTCTCAAGTTATCAATAGCATGCATCGCTGTATTTATGGCAGTGTCATAGCCAATAGTAAAATCAGTACCTTTTACATCATTATCAATAGTCCCAGGCGCGCCCAAAACCAAACCAGCCCATTGACCATCTTGCTTATTTGCAAAAGCTTTTAAGCCGGCATAACTACCATCTCCCCCGCAACAAATCAAAGCTTTAATGCCAAGATTATCTAAGTTTTTTGCGGCAATTTGTCGTCCAGCTGGAGTCATGAAATCAGCTGAGCGAGACGTTTTTAGGATAGTGCCTCCTCGCTGAATAATATTACAAACAGAATCATAATCCATTAGTTTGATTTTATTTTCGATTAAACCTTGGTAACCCTCATAAATACCATAAACCTCTACTTTGTTTTCTAAGGCTTCTCTGACTACCGCTCTAATAAAGGCATTCATACCTGGGGAATCGCCGCCACTTGTCATAACTGCAATTTTATCGATATTAGTATTGCTCATAAACTATAATTATATAATGCTCTTAGTTTGCTCCGCTTGGAAAGAAGAAATAAAAGACTTAAATCCAAGCCTTACTAACAAAAATACCCTTATACAGCCCTTAGGAATTGGCTTTTTGGATGCTGGTATCGAGCTGAGTCGATTACTTACAAGTAATCCTAAAATCCAAAAAATAATTTTTTTGGGAACTGCTGGATCTTACAAAACTAATTTGAGAATTGGTGAAATTTTATCTATAAAAAGCACCGCTCTACTTAATCTAGGAACCAAGCTAGATCTAAGTTATAGTCCGATTAAAAATAATTTTATTTCTGCAAGTGAGATTTTTTCTGGCTTCAAAACCGCTCACTGCCTGGTTAGTATCGAAATTAGCAAAAAAGAAAATCTTGTTTTTAGCGATGAAGAGTATCTCCTTGAAAATATGGAGCTATTTGGAATCGCAAGAACAGCAGAAAAATTTGGGATTCCATGGAGTGCTATTGTGGCTGTTACTAATTATGTAGGCCCTAACTCTCATCAAGAGTGGGTTTCAAACCACCAAGAATGCTCTAAAAAATTGTGCGAACTTATAAATACAATGCTTTTACATAACTAGCCACTTCATTAAATAGTGGACCAGCAACTGTATCACCCCAGCCTCCAGCAGCTTTAGGATCATCAACCACTGCAAGCACTATAAACTGCGGATTTTCAGCTGGGAAAAACCCAAGAAAAGAAGCTACCGTCTGACTCTTAGAGTATCCACCACCCTCTTTTATTTTTTCTGCTGTTCCAGTTTTACCTGCTACTCTGAGTCCTGGAATATTTCCTGCAATAGAATATCTAAGTTTTATATTCTGTTCTACGGACCCCGCTAATAATCTTGCGACTAATTTAGCTGTCTCAGGCTTGATAACTGGTTTTAGATTCGATTTCTTTTCATTAACTATTTTTGGATTAACTTTTTTAAGTGTAGGCTTTACCCAAAAACCGCCATTAGCGATTACATTAACTGCTGTTACCATCTGCAACGGAGTTACAGAAATAGCTCCCTGACCGAATCCTGTAGTTGCCGTATCAGATTTTTTCCATTGTCGGAAATTTCTTAATATCCCTTTCGTTTCACCTTCTAACTCGATATTAGTTTTTTGGGCAAATCCAAACTTACGAATATAACGGTAAAACACTGCTGGACCCATCTTTAGAGCTAAATGAGCTGAAAATGGATTAGATGATCTTTCAAATAATTCTTGTAAGCTCAAAAGCTTAGCTAGGGTTTTTCCTGGAATATAATCATGATTTTTTATTTTCCATCTTTCGACTTCTAAAAAACCGACGTCATTAAAAGTATAATCTGGTCCTATCGTTCCAGAATCTAATGCTGATGACACTGTTATGATCTTAAAAATTGAACCCGGCTGATAAACATCAACTAAAGCCCAATTTTTTGTTCGCTCAAAAGGATAATCGTAATATTTATTAGGGTCAAAATTAGGCTCGACAGCCCAGGCAAGAATTTCACCTGTATGAACGTCCATGACTAGCACAGTCCCGCGATTAGCTTTTGTGTCTTCAATCCGTTTAGCTAAGGCGTTTTCAGCAAAAACTTGTAATCTAGAATCAATGCTTATTTCAAATTTTTCTGTAGAATTTTCGATTAATTCTTTTTCAAAACTAGACTCTACGCCCTGACGTGCCTTACCATAGATATCAACAAATCCTAAGATATGCGACGCTAGACTCCCTTGAGGATAAAAACGATTTTTAATTTTTCTAAAATACAAAAGTTTTGAATGTAACTCTCTAATTGAGCGGGCTTGCTTGCTAGTAAGATTATGAGCAAGAATCATACTTGAATTACTATTCAAAAGCTCTGGTCGATTAAAACCAATTATTTCACTTAAGCTGGCTGCTAACTGGTATCTATCTTCTTTTGTTTCTGCCGGATTATACTCAAGAGTGTATTTATTTAAATCAATACACAAGACCTTTTGGTTACGGTCCACAATTTCGCCTCGTGATACAAGGTCAGGATTAGCTCTTTGAGCGACTTTGCGGTATTTATGTCCCTCTAAAATTTGAAATTGAAACAATCTAAGAACAATTGCTAAAAAAGCTAGGATTAATAAAACTTGAATTAATCTATATCTAAAACTCGACATTTATAATTAAGCCATCCTGCAATAAGAACCTAACCACTTATAGTAAGTAAAATGTTGTTTTACTTGCCTCATCAGATCTTCAAACCTTGGATCATCACGATGTAGATCAAAATCAATCAAGAAGAGGTATTCACCGAGATTCTTTTTAGCGGGGCGAGACTCAATTCTACTTAAATTCACATGATTAATAGCAAAGATTCTTAATATCATCTGCAAACTTCCTGGTTCGTCTTTAGTTTGAAACAATACTGTAGTTTTGTTTTTTGGAGTTTTGATTCCTGAATTAATATCCTTACTCAAAATCCAAAACCTAGTTTCATTTATCGAGGCATCATTTATCGACTCACTTATGATCTCAAGATTATAAATTTCAGCACAATGCCTACTGGCTATAACAGCCTCGTGGCGGACATCCTGGTCTGCAGCATATTTATTTTTTAAACGCTTAGCAGCGATACTATTACTAGAGCTAGGCTCGATTTCAGCAGAAGCAAGATTCTTGCGAATAAAATCCATACACTGACCCAGAGTCATATGGTGAGCAGTTACCTTGGTAATTTCCTCAAGATTATTTTTTAGATTAGTCCCAGGAACCGCTAATAGACAGTGATCTATGGGCAAAACCATTTCATTAACGACAAAAACATTTTCAGATCTTTGCAAAGCATCCACGGTTTCAGCGACACCGCCAGCTATAGAATTTTCGATAGGCACAATAGCTTTATCCACTAATCCTATTTCCAAGTCATGAATAATATTAGTAATAGTCGGAGCAGGGATAAGCTCAAGAGTTTTATTAGATGAAAATGTTTTAAGCGCGGCTGTGTGTGTATAAGAACCTTCCGGCCCTAAATAAGATACCTTCATAAGTCCATTATATATGGCATAATAAAAGAAATGAATCTAGAAGAACTTAATAAAAAACTAGAATTCTATGACCAAAATTTTTATCTCAGACTCGAACCCGTATTACTCAAAATAGCCCAAAAATCAAAGGCTTTAGCCTCAAATTTAAAAGATTGTATTAGCAAGTTAAAGGGTAGTGATAGATATTTGCGCGCTTATAACAAGCAACAAGTGGGTATAAAAGAATCAGAGCTTGTTGGTGAGGAGTTTGAGATATTTCGAAAATATGTAAGACTACTAAGATCATGTACTATTATGTGTGGTCAGGAAAATTCTAAAGAATTTAAAGAACTTTTTTTGGAATTTTTTTCTGGTGCGCGCCTAGAATTAGCAACAAATCTTGATTAATGTCCACAGCAAAATCCAAAAAAAAGAAAAGAAAAATTTTTTTAGATGAAAATCCTAAAAAACCTAGACGCAGAATTTCATACGAATATCTATCCCAAGAAGAAATTGATAATTTTAAAAAACTAATAAATCATGATGAAAAAATTTTTAGCTATCATGCAAAAAGCCCTGGAACGAGCTTATTAATTGGATTTGACGAGGTCGGGCGTGGGTGCGTAGCTGGACCGGTCTGCACGGGCGCTTATTCTTGTTCGAGTTTTTACATCAATACTGATGAATTGTTTACTGAAGTAAAAAGATCTAGAGAACTAGTCAGTAGTCAGCATCTTAGCTATAGCGCAAAAGACCTTTACAACTCAGCTACCCTTGTCAATGAAGACGATGTAGATGATAGCTTCCAAGAGCTTTGTGATTTAAGTAATCTCTTGCTTCTTGAAGATAGCAAAAAAGTACCGCATCAAAAGCGAGAGAACCTTTGTAAAGCCTTACTAGATGTGCCTAATCTGAGTGAGGATTTTCATATTTTTTATGCAACTAATTTTCAACCAGCAAAAAAAATCGACCAAGAAGGAATAGTAAAATGCATCTGGACTTCTATGGCAGAAAATTTATTGTCGATCGTAATTGATTACATTAATATCAAACATAAATATCCAGAAGAAGTGATTTTATTAATCGATGGACCAAAAGCAATCCCTGAGCTAAGTACAAGCCTAAAAAAATTAATCCAAGAAAAAAATATTGAAGATTTATTTTTTACTGAAGAAGATTCTGAGCCTAGTAGAAAAAATATAATTAAGCTAAAACAAATTAGCATTGTAAAAGGCGACAGTAAAAGCGCTCTAATCGCTTCAGCAAGCAATATCGCAAAGCTCAATAGAGACGATTACATGAAGGGGCTAGAAGACCAGCTTGGCTATGGCTGGAACAAAAACGCTGGCTACGGAACTAAAAAGCATTTTGAAGCAATAGAAAAATTTGGACTAACTAATCAGCACCGCAAAAGCTTTTTAGGCTCTTTTGCGGGACTCGAATAAATAGAACACGCTTGGTATCACGTATAAAGTTAGTAAGGTAGAAATTCCTATTCCAAAAATAATAACCACGCCTAATGCCTGACGGGATTCTGTGCCTACCCCTATCGCAAGAGCAGTCGGAACTAAACCTACCATCGTCGATAAAGCTGTCATCATAACTGGTCTCAATCGAAGCTTAGCGGCTGTTACAACAGAGTCATAGACTGTGTTTCCTTGTTCGATTAGTTGGGTCATAAACTCAACTAGTAAAATTCCATTTTTGGTAGCAATGCCAATCAACATTATCATTCCTACCTGTGAATAAAGATTTAGACTAACAGACTTGAACTGCGGGATTACATATGGAAGCCAAGCAAAGCTAGGACCTAGTATAGATACCAGAATCTTAGTAAAAAACGGGAAAAACTGAAAAGCCCAAATCCCAAATAAAGCACCAGCGAGCGCAAGCGGCACTGTAAGCATGATTATAAGCGGGTTTACAAAACTCTCAAACTGTCCTGCCAAAAACAAATAAGCAAAAATCAAAGCCACAAAAAATCCGAAGTAAAGAGCTGAGCTTGAATCTTTTACTTCCTTAGATGTACCTAAAAAATCTATTTCAAAATCAGCAGGAACATTATCCATTGTTTTGATTTTGTTTCTTATGAGCTTTTCAAGAGCAAATAATCCATTAGGAGCCGTAACACCCGGTTTTGGAGATGCTTCTATGGTGACTGATTTTTTGCGGTTATGGTGATTCCGCTCTTCAGCACCGATGGTTTGTTGGATTTTTATAAAATTACTGATTTGGATAAGTTGCCCAGCTTTATTACGAATGGCAAACTCACCAAGTTTTTGGATTTCTTCTTTTTCATAGCGAGGTAGCTTGAGAATCACTTCGTACTTTTCGCCTTTTTCATTAAAATCTGTAACATCGACACCAGAAAACAAAAGCTCAATAGAGCGCGAGATCTCTTCCATGCTAACGCCCATGCTTAGTGCCTTATCACGATCTATTTCGATCGTAAGCTCAGGTTTATCAAGAGTCAGATTTGATTTAGCAAACAAAATTTCAGGCAGAGCAAATGCCTCTCGTGTAATTTCAGCAGAAGCTTTTACAAGAAAATCTATATTATTACTCTTGATGACGATCTGAATTGGCTGTGAGCCAAAACCCGTATCAGGACCGGACTTGGGGGCGATAGGCAATTTAAATGTATCAGGCATAGAAAACATAACGGGATATAAAGGACCAATTATCCCAAAAACCTTTTTAGCACGCTCCTTCCAATCTACCAAGCGCGCGATAATAATTCCTTCTGTTACTTTACCAGGTGCATCCCTCCCAAAAGCCGCAACTGCAATAGTAGTCTTGACCTCAGGAATATTACTAAGTACATTTTCGACTTTTCTAATTTCGCGATCTAAAAGATCTAGATTACTTCCACGAGGCGACTGAAACACAATCAGAAAGCTACCTTTATCTTCATCAGGAATAAAATCTTGAGGTAAAGTATTAAAAACAGCAAGAGCAAAAGCAATCACCACAATAAAAACTATCGAAGTATATGTCTTAGGTTTTTTTAAAAATCCTTTTAAAGAATCAGCGTAATTCTTTTCAAACTTAGTCAGAATGCGCTCTAGAAAATCTTTTAGTTTTTGATATAGATGTTCTTTTAGAGGAGCCTTTAGCTCTTGAGTCTGTTTGAACATTTTTGAGGCTAACATCGGAGCGATAGTAAGTGACACAAACGCTGAAATAACAGTAGCAAAACAAAGCGAAAAAGCAAACTCAGAAAGTAAGCGCCCTGTAACACCGCTTAAAAAAGCAACCGGTAAAAATATCGCAACCAACACAAAAGTAGTCGCCATAACAGCTAGGGTAATTTCTTCAGTACCTTTTTTGGCAGCGGCTTTAGGGTCCATACCTTCTTCTATATATCGATAAATATTTTCAAGTACAATAATAGAATCATCTACGACTATACCGATAGAAATAATTAGCCCGAGTAAAGTCATTTGATTGAGAGTAAATCCACAAACCTGCACGCCGACCATAACGCCTATAAGGCTGATAGGGATTGCTATTCCAGGAATAATAGTACTTCTTAAATTCCGTAAGAAAATAAAAATAACTAAAAGTACCAAAACAGTGGCTTGAATAATAGTGCTATAAAGCTCTTCCATACTGAGTCTTATAAACTGAGCGGCATCATAGCCCACCCACAAGCTTATATCCTTAGGAATTTT